>Ga0209542_10000416_pt1 | contig 103008 bp, 106 predicted proteins | sample RifCSPhighO2_01_FD_184028 | JGI IMG/M metagenome (GOLD analysis project Ga0209542, IMG submission 184028) | Soil microbial communities from Rifle, Colorado - Rifle CSP2_plank highO2_0.1 (SPAdes) (version 2) | ecosystem: Environmental > Terrestrial > Deep subsurface > Rock core/Sediment ...
AGTAGAGGCATTATACAGAGGTGTATCATAGAAGACGTGCTGATATCTTGTTGAAACTCCTACTTTTCCCCGCATAAATATATACCCTCAGAGTCTCATATGTATCGTAACTTATTCATAATCTACTATTTTCGACCTTTAAAGTCTTATAGATGCTATAACAATCCAAACCTACCTATTTTTCTACTGGAACTTTTGGGACATCGTGTTTGAAGGAGTTTTTGGCGACTCGAGCCAGGACTTTTTTAACAGTTAACTGGTCAATTCCGGAGGTCTTGATTATTTGATCCGGGGTTAGCTTCTTGTCAAAAGTTAAGTGAAGAACTTGATCAGCATCAGCATAGCTGAATCCAAATTCTTGCTCATCGGTCTGCCCTTGCCAGAGGCCGGCAGTGGGATGTTTTTCAATTATTTTTTTCGATACGCCGATGTGTCGGGCGAGCTGCCTAACTTCGGTCTTATACAGCTGGCGCAATGGTTCAAAATCGCTTGCCTCGTCACCAAATCGGGTGAAATAACCTAAAAGAAATTCTGATTTATTTTCAGTCCCGCATACAAGTGCCTGATGTTTTTTAGCCAAGTCATAGAGATAAATCATTCTAACTCGCGACATGATATTGCCTTTACGAAGAACCGGCATGTCTTTTTCATTATCAACGATGGCATCAACAGCTTTTTGGATATTGATTTTATATACATTTATTGCAGGAATTTCAAGCTTTGAGACAATATGTTTCACATCCTCTATCGCTCCTTTGTGCAAATCTTCATAGGGCAGGATCACCGGTAAAATATTTATTGCCCCTACAGCTTTTTTTATAAGTAAAGCACAGGTTGATGAGTCAAGACCTCCTGACAATCCGATGACAATCTTTTTAACCTCGGCATCTTTTAGGGTTTTTTGGATAAAAGAAACAATCTCACTCTCTTTTTTTTTATAATCTCTATTAAACATAGACTGATTTTGTCTTATATAAATGATGTTTGTTTATATAATTTGTAACCTCGTGTGGAGTCAAACCTTCGATTGACAAACCCTGTCGCACCCGAGCTCTTATCACAGTTGAAGAATAGTTGGCCGTAAGAAGATGGCTTTCTTTTAATACTTTAAAACCTACCGGGACTGATTTTATCGGATACTCAGGTCTCGGAAAAACAATGAAGGGAACCAGTTTAATAAACTCTCCGTATCCTTCCCAGAACTTGATGGTAGATAAAAGATCAGAACCGATAATCCAGGTGAATTTATGATCTCTGATCTTAATTAATTGTCTTATTGAATCAATGGTCAGAGTCTCCCCGCCTCTTTTTATGTCGAGATCACACACATCAATTCTCTCTTCTTTTAAAAATTGCGCCATTTTAAGCCTGTGGCTAGTCGGTGCATAGATTTTCTTATCCGGATTGGTGTTGGCAGGAAGCAGCCATGCCCGATCAATATCAGAGAAATTTTCCATTATCTGTCGAGCTACCAATAAATGGCCAAAATGAGGCGGGTCAAATGTACCGCCTAAAACTGCAATTTTCATGATTTTATATTATACTTCTCTTCATGTGCGGAATCTACGCTCAGATTAGTCAAGAAAACTCTGCGGCTGAGGATATCTATCAGGGTTTAAAAACCCTGGAGTACCGAGGTTATGACAGTTGGGGTATTGCTATTAAATACCAAGGAGCGATTAAAATTGAACGGCATATCGGTAAGATTGCCCAAGCCAAAATAACTCTCCCCAAAAGCAATATTGGCATCGGCCATACCCGATGGGCAACTCATGGTGGTGTCACTGAATTTAACGCACATCCCCATGTCGACTGCTCGGGCAAAATTGCCCTTGTTCACAATGGTATTGTCGAAAATTACCAAACGCTAAAAAGCGACCTTTATAAAAAGAGTCACAAATTTACGACTGAAACCGATTCTGAGGTGATAGTCCACTTGATTGAAGAGTTTGCCAAGAAGTCCGATATTAAAACTGCTGTTTTTAAAGCGTTTAAACAACTTGAAGGCTCCAATGCTATCGCAGTTTTGGATATTGACAGCGAGTCTATCATCGCCTGTCGAAACGGTTCGCCTTTGATTGTTGGTTTAAATGATAATGAATTCTATCTGGCATCTGACGTGACGGCTTTTTTAAAGAAAACCAAAAAAGCGGTCTATATTGATAATAAACAAGGCGTTGTCATCTCCTCTTCTGAAATCAAACTTTATGATTTGACTGAAATGACTCTCCTTACGCCTAAAATAGAAATCATTGACTGGAAAGTGGAAGAAGCACAAAAGGGCGGCTATGCCCATTTCTTACTCAAAGAAATCATGGAGCAGCCGAATACGATATTAAAAACATCAAAAATAAATGAACGGGAGATTAAAAAGATTGCCGAGAAGATCAAAGATTCCCGACTTGCCATAATCGGTTGCGGCACCGCTTACTTTTGCTCACTTGCCGGACAATATTTCTTTGCCGAAGCAGGTGTTAATTGCAATGCTTACGGCGCTTATGAATTTGCCCCTTTTGCCAGATTTTATGATGATAAAACCATCACCATTGCTGTATCTCAAAGTGGTGAAACTGCCGATACGATCGATGCTGCAAGAAAAGCTAAAGAAAGTGGCAGTTTCCTGGTCGCAATTGTCAATACTCGCGGATCAACTCTGGAGCGGATGGCTGATTTAGTTATCCCGGTTTCTGCTGGCCCTGAGATCGCTGTCATTTCAACCAAAGCCTTCACCTCACAGCTCACCACACTATACCTCATCGCCGAAGCAGTCAATAATCAATACCCTCAGGCTGTGAAACAACTGGAGAAAATGTGCCAAGAGTTGGAAGTTTGGCTTACTTCAAAAATCAATGAGGATTTAATTAAAATTGTCAAAAAAATTATTGATGATAATAATATCTATTTAATCGGCAAATATCTAAACTATCCAGCATCTATGGAATTTGCTTTAAAAATAAAAGAGACAAGCTATATTCACTCGGAAGCATTTGCATCGGGCGAGTTAAAACACGGGGTCATTACGTTAATTCAAAAAGGTACACCCTGCATCGTCTTGGCAAGCCGCGACAACACTCAAAAAGAAATTCTTTCATCAGCTTCGGAACTCAAAGCACGTGGCGGATTTATCATTGGCGTCGCACCATTTGCTGCCAGTGAATTTGATAATCATCTTTCTACACCTGACTTTGGTAGACTGACGATATTCCCAAATATTATCGTTGGTCAGCTTATGGGGTATTATTTAGGGATCGGACGTGGAGCGGACCCGGACAAGCCGCGTAATTTAGCAAAAAGCGTGACCGTTAAATAGCTAATTTGTAGATTTTATCCTTAATCAAAATATATATTGCTTTTTGCGATTCTGAAACGACAAAGTCGTCGGCGCTTTTTATAATGCTTGATTCTATCTGTTTCTCATATTGGCCGTTTTTGGAGAGTATATATACCTTGGCATTCTCCTTATCTAATATGTACACTTTGTTTGTTTCAACATCGGTAAAAACCGCAGCAAACGAATGACTATCATTTGGTAAATCAAGACTGAATTCATCTTTTACACCTGCTAAATACTTAATAATCTTATTTCCTGATGCTAAATAAAGCGCTGAATCGATTGAAATGGATGCCGGCAGATCAATCTTCACCGACTGACCACTTTTAAAATATGACGTCTTACTTGAATAACCGTTCTCAGCGACTAAATACTTATATATTTCATCTTTACCCTCATCAACAAGATAAAGATTATTGTTATAGATCCAAAAATCTGCCAGATTGCTCCACTCGTCATCTTTATCAATAACTTTTTTAACTTTTTTATCTTCAATCTTAAAAACACCTTGAGTCGGATTGACAAATATTATGTCACCAATGCTATTTAAAGCGACAAATTTCGATCCTTTGATTGATGGATCTATAGTTTTCTGGACTGATTTCTTTTCAATATCCACCAAATAGATCTCACCTTTTATACTGTTTAAAAGAGCAAGTCCGCTCTTAAACTTAAACATTTCTGAAGCTTCAGCGCCCTCATTTATTATTTTTAGATCGTAAAAGACTTCAGGCTTTTTTTCTTCAGCTTTGATTATCTCTTTTTCAAATTGAACTATTTTGTCTTTTATCGCGATAATTTTGTCATTATCTTTCTGCTTAACTTTCGACTCTAAATTGTTTAGCTCTTGCTTAGCTTCAACCAGTAATACCTGCGCTCTTGATAAATTTAGAATCGAAATATCTGAAGCTTCATTCAATTTTTGAGTAATAATTTCATCACTTACGGTAGTTAATTTCTCTATCCTTGCTCTTTCTCTACGCTGGAATCCAAATACAACGCTCCAAATAAAAACTATCAATAAGACTGCTAAAACAACCAGAGTGATTTTTTTGTTGGTTGTCACCGGTTGAGATAACATAAAACGATTTTTTACTCGACCCAAAAAAGTGTTAAAAATATTTTTAATCCCGGCATTGTGGGATGGATGACTATCGGATGTAACATCAACGCCTGTTTCTTCTAACTCCAGTTTTTCTTCAAAATGAATAAATAAGGCAATGTTTCCGCTATCCTCTTTTTCTTTAAGCTGCGGTGTTAATTTGTCAAGAATATCTTTAGGCTTACCTGAAATTAAATGATTTTTTAACTCCTCATGAGTCATCAACGAAAAAAATGATTGCGTTGTCAAGATAATAAAATCATCCTGATTCAAATGGCCGGATGCGCTTGAATCACCAGCAATAATTCTGACGAGTTTATCTTTCCGGTTTAGATATATCTCACCATCTCCATAGGTCTTAAGATATAATGTGCCGGAAACATGGAGACCACAAGCGACGGATGAACCTGAAGGAAGATGAGTTATTAAATCTTTCAGTAACACCTCTTCAAACTCAAATAACTTTTGTGGTTTTTTGGCGATAATGGTTTCTTCAACGCCTTTTAAAATTGAATGGATTTTTTCTTTTTCATGAATATTTACGATCGATAGAATAATAAATAGATCGTCTAAATAGATAAAATCAACTAGCTTTCCCTCGTCGTCTTTTCCTAAATATACCGCGTATTCTGATTTAAACATGTTTTTTTATAAGACAAATAAACTATATGTAACTAGAATAATTCCTATCATTAATTGTATATAACTAACAAGATAAAGCCAACCCTTATCATTAATATCTATAGTTTTTTTTAATGACTTTAAATGTTTACTTATCACAAACGCAAATATTAAATAAAATAAGGAGATTAATATTGCTGAGATCTTAATAATTATTTCTGCTACACCATGAATGTTAATAATATCTGTCATGCTGTTGAATACCTTTTAGATAATTCATTAATAATTTTAGCTACTTCTGTTGGCATTGGTATGTTAGTAAATTCGATATTAATTTCCGTTCCGGCTGTTTGAATATGAACATAGCCGAAATCAAAATATGATGCGATAAAGCCAGTTGTCGTTGTGGTAACGTCTTCAACTTTATTCAAAAGTGCAATATTGACTTCTTTATAGAGAATGTTTTGCAAATCTACATCAAGTATCCTATCGGTAGTTACAATGCCGACATTAAATAAATAATTGATGATATTTATAAAAGCAAAGCTAAAAAGTAGTGCATACCAAAATAATATTATCCCTAAAATTTGAGTGAAATTTAATTGCTGTCGAAATATTAAAACCAATGGCATTGGAGTCATTGCTAAAATAAGTGTGGTGATAACCCAAGGCAATTGAGAAATTGGATGATATCTCAACACCAAGATTACCTGCTCATCTTTTTTTTGCCCTTCAAATTTAGTGTGAGGTTTAAAACAAAAACTATGGAACAGTTTATGTTTTGAAGGGGAATAGAGTAGAGTGTCTAGATCATATTCATTATCAGTCGATGCAGTTTCCTGTTGATCGTTATCTTTATGATTTGATTGATCTTCGCCGTGTTTCTTTTTTTCCTCTTTTGACTTATTTGAATCAAATAAGATCGGCATTAGAGTCTATTATATCAAAAATGCCTTGGCAATTACCTAGTTTCCCATCACCGAGTTGGGCGACAGTATCGTCGGCGCTATTTTGTTTCACGACTCTGTTCGGAATGAGAAGAGGTGGTTCCAAAATGCCAAGATCACCAAGGCGAAAGATATTATATCGGATAAATTCCATAAAGTCAAAATCGAGTATATTTTTCTTAGCGATAGGCAACGGGTTTCTCTTTCGAGACTAAAATTAAGCTTATTCTTCGGTTTCTTACGTCGACTTTCTCAATGTAAACCTTAACTTTTGTACCTATTTCCAAATTCTCACTACCGCCAATTTTTGAGACATGAATTAATCCTTCAATCCCTTCAGTCAATCGAATTATAAATCCATATTTTTCTTTCCTAATTAACTCTCCCTCAAATTGTTTATCTTTTGGATATTTTTCTTCAACGCCAATCCATGGATCCGGAGTCAGGCGTTTCATCGATAAATTCAGTTTGTAATTATCGGCATTCTTTTCAACGACAATAACATCTACTTCTTGTCCTACTTTTAGACTTTTAGACGGATCAATAATTTTAGACCAAGATATTTCAGATATATGAATTAACCCTTCAATCCCGTCAACCTCACAAAAGACACCAAAATCTGAAAATCCAATAACTTTGGCTTTATACTTTTCACTTACTTTTACCTCATCAAATTTTTCCTTCAATTTGGTATAAGAAATGCCTAAAGCAGCTGCTTTTTGTGATACAACCAATCGGTTTTTACTTTTATCTACTTCTAAAAGTTTTACCTTTATTTTTTGATTGTATAGCTTGTTTGGATCATTAATGAAGCTTTCAGTAAGTTGGATTTTGGGAATAACACCCCGAATACCCATAAAATCGATAAAAATACCACCACGTCCATAATCTCCACAAACCACTTCAATTTCTTCTTCTTTCTTTTGCTTTTCTTCCAAAATCTCCCATTTGCCTTTTTCAACGAATTTTCGTAAAGATAAAACCGGATAACCTTCCTTAGCTTCCTCAACTACGACTTTTGCAGCGACTGAATCACCTACCTTCAAATAAGGTAAAAACGTAGCTAGTTCTTTTGTCTCATATTCTCCCAATACTGCGAAAGATTTCCAGCCTATGTCAAAAAGTACTTGTTTTCGATCAATTGAGATGACTTTGGCTTTGACTTGATCTCCTTTTTTAGGTGGATGAATTAAATGTTTTTGAAGCAACTGCTCCATCGTCGTGGATTTTTTTTTGCTAGGGTGCGGCGCACTACTATCGGGTGTTTTAGAGACTGTTGAAGTATCTTTTTTTATTTTCTTTGCCATTTCCGGAAATGTCCTCCTTTTTTGCTTTCAAGTGAAAGATAATATACCAAAAATAGCTCTAAAAAACAAGTGAATACTTGTTACTAATTGTGCACAGGTCAGCACATGGTATACACTTTTCCGATCGAGATAGATATATCCGTTACCGACAACGTTGTCTAGAATTGTTTGGGTACGACTATTATCAGTTACCAAACATTATCCATGACAACTGGCATCCATTTAGACTATCAAGAACTGAGAAAAACCTCTCCTAAAGCGGCACGGCAGGCGATCCTTTCGATCTTGAAAAGCACCAATGGTAATATTGCCGAAACCGCTCGTGTCCTCTCCGTTACCCGAAAAACCATATACAAAGCACTCCGTAAAAAGAGTGAGGGATCACTTATCGACTCCAGTCGTGCTCCCCACATGGTTATCAACAAAACACCTGCTGATATTGAGCAGCACGTGGTTGATCTTAAAACAAAGACCAATTATGGTCCGGAACGACTTCATGCTGAACTTGTTGAAACGACAGGCATTGATCTTTCCATACACACCATCAGAAATATTGTCAGACGAAACAGAGACAAGATCAAAACAAAACGACATAAACCTAAAAAAGCCTCTCCTCGTCAGTTTGTTGACTGGTACACAGCCAAAGCATTTGAGATTGTACAGATCGATCTGAAGCATATTGTTGATCAGAAGGCACTTTCTGAAAAACAGATTAGCCATATATATGCTCATGATCTTCCGCTGTATCAATGGGGAGCCTTAGATGTTACGTCACGTTTCAAACTTATCGGCTATTCGACCGAGAAAACATGGACAAATGGTCTGTGTTGGTTTCTCTGGGTAACCAGTTGGTTGAGGAGTCACGGCGTGACGAGTCAAATCATCTACACGGTAGATCACGGGGTTGAGTTTGGTGGAGACTGTTGGTGGAAGATTGCTGACCTTAAAAAACTCTTATCTGGTTTTGGCTGTAAACTCATACAAAATCACAAGAAATGTCCTCAGGAGAATGCACATCTTGAGAGGTCACACCGTACTGATGATGATGAGTTTTACATTCCAAGAATTCTTTCAATCACCACCAGAAAAGAGTTTTTTACTGAAGCGATGAATTATATCTACTATTACAACAATATTCGTAAACACGCCAGCCTTGATAAAGATACCCCATATGTGGTTTTACATCAGCAGTTACCGATGATTGATGATACAATCAGATTTGTACCACCAATATTCTTAGACAAAGTGGCTGTAGATTTAGGAGCATGGAGTGGATACCATGTGCTGGCTAATCACCATACTTGTTACTAATTCTCTTTACTTCGATATTGCAAGGCTTCGGCAATAGCAGTTTTCTCAATTTTATCTTTTGAGCTCAAATCCGATATCGTTTGGGCGATCTTGATGATTTTAAAATATCCCCGTGCTGATAATCCTAATCGTGATATAGCCAGTTTAAGTAATTTAGTCGCATCTTCTGTCATATGACAATATTTTTTTATATGAGCTACAGTCATTTCTCCATTTGTTTTTACATTACAGTCGATTAACCGCTTACTCTGATGAAGTCGTGACTTAATGACACGATCTCTAATTTTTTCGCTGCTTTCGCTCACAAATTCGGAAGTTAACTTATCCTCCTCAACCGGCGGAACATCTATATGGATATCGATCCGATCCAGAATCGGTCCAGAGATTCTTTTTTTATATTTTGAAATTTGAAGCAGCGAACAATGACAACTTTTTTTTGGGTGACCTAAAAACCCGCATTGACAGGGATTTGAAGCTGCCAAGAAAATAAATCTTGCTGGAAATGTCACTGATCCACGCGCTCGTGAAATCGTAACAACACCATCTTCCAATGGTTGCCGCAATGCTTCCAAGGTCGATCTGGAAAATTCAGGAAACTCATCCAAAAAAAGAACCCCCCGATGGGCAAATGTAATTTCTCCGGGAGTCAATTTATTTCCGCCTCCGACTAACCCCACGCGAGAAATGGTGTGATGGGGAGCGCGAAATGGTCTTTGAGTTATAAGCGTTGATCCATAGCCGCCATTAACCACTGAATAAATTTTGGTGACATCAATTATTTCTTCTTCTCGCATTATTGGCAATATTGAAGGAAAAGCCCGTGCCATCATCGTCTTACCCGCGCCGGGCGGACCTTTAAGATGGACATTATGAAAACCGGCGGAAGCAATTTCCATAGCTCTTTTTGCGTTTTCTTGACCTTTAATATCACTGAAATTATTCTCATATTTTTCAATCGTAGCGGCTTTTGATAAATCTGTCATTGGTTGTTTTTTAATTAATTTGAGATTATTTAAGTGAAGAATCAGATCAAGCAATGTCTTGACCGGATAAACATTGACTCCTTCTATTATCGATGCCTCAGAAGCATTGCCATCAGGGACAAAGAGATTAGTAATTCCTTTTTTGGCTGCCAGATAGGCTATTAATAAAACACCAGGGACTGGATGAATCACACCATCTAGTGAAAGTTCTCCGACAAGAATGCTGTTTCTCAAAAAACCATTGTCGACAACTCCTGATGAGGTCAAAATTCCAATCGCAATAGGTAGATCAAAAAGAGATCCTTCTTTTGGAATATCTGCCGGTGCCAGATTTACGACAATTCTTGAGCCAGGCACTTCGTAGTTTGAATTATAAATAGCAGTCCTAACTCTCTCCTTTGATTCGTCAATTGCTTTATTAGGTAATCCAACAATTGTTAAACTTGGAAAACCGCGTGATGCCACATCAACTTCAACTTTGATTGATACCGCTTCTAGACCGATAGTGGCTGCTGATAAAACCTTTGATAACATGCAGAATGAATCATAAATATATCAGTGAGTTTTTTCTACGGATTATAGTCATCAATTAGATTAATTTAGCGTTTCAAAAAGGCCTCTCACCATCTCAAACTCAATAGATGGCAATATTGCGTCCATAACCGTTAACCATAAAGAAAAACAGGAGCATTTTTTTAATTGAAGCTAAAACTCAAGAAATCCTTACCGTGTGAATTTTTTGGGCACCCAATAAACCTCTCCTAATTGTATGACCCATACCCAATCCAGTCCAAAAAACGAACACACAAATAAAAAAAACTACCAATCAAAAAACCAATGACAGTAGTTGAAATAGTTGCTGTAAAGAAAGTGTGAATATTGTTTGATTCGTCGTTTTTTGACTTATTCTTTTTTATGAAATAAAAAAATCCAATACTTAAACGAAATAAACCAACAGTCGCTATAGACCACAACACAGGAATCAGCCATTCTAAATCAATCATAATAAAGTTTTCTATAAACTAAAAAAACCTTTCCATGTAATAATTATCTTTTAAAGATTATAGAATTGTTACCTATATTTTTCTACTGCCTTAACATCATCTCCTCATTCAACCCCGTAAGCCGTTGGTCTTCAACGCTCAGGAGAATACCTAAGCATCTTTGACTTACGTGGTTGGATGAATAGTCAATTTAATTTGGGGTAAGGAGATGAGGCTCAACAGGATCAAGTGCGATGGGGACATCAAGGCTCCACGATGTTAAAGATTTTGCATTTTCTGGATGGAAATTAATTCTATATAACGAATCAACCTGCTCTAACGTTGCCCTATCAAAGTAATCAGGAGCTGGTCTTTGTGATATTACTGTAACATTTGATTTTGGTTCACAACAGAGAACTTTATGATGCGATGGAATTCCTTGCCGCTTCATCATGCCCTCTGTTATTAAACCTGCATGAGCTGGATGTTCAAAATCTGTTGGTATGAGTAATGTAGGACGCATCAGTAAACTGACAAATGAACCATCTTCTGGAGGATCTGGAAATTCATCGTCAGTCACTGAAATATTTATTCTATATGCATCCATCTCACCAAATGTTCTGTAACTAACTGCTAAAATACGAGGACTTTCATTTGAATCAGTGATAACACCAGCTATTTGTATATCATCGATTCCGTACGTTTCGTCCTGATTATAGGGACAACGATTGATAATTAAAGTTGCATGTGCTTGTTCGATAGGCATCGGGCCTTGTTCACTTGGATCTCCAGCGATAAATAGTAACGCAGCTATATCATCCTCTGGTTTAACGGTTACCAACTGCCATCTTTGGGTCCTCAGAATTTGACCAACTGCTGCTGCTTGAGGAATTTCAAAACCAATGGTTTCTCTCAGGTATTGTTGAATCGCCTCAACGGAACAATCTTGTCTTTCAGTTTTTTCCCGAATTTCCAATAGTTTTTCAATGTCGAATCTTTTTACAGCCTTAGGATTAGTTGGTCTATGGCTTATTGGTAGGGTTTCGATTACCATAAAAGGCTATTATATCATTCAAATTTCTGCCAATGTTGCTCAATACTTAGGTTGTTGTTTAATTTGAGGCGATTTTGCGTCTATTGAAGGATTATTACTTAATCTTTTGTCCTGGAGATTTCGACGAGGATTGTCTCAAGGATAAGAGCTATCGGTACAGATAGAAGAATACCTAAAAAACCTCCCAGTTTACCACCGACTGTCAATGCAATCAGAGTAAATATCGGATTTAAACCGACGGCTTTTCTCATAACCATTGGCACAACCAGATTGTTTTCAAGCTGTTGAATTAAAATGTAAAGAACGATAGTGTAAACCGCCATGACAGGGGAAATCGCCAAAGCCACCAAGACCGCAGGAATTGCTGATATTATCGGCCCGATCATCGGTACGATCTCCAAGATTCCGGCCAAGACCGCCAAAGGCAAGACATATTTCATCTGAAGTATGAATAATCCAAAATAGGTAGCTAAACCAATTAGAGTCATTAAAACAATCTCTCCCCACATCCATGCCGATAATCTTTTTTCTGCTTTATTTAAGATAACGACAATCTCGCCTGCTTTTTTCTCATTTAGAAATTTATATAAAAAATTCTGCAGGAATTTTTCTTCTACTAAAAAATAAAAAGTGAAAAAAAGGATAGAAACAATAAATATTACATTAGAAAAAAGTCTTGTTATCACCTGAATAATATTCTGGGTGATGTCCGGCAAAAACGAAGTAAGTGAAGAAATATTAAAATAATCCGACACCATCGGAAAGATATTTGAAATCAATATGGGTAACGATTTAACAAAAATCAAACTTTCCTCGAGAAGTGGTGGAACAACCACGGCAAAAAGAAATAAAACCCCAAAAATTGCAGAAATAAAAACAATGATAGTTGACAGCAATCTGGGGATTTTCCCCTTCTCCAAATAATTAACCGCCGGCTTTAACGCACTCATTAAAATGAAAGCTAATAAAAGACCAAAAATTAACTCTCTGACCTCCCAAATAACCTTTAAAGATAAAATAAAAAAAACCGTGAAGATAATTGTCCTGGAGGATATTTCTATTTTTTGAGACATTTTCATTTAAGTTATATATAAAAAGGGAAGAATTTGCAAGTTTTTCTTGCTACCTTGCTAAAGTCAAAGCATAAACTCGACGAGCGCCAGATAATTTAAGTTTACGAGCAATTTCTTTTAAAGTTGATCCTGTCGTCCAAACATCATCGACGATAATCAAATCTCTATTTTTAATTAAACGACATTTCCCCTTAGCAAGGGTAAATGCACCTCTTACATTTAAGTATCTTTCTTTAGGGGTCTTCAAACTTACCTGTGGTTTTGTATCAATATGTCTTTCTAAAAGTGTAAAGTTTTTATCGATGTTGATTTTTTTGGCGATGATTGTCGATAAAATTTCAGACTGATTAAAACCACGTCTGTGAAGACGATTAGTACTAAGCGGTGTAGGAATTATTATCGGATTTTCAGTGATTTCTTTAAAAGTTGCCAACTCGAAAAGTTTACTTATGGGAATGGCATCGACAAGATCTTCAACAGCGCTTGTTACTAACCGATATTTTATTTGCTTGATTATCCGCTTAAGAAGGGCATTATAAAATAATAGACTCTTCAAACCATCAATGCCTGTTTTCCTTTGACACCCGGGATGAGTCAACCCAAAGAAACTCGGTTTTAGACAATAGGGACAAGCATCTCTATCAATAATTTTCAGGTCTTTTTGGCATTTTGTGCAGATATAAACACCAAGAACTCCGCACCCAAAACAACGTTTAGGAAAGAAGACGTCAATCAAATTATTAAATAAAGACATTATCTTCTTTTAAGTAAGCGATTTGCTCCATATAGACAAAAGATTATGGGAAGCAGAAGCATAGCCAGATATTTTACTTTATCTTTTTGATTGTCGTTGATGTCCACTAAAGGGTTTATTGAAACCGAACGTGATCTAATACCTGACAAGGCTCCTTTTGATGCATAATTATTTAAAATATTCAGAATTAAATTGACATTCCCTCTACCCTGAGCAAGAAATTGTTCTTTTATAAATCGCGATGAAGGAATCAGTATCACATGACCATCTTTTTTCGACTGTGATACGGTAATTAAGTTTTGCTCTTTGACCTGATTTTCACTCGGAGGTTTTATACTGTTTGGTGATACATCAATATTCTCACCTTGAACGGTCCAAGAATTTTTTGTTGTTTTGACTAGAATTCTGGTTGTAAATTGACTACCGTTATTAATTTTCACCGACGATGTCCAAGGAAAAGTCAAGGCCGAAACGCTGCTGAGTTCTGAGGATTTCTCATCAAAATTATCAGTTTTTAACCAAAAAGGATAAACCGTAAAAAAACCGACTTGTCCAGTGCTGAAATTAGCTACCTCAGCTGTTTTAGATAAAATTAAATCTTGATTTAATTCAAGACCAAAGTACTTAAACAAATTGAATAAATTATTGTTAGCTTTTTGAGTAGTAAGATCATCAGAAACATAAATTCCATCAACCATAATTAATGCTTGTCCACCATTTTCTATATATTTTTCCAATACTGCAACTTGGTCATCGTTAAACTTATGATTGTCACTATCTACAACTATTAGCGCTTGAAAAGAGGAGTCAATTCTCTGCTGTCCGGAATCTGTCGCTTCAATAGGCTCCAGTATAAATTGACGCTCTAAAACACTCTTTAAAGTATAGAAATCGTCTTGTCTTGGGTCTAAAACTTGAGGGAACCCAATTAGACCAATCTTGACATCTTCTTTCCGACTCATTTTATAGATGGAAGACGCAATATCATACTCTAAGCTGTCTACATTGGTAGCTTGTGGAATTAATTCATTTTTATCCTTATAACTAATGACTATGCCAAAATAGCTTGACGATACTGCATATTTGTCTTTTTCAATTTGAGAAAATTGCAACTCCGGAATATTATATTTTTTTGCTTCATCTTGATCCTTGGTGTTTTTTTTTGGATCAGCATACTGAACACTAATTTTGCTGCGATTTACCCTTTTGAATTCATTAACGAGATCAATGACATCCGTCTTCAATGGACCCAAAGCTGCGGGCAGATCGGAGGTAATAAATAATTTAATAGTTACTTTATTATCCAATGCTTTAACAAGTTTTTTTGTTGAATTTGACAAACTGTAGGCTCTACCTTGTGACAGATCAATCCTGACCGTCAAAAAACTCAACGCATAATTTAAAGCAATTAGACTTAAACCTATCGTAATAACAAATGTGATACTGTTTTTATTGACTAATAGGATTATTTTTTTTATCAAACGTCTTAACATATTATTGCCTATCTTTTAGATTAACTACGGTTATATAAATAAAAAATAAGGAAACAGAAAAAAAGTATATTAAAGATCTTAGATCAATTATTCCTTTTAGAAAAGTGTTGTAGTGATAAAGCGGTGTAAAAATATTAATAATTTCAAGAAGAGCACGTGGCAAAATAGGAGCAAAAAAATCTCCACTGGCAGCGATAGTTAAAAATAACACTAGTATCGAAGCAAGAAAAGCAACTATTTGGTTTTTTGTCATACTGGAGAACCAAATAGATATTGCTAAAAAAAGACCGATTAAACATATTACTCCAAAATAAGAGACGATTACTTCTGCTAAACTGACTCGACCAAGATAATTGACAGTTATCGGAATTGATAAAGTCAAAGCTAGCGCAATAAGTGAATAGACAAATGTCCCAAAATATTTTCCCATTACAATTCTCTTCTCTTCAATTGGTAAACTTAAAAGCAACTCTATCGTTTGAGTTCTTTTTTCCTCAGAAAAAATTCTCATTGCCAGGGCAGGAATAAAGATCATTAAAACCCAAGGAATAAAATCAAAAAAAGGTCGAAGTGAAGTATTACCTCTCAAAAAAATGTCTTTCATAAACAAAAAATTAGAAAAAACAGCAAAAATAGCAGCGACAATATATCCCAAAGGATTATTTAGATAAAAATTGATTTCTTTTCGTGCTAATACCCAGATTTTTGACATAAGATTTATTATTAACTTGTTGCTTTTTTAAACAATGCTTCTATACCGGCATCAGTCTTAGGTTTTGGCCCGTCATAAGTAATTTTACCCTTATTGATGACAACGACTCTTGTCGCTACATCAGCTACTTCAGATAACATATGAGTTGATAAAATGACTGTTCTTCTTTTACCCAGTTTTTTTATCAAATCCCTGATTTTTTCTTGCTCAAGCGGATCAAGACCAGATGTCGGTTCATCAAATATTATTATCTTTGGATTGCCGATAAGTGTCGCGGCCAAACCAACTCTTTGCTTATATCCCCGTGACAACTCCTCAATCTTTGAAGATAAAACATCATTTATTCCTGTTTCTTCAATTATTGATTTTAAAAAATCACCTGTTGAATTCTTAATATCGACAACAAACTGCAAGTACTCATCGACCTTCATATCATAATAAAGAGGATTGTTTTCAGGCAAATAGCCAATTTGATTTAAAACACTGAGTCGATGCTTGATTGGATCTTGTTCATTAATTTCAACTGTCCCGCTGGATGGTTTTAAGTAGCCGACAATTATTCTCATTGTCGTAGTTTTTCCGGCACCGTTTGGACCTAAAAAACCGATTATTTCTCCTTCGCCTATTTTTAGTGAAATATCAGATAAAACCGTTTTGTTTTTGAATTTTTTTGAAATTTTATCTAAGACTATCATGTTTCCGTTGTTACAATATACTAAAAAAAAGTCTAAGCTTCAAGAAGATCCGGTCGTTTTGACTTGGTCATTTCAAACGCTTCTCTTAAACGCCACTTTTCGATCTGGGCATGATTGCCAGAAAGAAGAATGCCTGGAACTTTTGACTTTTTAAATATCTCCGGTCTTGTATATTGTGGATATTCCAATAGTTTTACTTTCTTGATATTTTTCTTTTTAAGTCTTAATAATTCTTTATCATCTCCAATCATCTCGATTAGTTTTTGAACAGTTATCTCAATAAAAGATTCGTTAATTGTCGCTTCGCTTTTTTTCAATACTCCAGGTAGGAGCCGGGTGACAGAATCAACTATTGCTGCAGCTGTTATCTCGCCACCGGTCATAACAAAATCCCCCAATGATATTTCCTCATCGATAAAATTCGCCACTCTCTCATCCACGCCTTCATAATGCCCGGCAATAATAATCAAATGATCGAGCTTGGAGTAATTCTTGGCATGTGATTGATTAAAAACCGTACCTCGTGGGGAAGTTAGAACGATTTTTGAATTTTGCTTGCCCCACGAAGCTTGAGTTAAACGAGATGCGAAGTGAGGAGATTTGAGGTTGTCGATTGCCGCTTTAATGCAATCGACTTTAAGCACCATCCCCGCTCCTCCACCATACGACCTATCATCAACAGTACGATATTTATCTTTAGCAAAATCTCTGAGATTTATAATTTCGATTTGAACCAACCCTTTTTTTATTGCCCGATTTACAATACTCTCCTTAAAAAAAGAATTCAACATTTCAGGAAAAAGAGTTATTATCGAGATTTTCATGATAATATTGTACTATGAAAAAGCATATTTTAAAGCTAATTAGGCTTTATCAAAAAACTTCTTTTTTTCACAACTATTTTTTCCGGCTTTTTTATTTATCCGACCGGATTTGCCGTTTCACACCGACTTGTTCAGAATATACCTACCAAGCAGTTGAAAAATATGGGGTAGTAAAAGGATTAATTTTAGGTTTTAAACGAATTATCCGCTGTCATCCTTTTTCCAAGGGCGGCCATGATCCCATAAAATAGATAGATCAAAACTACTAAATTACCTATCGAGATAATTCTCACAATAAATGGATTGTTGATCATTTGGAATAACATTTCAATCTTCGGTACTGGCCAACTGTGATACATATTTAAAAAACTAATTAATGACAAATATACGAACCATATTAATAATTTTCTGTTTTTAATTGACGCTAAAAGCAAAAAAGGCAATGGAAGCATCAGATACCGCTCATGCATCTTTGTCAAAAACAAAAAGGCGCTTAGCCCTGACAATGCTGCTGCTAAGAAAATGTTTTCAACTCCAACTTTCTTCCCCTTCAACAGGTTACGAGCAATCAACAACAAACAACTTGAAAATAATAAATATCCCCAAGCCCTATATGAAATATTTAAGATGAATGGTGCAGTGTCTTTTATCCCCTGAAAGTAAGTGATAAGTACCCAGAAATTAAATGCACCATTGGTCACATATGGCAGACTTTGTTTGGTAAGAATCTTCTCAACAAAAACAACATAAGGTGCAAATAAATAATTCAAATTTACAAACGGAAGAAAAGAAATCCAAAAAATTATATTAGTAATAATAAATGCATAAATAATTTTCTTAAAATTGTTGCTTTTAATAAATAATAAAACGTAAACAGGAATAAATACCAAAATTGTGGGTTTGATTAATATGGACAAAACGAAAAAAATACTGCTTAATAAAGTTCTTTTCAAATAAAACAGAAAGTAAAAAGATAAAATTACAAAAAAAATAGGAATTACATCAATCTGACCCCAGAGACTGCTGTTATAAAAAAACGCTGGATTAAAAAGGATTAAGCAAGCAATTATTACAGGTATTTTTTTGTCTTTTGGAATCATTTTTTTGGCAGTCTTGTATGAAACAACTGCCAATCCCAGATCTGCGGCAATCGCTGGTAATTTAAAAATAGCGGCCAGAAAAGACCGAGATTCGATAAATAAAACCAGTTTCGAAGGAAATATAGGAAATGTGACATTTAACCACCAAGTTAGATTGTAGATTATAGATTGTAGAGGGTAGATAAAATAAAAAATAAAGAGCGATAGAGGTGGATAATTGGGAAATTTACTGGCAAAGCTTTCGGACGATGGCACATAATAAAAATTGCTAAAACCTCTGCTCCATAAATCATGAGCCCAAACTATGTGATTGTTGACGTCAAAGCTGAAATCCAGAAAAAGAAGAGCCAAGCGAAGTAATAAACCCAAAATAAATACAATATATAATGGCCTTAATTGCTTATGTAATTTCATTGATTAATAAACAGTATTATATTAAATATGAAGCGAAATCGAACGATTGCACTTCTTGTCGGTATAACTTGCCTATACTTATTTACTTTATATACAACCAACAAAAGTATTTTTAGCTACGTTTTTAACCCTGACTTAATTCACAAATATTATTTATCTCAAGATATACCACATGAGGTTGCCGGAAAAAGACTTTTTTTATCCGATACGGAAATATATCTGGCTTCGGGATATCTTTATGCAAACGGTCTTGATCCGACAAAAATAAATTTTGATCATCCCCCTTTAATCAAATATTTATACGGGATCTCTATCCTGCTTTTTATGACTCCTTTCCCGATCGAGATCGGTTTTGGCATCATGATTTTATCATTATCATTTCTCTTAGGACGAAAGATATTTAAAAACTGGCAAATACCGACATTTGCCTGCCTGATACTAATTATCGATCCCTTGTTTTTAGATATGACCGCTCTGCCGCTACTTGATTTTGGGCAAACTGCTTTTATGCTGCTTTATTTATTTACCATCCTTTTTTACCGCCGCAATATTTTGCTCGTCGGTTTGACTTTAGGTCTTTTTGCTGCCAGTAAATCTTGGATAACACCGGTGTATTTTTTGATAGTAATAAGTGCTTTTCAAATTTATAAAAAAGAATTTAATCTTAAAAATATGATGTCGCAGATCATGATTGCTTTTGTTATCTATTGCTCTTTCTACTTAATAACTTTTGTAAATAATGCGGGCAGATTTAATATTTTCTTTTTTATTTTAAAGACAATAAAGTATCGGCTTGAACATAATTTCACTCCGTTTATAGGCTCGTCAGTGATTTTATTCTTAACCGGATATGCAAAGACGTGGTGGGGAAACCAGGAATTTATCCGCTCTAATGTCTGGACCATTCTTTGGCCAATAGGACTGATGATAACTATCAGAAATATCTTTCTCCCAAATATTAAGAAAATTGATCAAAAAAAGCTTTTAGCAATACTGTCTGTGGGTTATCTTTTATTTTTACTTACCCAATCACCCTTCCCCCGATATTTCATAATTATTCTGCCGTTTATATATCTAAATCTTTCTGATTTTATTTACAGCAAATTTAAGTCATCGTGAATGCATTTGTCATATATTCTTTTAAGTGATTTTGCCACATAATCATCATCATCAAAATTTGATTTAAATGCGTTGGCAATCATAGCTCTTCTTATATCATTATCAAGAAATTCAATCTTTTTTTGACAATGAAGTTTAACTACGACAGGCTTTACAAAAAAAACGAATATAAAACAAGAAGCTATTATTGAAAATAATATTAGAAATGGTGCAAAGATTTTGTTCTTCAATTTGTATATTTTCTCTATTATCATTGCCCCGGATAAAAAAAATGTAAAAGCCGCCAGAAACGCTTCCATCAGACTAGACTCCTGAGAAAAAACCGGGACATATCGGTAATTTATATTATTTGGAGTTTTATACATGTCGTAGTAGTCAAAAATAATACTGTAAGCACATTGTTTACGAGCCTTTTTGTCATTAAATAAATCGAGTTTACCATCGAGGGAAAACATAAAAATAGTGTTCGCTCCATATCTTTTACCATCAAAGCAATAAATTGACGACTCGATATGATTGATATATTTAAATGGCTTAAAAACAAAAAAAACTCCGGCAGAAACCGATATTAATAATAAATATAAGAAATAATATAATGACAAGACCATAATAATCCGGCCGTGTCTCATTGAGCTTGAGCTATGCATAGATCATTTGTACAAATTGTAGGTTGATATTTAAGATGACAACCTGACTCTATCTTATTTAATAAAAGTAGTTGTATATCAACGGGATATGTCACTGAATTTATCATAGACCGATGATGCATAAATGAGCATCTTTCTACAAGATCACAATCGATTGCTATTTTTTTTGGGCAGACTTTTAATACCTCGCGTAAAGCAAAGGTTAACTCATCTTCAGTCAAAATTCCGATTTGTGGGTTAACATCTAATAAATTCTCTTTATCTATTAGATAAAATAGATATGTATCATCGCTGTATATCATAAGAATTTTATTGCCATTGAGATTTGTATTGATTAGATTTATTTCCGCGCTGTATTTCTTTCTCATAATTTCAACGATTTCCGGTTTTAAAATCTCTTGAGATTTAAGTCTCTCAATCCTACTTATTAGCATGTCGGCTATAAACTCTTTTCGAATATAGACGGGAAATAATGCAAAAATTGTCAATAATATCAACAATATAAGGACTCTCGATCCTGTCGACTGAAGCTTCCCGTAGTAATAACCAATAACCAAAAAAAAGCTGAGGACCAGAAATATCGATATTGAAAATAAGTTAGTATCTCTACTGTTTCCGACAAAATATAATCCGCAAAATAAAGTGGCATTAGTGGTAAAAATAATAAATTGATCAATATCACTACTCATTTGCTTTCTAAAATATAAAATGACTGCACTAAAAAAAATTAACATAACCAGCCAAAAATATGTGATCGTCGCGATTGGTAAAAATAGAAATCCACCTTGTGAAAATATTTTAAGTCTGGCAAAAACGTACAACAAATTAATTGTTTTTAAACCAAATAAAAAGTGGGTCAGATTAATGATTAAGAATAATAAGAGTAAATCTAGAAACAATAAAAACACCGCATTTACTGCTCTTTTCATACTTATTGTTTTGTTCATTACAAATGAAAACAAACTACATATAAATGTGAAAATCAAATATAATCCAGCATCGACAGAGAATAGACTGAGCAGAGATAAAATAAGTATGAATTTTTTTGAGTCTATTTTTTTTAATTTATATAAAAAAAATATTCCTAATATTATCGGCAACCACCTTAGTACATATTGGGGAGATTGCTCTAGCATCCCAAACAAAGAATAATAATTAAGTACTACAATTGAAACCAAACCAATGATAGAAAAAGCGACAGAGCGACTCACTTTATATATCAGATAAAAACAAAGAAAGTATTGGATGAGATATAAAATCCAGACAATTACAGGGAACGTCGAAAGATTAAAAAGACCTAATTTGTAAAAAGCTGAGAAAATCAAAATTGACAAGAATCCGTATTGAGAAGAAGTTTCTGTAAAAATTGTCTTGCCATGGGCTACTTCCCATATTGGGCCTAAGTAATAAGAATAACTATTGCCTCCTATGGGAAACCTTACTTCAAAAGTAAAAAAAGCAATGATGACAATGAGTAAAGAAAAGAGAATTATATTGAAGATTTTTTTATTGTATTTCAAAATCCTCTCCCAGATTAACGCTTGAATGATTATGATGAAAAGACTAATTACGAAGATAATCATAAAACTGAAATATATATTTTGATGAGCCTGTGGTGTATAAGAATAGGCTAAACTATCCAAAGGATATTTACCTATATTATTTAAAAATAGAATGATCATCGCAATAAAAAAAATATATTTAAGCAAAACATAGAAAGGTCTATTTTTTTTCTCTTTGGAAATTTCGGTTAGATTGATTACATATTTATGAAAAATAAATATAAAAATCACAAAGAGAACAGAGAGAACTAAATATAGAGGAATCTCAAATGGTTCAGGAAAATCCAGTGGAACTAAAAATCTTTCACCAATCACGGGTTTAAAATTAGATCTTAAAAAACTAAGGATCGTTTTATAAATTAGAATCCACAGATTAGTGACAAAAAGCGCTTCTATGAAAACTCCAAGAAATGAGTTTAAAGGTTTGTTATCTGATATTTTCTTGAAATATAACATATATAAGAGATACCAAATAAAACGCAATGAATCTTTATGAGAACAATTCTATAATATATTTAGAACATGGAAGTTCCAAGAGAATTAAATACCGTCACTCATATCTCAAAAATCATGGCATTGATACTTTTTATCCTTCTTCCAATAATATCCTTTTTATGGGGAATGAAATATCAGAGAATGTTAAATGGCGAAGTTTCCAATTTTCCTGTCCAAAAAGCTTGCACCATGGAAGCGAAGATCTGTCCTAATGGAACAGCTGTGGGAAGATCCGGACCAAATTGCGAATTTAATCCTTGTCCGATTGTAAAGACGGAATAAAACATACATACAACTTAATTATGCTTTTATGACGCGCCAAGTAACTCCCGGTGTTGAATTTATTACTTCAAAACGTGAAACAATCAGTTTATGGATTTGTTGTTTCACTACAACTCTCTTTACAAGTTACTTCTCTATTTTGACCTACACACTTATTTGCAATACATTTTGAACCGCTAAATTTTACATCAGTAATGCATTTTTTATTTTCATCACAAATGCCATAAGTGTATCCTGTTTCATCACTTGGCGGACCACAACCCCAAACATCAGCATAATTACTAAAATTGTTATACGACCCATATGAACAGAAATTGAATCGTAGTATACAATCATTATCGGTGCTGCAATAATCACTATTAAGTAAATAAGCAGATAGACTGGCATCTTCCTTTACCACTCGAATAGTAGAATATTTATCTTCGTAAATTTTATTATCAATAAGACTACCCTTCTTTAACACAACATAATAATCATTATTATTTTCAAACTTATTAAATTCTTTAACTTTTGTTGTATCGTAACTTATATTTAAAACATCACTATAGTTTTCCGATTTTGGTAATTCCAATATCCCTAATAAATAATTACCTAAACCGTATGATTGTTCACTACCTAAAGGTAAACTCGCTCCCGTTTTTAATCTTAACTCTAATCTATACACATTGCTCTCTATTGATTCATTGTGAAATTCAGTTGTTTTTTGCATCTCCTGAGCGGTCGGAATAAGTTGAGTGGGTTGAATAGAAGATTGAGAAACTTCTGACGTTTGAGTTGTGGAAGGTTTATCTCGAGACAGGAAAATATATCCAAAAGCACCAAAGAGTAATAGGACCAAAACAATAATAATTGAATAAAAATATTTGTTGTTTATATTTTGCGAAATAGTCTCAACAGACGGAATTGGTTGGGCTTGGGAAATCTGTTGATTTTCTTCCATGTAAATAAATATATCAAATATTCTAGAGAAAAAATATTACAGTGAATAATTGGACATAAATATCTGCTGGTATTATATTATTTTAGCTTGTTATTATATTCTGAAATATACAGATGGATAAGGCGGATAATTTGAGGATGTTTGGAGGTGGTATTATGAAAATAAATTAATTTTCCTTGAGCAGGGTTCTTTTTAAAGCTTGTTTTAGTTGTTTTCTACCGAAACCACTTTTAAGAAATTTCTCGCGGGCTTTGGCATCAACTTTGCTAATAAAGTATTCGTAGTGAATTAGTTTGAATGGTCTTCTTAATCTTGTTGAAGTTACTTGACCTTTGACATGCGCTATTAGGCGTTTCTTTAAGTCTGTAGTGTAACCAATGTAAAGACCTTTGTCTTTGTATGAAAAAAGAACATAGACGTAGAATTTATTTATAATTGTCGCAATTGATGCGACTGAAACGTCTAACGTTTCCATTTTGTATTAAATATATGTTCACGGTCGCGTCTGACGCGACACGCTTAAATCACGTTTGACCACGTCAGACGTGGTTTTACGTGATTTACAAACGCAGTTTACCTCGTCTTTCAGACTCGGTTAAACCGCGTTTGACGCGGTGGAGATGCCGGGAGTTGATTTGAACCAAATACAACGCTACATTTGGAAATGGTACAACATTATTAAATCTCAAGAGCTTCTAATGGCTGGTTAAATATGTGAGAAATTATTATCAACAACAATCTATATCTTGAAGCTAATAGGAAGTTATTCTTGCGTACCTAAGAACCTATCCACGGTGGCTTTAAGATCTTCAGCATCAAATGATAGTTTACTTAAACTTGCATCTGCCCACGGGGTATTCCCTGCAGATAAACCAATTATTCCAATAGCGAGTTGGCTTTGTCGAATTAAACCAGCAATTTCTGCACCAGTACCATCACCTAAGTCTCCATCTAGAATAGACACACCAACTCCTTGAAGATCGTCTGGTATCATTCTCCTTGCTTCAGTTGCATTTGGAGTTGAAACAACTTGATGACCATCTCTAGTCAATATGCTTGAGACTATATTTCTCCAAGAGTCACCATCTTCAACATGCCAGACAGTGCCACCAACTTTTGTTTCTGCCATAGAATTTATTATAACATATAATAGATTACTTTGAAAGCCTAAATCCACGCTAGTTGACGACATTGGGACGTATTATAAGGATAAAATGTACTTTTATCAGAGTATTCAATACCCCACCACACCCGCTCGCACCAATAGCTTAGTTATAATTACACCCAAAAAAAGTCGGCGATATGTTTGTGACATTTCGTAGTCGTTCTACTTGAACTCCCCGAATTTAATAAGTTTTGGATACTTATCAATAAATTCATCTATTGTGTCTAATGAAGAATAGACATATTCCATAAGCCTTATTCCGATAGTATCATAGGATGGTGTTGAACCTCCCAATTTATCCCAAGCGTTCCATACTCTCTCCCGATCAGATTGATTTTCGAGTTCTTCTATATAATAAAGTGTCACCTCTAATACTCGATGCAAATTCTTCTTCTCCCAATATTCATCAGGCATATCTTTTAACCTTTGCGGAGCTAATTTGTATATGTCCTCAAGCATATTCCTCTTTTCTGTTTCATCAATGTATCCAACTGGCGCAGGAATATGAAAACTAAAATCATCTCCATAGGTCGACATTGTGGTACCAAGCTGCCAAGGTTTTCTCATGTGTTCAATAAATATATTTCGATACATCCGGAGATTAAAAAAGAGCCAAATAATATCTTTTTTGTGGCATTCCCAAAAGACTTTTAGCTCTCCTGAATATGTTTTTGCTTGTAAAAGATTGACTAACCCAGCAAGGTTAAGATCGTACTCTCCAGTATTAATCTTATTAGTCTTGGGAGCTTCATATCCTGCAAGGTAACCGATAATATATGACCACTGGTCAAGCAGAAGATTCCCATATATCAATAGACTCTCCATATCTTGACTCATTTGCTCTCCTAGACGATCACGTTTATTACTAGCAGTTTGCAGTCGCTTTGCGAATGGTTTTCCGGGAATTATTTTAGTTGGAGTTAGCGAATCAATTTTAATTTGAAGCTCAGTCAACTCTTTTCTGGTGAGTGCCATTCTCATCATAACTCTCTGAACATCTTTTATTCTTCTAATCAAATATCCGACATGATAAAATAATGCTGAAGGCTTGCCGGGATTCATGCTTACAAGTTTTTTTTCAACCTGTTTAATTCTCTCTAGGGATTTATCACATAGATATATTATCTTTGCAGGCTTAATCGGGATTGGATACATCAGGTTTTTAACAAAGTTCACACGTTTTTTTAAACCTCTCTTTTGATAGTCCTTTGCTACTTTGGTTAGCATGACGTTCCTTCTTGTTTTATTCGTCGTTGATAGAGCCTTTGCCATCAAAGCCTCCGTTTGTGTTGCATCTTCTCCAAACCTATCTGTCGTCTTTTGTATTGCAGCTACTGCTTGTTCGAGCTCTTTTGTTCTATCCTTTGGGTTGTAAACAGTATTTGCCTTTATTCGGTGATATAGTGCTTTGATTTTAAACATGAGCTCATCCTCGAGTCCCTGCTGAGCATGACTCAACATTTTATCGGCAAGCTCTGATGTTTTGTGAGTGCCTAGATCATCGTCATGCTGTTCCATTATTAGGAACATATAGTAGAAGCTCATCTCTTGGTTATATGTTTGTATCTGCCCCAACTCTTTATATAAAGTCGCTCGACGTAAGATAATTTTTGGATCTGGTCTTTGTAATTTACTTCCCAATTTTCTTTTCAAGAACTCGAGCTCGACTCTTTTCAATATCACGTCATTTTTTGGAAGCACATTCTTAAACTCTGATAATGACTTCATAAAATTCCTGCGTGCTCTCTTATCATTATTATCCTTCAGACCCTTTTCTCTGAAATACAGGGCTTTATACATCGTTGATATTTGTTTAGCTTCTGGATTAGAACTTTGTACCATTAGTTCGGATGCTTGCAATAAAAGCTCTGGCGGAGTTTTCTCTTTATTAAACTTTTTATATAAGTGAGAAGCCTCCTGCTCATATTTATCAGTGAGGAATACTTCCACTTTTGGAGGTTTGTCAACAGGTTCACTCATTGTTTAATTTTTTACTTTTTACCGAATAAACTACCGATCCATGCCCAGAATCCACTCTTCCTTACAACCGGAACAGATCGTTGCTCGTTTATTTGTGTTGGGATAGGTGTATTTGATGGTTGGAGCGTTGGAGACGGAATCATCGTGGGAGTTGGAGTTCTGGTCGGTTTAATAGTAGGCTTCCGTGTAGGGATAATGGGTCGTCGTGTTGGATACGGAGTAGGTTGCTCAACTACCGGTTGTTCTTGAACTTGCTGAGCCGGTTGCTCTACTGGCGCACTTCCTCCTCCATGACAATGTCGTTCATCCCATGGCACGCCCCACTTATCACAATTTGTTCGACAATAATGACAACCGTCTGCTGCGGTATTGCCGGGATGGGCTGATACTGATTGTGATGAAACAAGGAAAAGGACAAGTAAGAGTGCGATTAATAATTTATGTTGTTTCATAGTGATTGCTATTATACTCTATATTCTAATTTGTGATGATTATAGTCATCATTTTTATTGCTCATTACTTATGATTTTATAAACCTATAAAATAACTGATTATTTATTCTGGTTGAGTGATGAAGTCTCTTTGACGAGTCTTTGTAGTTCCGCTTCAAGCTCTATCTTCTCATCATTAAGCACTTTTAATTTCGCTTGCTCGGTATTAAGATCGCACCGGTCAAGATGAAGCATGCATTCCTTGGTAATGATGTAGGCAGAAGAACAATTTGTAGTCAGTTTATTTGATACCTCAATATTTGCAACACAGTTAGACATAACAGCACGTCCTTTTAGCATATAGGCTTCGTGTTGCTGTTTGAGGTTGAAGGTGTGCCAGATCAGCACAAGAGATAAAATCGTTGCTAGTCCTGCCCAGAGTAGTGTTATGTGGCTTCTTAAATTGAGCTTCTTCAGATTTACCATACAAGACCCTCCTTGAGGCAGCTTGCATATTGAAATGAGTCTAGTCCTAAATAGGGATTATATCGTGCTTGCGATAGTTCTCGGCATCGAAAAAGCACGTTGGGTCGATAAATAAAGATGTAATAGAAAATTGCCAGACATAAAAGAATGAAGAGGCCTTTTTTTGTTACGAGTTTATCCATATCGTCCCGATTATACATGTGGGCACAAATGAATACAAGGAGTATGTTGTTACAAGGAGTATTCTTTTTTACCATAAGTGCCTATGGGGAAGCCTATCAGTCACAGACATATTCTCAAAGACTTTGGCAAGCAATTACAGCTTGTTCGTAAATCAAAGAATATCTCGCAAGAAGAACTTGCTCATAAGCTATCAATGCACAGAACGTATGTTGGTATGATCGAGCGAGGAGAGCGAAATCCAACGATCCGTACTTTGTATAAGATAGTTCAAGTCTTAAAGATCAAGTCTTCGGAGATCTTGCCGTTCTAATATAATGACATAGTCTGTCATGTTATTATATATATGTATATATATCTATATATAATATATACGGTAGAGCTTCTACTTAGTCCTTCTTGCCTGTTGTTCTAATAGTGTCTGACAAGAAGATGAAAAAATCTGTGCCGTTGCTCTCTTCTGATGCTATTCTATCTATAAAATAGATATTCATTGAAGTCGACTTCATACTCTGTAGTTTGTTACAAAGCTCTAAACCCCTTGACAGCAACTTGTATTTATGTTAGATTGATTATTAGCAACAACAACTAAACAAACAAACAAACATTTAAGCGAATCTACTAAATAAACAATTTTTAGCAACAAGTCGTTTATTCATCTTAAATGTCGGCACATACACTGGTTTTTTAACGCAACAACAAGCAGATCTAATTTTGCGTAATAAGACTTTTGGTGTGCCGCAGTAGACGTTATTAATAAAATTACTACGGGCAGCCAGAAGTGGCTGCCTTTTTTGTTGGCAATAAATATGAGAATTACTAGCGAGCTACTAAAATTAAAAGCGATCGAGTTTGAAAAAAAGCTCAACGGCTTTTGTCGATACGAGAGAAGTCGAATCTTACTTCTGATCAATAAAGACCTATCGGATGAAGAGTTTGTACTCTACTGCATTTTCGATGATGTCATCTCCGACTGGGACAATGGTCACGACAAGTTTGGCTCATTTGAGGTGATACCAGACTTATTTGCAGAGTTTATTGGGTGGACCCCTTCAAAGATCAGAAGAATCCTAAAAAGCCTTATTACAAAAGGCTTTATTGCGTTTCTCGGTATGAATATGTACGTCATGGTTGGAGTTGAACTTAAGAAGCACAAGCGGGTAAGAGATGTGCCGTTTGATTATTATGCCGAACTAAAAAAGCTCGTTGAAACACACTTGATTAAAAGTTCTACAAATCATAACGATGATGCTAAAAGTAATCCACTCAACTAATAATTTGCTTCCAAATATAACAAATATGGAAATAAATATAACGATTCGGACTGTTGAGCAAGCTTCCGATGGTCGTAAATCTAAGTATCCTCTAAGTGGATCTAGGTATCGTACTTCTTCATTAACAAGTTCTCCTGAGGAGTATTTAAAGATCTGGGAAGAGATGGGGAAGCCAGAAAACTTCACACCTGAAGACATGTATTGGTTGGATATGAATGTTCATGAGGATCCGGGGATTCCAAGTTGAATGATTAAATTATGATTCCGATCAGCGAGGCGCGCACCATATTAGGAGAGAAGTATGCACACTTAACCGATAAGGATATTGAGCGTATGGTTGTATTTATCTACAATTTGTGTAAAGATGTTATTCACGTTGTTGTAAGCAGCAAATATGAAAAAGGCAATAATTTATTGTAGGGTTTCGTCTAAACGGCAGGTAGAAGAAGGTCATGGACTGGATGGACAAGAATTAAGATGTAATCAATACGCTAAAATTCAGGGCTATGAGGTTGTAAAAGTGTTCAAAGAAGAAGGTATTTCGGGTGGGATTATCGACCGACCACAAATTCAAGAACTTCTTGCCTATTTAGATAAACATGGAGATGGAGTTATCGTGATAATCGACGACATTAAACGCTTCGCCCGAGATGTTGTTGGGCACTTTAACTTGCGACAGGCAATCTATTCCAGAGGAGCAACGCTTGAGAGCCCTTCGCATCGCTTTGAAGAAACTCCTGAAGGAAAATTTATTGAAACGATACTTGCTGGAGCAAGTGAACTGGAACGAAATCAAAATGCTCGACAGGTAAAAAACAGGATGAAGTCTCGACTTGAGCAGGGGTATTGGTGTTTTCGCTCTCCTCCAAGAGGACTAATCTACACAAAAGTTCCTATTCATGGCAAACTCCTTGTTTCTGATGAACCACTGACTGCAATCTATAAGGAAACGATCGAAAGATTTGAAAAAGACATGCTTAATACGCCCGAACAGGCGCGTCAATTTACTCTCTTAAAATATAAAGAGCATAACATCGACAAACCACTATCCATACACGGCATGGAAAGCATTTTAAGCGAACTTCTATACACAGGGTACATAGAGTACCAACCATGGGGAATACCGCTTCAAAAGGGCAAACATACAGGCTTTATCTCCCTTGAGACACATCACAATGTACTGGCGAAGTTATTTGGTAAAAAACGTAAACAAATACGACAAGACTATAATCCCGACTTCCCATTACGAGGGTTTGTATTATGCGATGTTTGCGGAAAACCAATGACGGCTGCGTGGTGTCAGGGAAGAAGCAATAAGTATCCCAAGTATTGGTGTAAGGACAAGGAGTGCTCGTACGGCTCAAAATCTGTACCTAAAACCACAATAGAGGATGATTTTATTGCTTTATTAGATGGGGTCAAACTAGACTCTGTAAAAGCACAACTTATTCTAAGAGTCCTCTCAAAGACATGGGGCGAAGAAAAAGAATCAGTCTCAATGCTCAAGTTGAATGCTGAACGCAATAAACATGGGCTTAATGAAAAGATAGCAAATCTGTCAAAGATAATAAGCGGTACAAAAGACGACGATCTACTCATCGCATACGAAACTCAACTCAAAGAGTTTATTATGCAACGTAAGAGCGTAGCCAATCCAACCCCAATAGAAGAATATACTGAAGAAGAGTTTCGAACCGCTTCTGATATGGTTTTTGGGATTTTAGAAGAGCCTGTCAGAGTATGGAAAAACCCACGCTATGAGAATAAAGCAACTATCGTACAAATGTACTTCCCTAATCGCTTGTCTTATCGAGTAAATGAAGGGTTTCGAACCGTTGAGATAGAGCCTACTATCAAGCTAATCAACTCACTTGACCCTTCAAAAATCCCGTTTGTGGAGATGCCGGGAGTTGAACCCGGGTCCGAGAAAACACCTGTGATACAAGAGTTTAGTCAGGGTTAGATTATTTTAAACTCTATCTCGCCTTGCAAAATAACCAAAAGTCAGACAAGAAGCCGATTAAGGCATTGTCGGGTTTTTAAACCAATCGGGAATGTTTAAAAACCGTACCTGCGGTTGGTTATCTCTTATATCAAGTTGAACCGCGGAAAACCTGAAAAAGAGCCTTGTTTCTTATTTAGGCAGCGTAAGCATATTGAAATGCCTGGCGGCCATAAAAAGCTCGGATAGCTTCAGATTCGTCATCTGCATCTATATGTTTTCTAGTTAACGGATAGATCCGCCCCAACCTCTTGTAAAAGTGCATCCCCGTCGACACCGTTCATCCCCGTTAGAAACTCTTAACGAGTTATTTTCGAGTTTAGAGTTTCTTACGTCCGCCTAAGCTCGCTCCGCAAGCCGCAGTAGAAATCTACTAAGGCGAGCGGTAAGAGCGGGCGGACAATATTAATACTTCATCTGCTCTTTCATTTCCCGCTCAATTCTTCTATTCTCATCACGATTCTTCTCGACTTTCTTTTTTTCCCAGGTTTTTTTACCCTTAGACAGTGCTATTTCTAGCTTAATTAAACTCTTCTTATTATAGCATGCGATAGGCACGATCGTCAAATTGGCGCCGGCTGAAAGTTTGGTTTTTAAGCGTAATATTTCAGACTTATGAAGCAATAACTTTCTGGTTCTTCTTGAATCATAGCTTTCAGGTCTGGCATATTCATATATAGCAATTTCTGCATTTATTAAAAATACTTCTGATCCGACAATCTTAACGTATGAGCCTTCAAACTTAATCCTCCCCTGTCGCACTGTCTTAACTTCAGCCCCGGTTAAAGAAATTCCAGCTTCGTATTTTTCGATTATTTCATACTCCCGATTTATATTCCGATTTATCACCTTCATAGGCTTATTTTATCAAAACGACTTAGCTAAAACGTAGAGTCAGGTGTAAAATACATCTATGCAAATAATTACTGATTTACAGATTCACTCAAAGTATTCACGGGCGACCTCACCTAGGCAAAATTTACCGGAAATATCACTTTGGGCTTCAAAAAAAGGAATTGATGTTATAGCTACTGGCGACTGGACACATCCATTGTGGTTTCGTGAAATTCAATCACAACTAAAAGAAGTCTCTCCAGGACTTTTCACACTGAAAGAAACCCTACCGGAGCAAAAACGAGATGTCTACTTCTTACTCTCAACTGAAATTTCCAGCATCTATACACAAGGTGGAGCTACACGACGCGTCCATAATCTTATCTTTTCACCATCGATTGAGACTTCCTCGAAGATAATTAGCCAATTGCAGAAACAAGGATGCAATTTAATGGCAGATGGCCGACCTATCATTGGACTTTCGTCAATAAATCTACTTGAATTGGTTTTATCTATAGACCCAAACTGTTTATTCATCCCCGCTCATGCCTGGACACCCTGGTTCTCGATCTTTGGCTCAAAATCAGGCTTTAATTCAATAAAAGAATGTTTTGGCGAGCTTCATAAACACATCTTTGCGATTGAAAGCGGCTTGTCTTCTGACCCTGCTATGAACTGGCAAATCGACGAGCTGGACAGCCGATCTATTCTATCATTTTCCGACGCTCATTCCGGACCAAAGCTCGGTCGCGAGGCAACGGTTTTTATTCCAACGACAAAACAATCGAACAATGAAATAATTAACTATTCATATAGAGATATTGCCGATGCTATTAAACAAAAAACAGATGGCCTTTTAAAAATCGCTTATACGATAGAATTTTTTCCCGAGGAAGGAAAATATCACTATACCGGGCATCGTGATTGTGGAATAAAATATTCAACAATAGAAAGTAAACAAAAAGGAACAATCTGTCCAAAATGCGGCAAGCAGCTTACGGTTGGAGTAGAAGATCGTGTCACTGAACTGGCAAACAGAACGATTACTCAGGGTGATTTATTATTATCCGAAAACAGTCAGGGATTAGTCTTTGTCAGTGATAAAGCAAAGACTCGGAAACCTTTTGTCTCGATAGTACCGCTTTTGGAAATATTGGCTGAAATTGATGCTTCTCCGACAAAAAATTTAGCCTTGTATGAAAATCTTGTATCAAATTTAGGCAGTGAATTCGATATTCTGCTTAAAAAGCCTCTCACAGAAATTGAAAAATACGGTAGCGAAAAATTAAAAAAAGCAATTGAGATTGTAAGAAAAAGACAAGTTAAAATCGATCCGGGATATGATGGAGTATTTGGTAAGGTTAAAGTCTTTGATGAAAGTACAAAAGAACATGACGAAACCCAGTCAGCGCTATTTTAAATTAATCAACATTAAGAAACTGATTTTGATTATATTTCTTCTACTATTACCCACCCAATTTGGTAAACACTTTTTTTTTGATTTTTCATATATTAATGGTCTAAAAATTGACTATTTATCTATAATTCTATATACCACCGATCTACTTGCCCTAGCTATGTTTATTTTATTCCGCACATTATTAATTGAATTCATAAAAAATAATCAAAAACGAGTCTTGATTATTGTTTTATGTTTATTGCTCAATATTGCCGTTACAAAATATCCGATGACAACATTGTATCAATCGCTTAAATTAATCGAATTTGTATTACTCTTTTCCTTATTTAAATCGATCAATATTAAAGTTCATTGGTGGTATTTGATATTTTTTATTAGTTCTTTATTTGAACTTACTCTCTCAACTTTGCAACTACTTAACCGGTCTTCTCTTCAAGGATTATTTTACTTTTTTGGTGAACGCTATCTTACTTTATCATCAATTGGTATCGCTAAGTTTTTTATAAATGGTGTTGAACATTTACGCCCTTATGGTACATTTTCACATCCAAATAGCATGGCTGGTTTCTATTTACTTGTGTATTTTTTTCTTCTCTCCCTACCCGTTTCAAATAAAATGGGGTTTAAAGTTAAATTTATAAGAAGTATTACTTTAGCTATTTGTTCACTTTTAATTATCATCAGTTTCTCAAAGATAATTTTATTAATGTATATTGTTTTGAATCTCGCTTTTTTTATATCGACGAGAAAAGTTGATTGTAAACTGTGTTTTTTTTCACGATTTATCACTATTTTAACGCTGTCGGTAATAGTGTTTAGCGCATCTGTAAATATTGAATCGTTAAACAACCGAGTGCTACTCATAAATCACGGTTTGACTATTATGAAAAATCATTTTCTATTTGGTATCGGGCTCGGTAATTATCTTTATTTTGAAACGAAGCAACCATCCTTTAGTTCTTTTTTTTCACCCCAACCAATCCACAATGTCTTCTTATTGCTTTTAATTGAACTTGGCGTAATGATAGCTGGATTTTTTTTATATCTTTCTTTACCTTTTATAGTCAAGATCATTAAAGATAAAAGATATTTGCTTTGTTTGCTTTCAGTTTTAGCAACGGGAATGTTCGACCATTATTGGCGCACACTGCAACAAAATTTTATATTACTGGCTATTGTCTTTGGAAGTATCCTTGGAGCAAATAAAAAACTAAAATCTTTTTAATTCGTTTTTTGCCTTTTTATTAACATTTAATACCTCGCTTAAAAGTGAACGTTCTCCTTGCGGAACATCCTTAAATATAGTTTCTATGACTTCTTGGTGTTTTTCGTTACTTAATTTTAAAGTTAGAATAAAATCTTGACTGGGAGAAACGCCTTGTTTTTTAGATTGACTTAAAAACGGAAAAATTTTCATAAAATCTTGCTCCCCGTCATAAGCTGATTTTGTAGATAATCCCCACTTTCCACTTTGAGAAAAAAGTAATGCGCTGTTAATGTTCTTGTCTGATATCTGAAGTAATAATTCTGCTTTTTTTACGTAATCGCGAGTTAAAAATAAATTTAATTGATCACGGATTTTTTTTAAAAAGTATAGGGGATGATCTCGCATGATCCCCGGATATTTCAAGTTGTATTCTACGTTTTTTTTCCCTTCTATTTGGACTTCCTGAGAATTTACTGAAAGAGCTGGAACCGCGAGGAATAAAAATAATACTATATATATAAAAAGCCTGCTAATCATAGATAAATTATATCATAAACAAAAAGGGACGCTAATAAGGTAACGTCCCTTTTAGTAAACAATTTATTTAACCATTCTTTTTATTGTCTTTCCTGCTGTGAAACCGGGTGTTTTTGTAGCGGGAATTTGAATCTCTGCTCCAGTTTGAGGATTTCTACCTTTTCGAGCAGCTCTTTTTCTAACTACAAAAGTACCAAAACCAGTAATAACTACCTTTTCCCCTCTCTTCATTGCTTCTGTGATAGTTGAAAAAATTACATTGACAGACTCTTTCGATGCTTTTGAAGTTAAATTGGCTTTTTTAGCTACCTGCATGACCAAATCGGCTTTTGTCATTATTTTCTCACCTCCCTTCTAAAAAAAATCTTTTTTTGAAAAGAATAAGCGACTAGGAAAATCATAGAGACTTTGAAGCTTCTTGTCAATCTATATTAAAAACATCTTACTGTAACAGTGTATATCAAGAGTGGCTTGTTGCAAAGGCGCGAAATTCACGAATTACTGTTATTTTTACCTGACCGGGAAAAGTAGGAAATTTTTCATTGACCTCTTCTTTAATTTTTTCCGCAAGCACCGTTGCTTGATCATCGGATATTTCCTCAGGCTTGACTACTATTCGAAGTTCACGTCCTGCTTGGAGCGCATAAGCTTCCACTATTCCTGGTCTTTTTTTAACTATCCCCTCAATCGTTTCAATCCTCTTCAAATATTCCTGGAAATCTTCATGCCGGGCTCCTGGCCGTCCACCAGAAACTGCGTCAGCAATATAAACTATCACAGCCTCAACAGAATTAAACGGAACATCTTCATGATGAGATGCAACACAGTCAATTACTGAGGACGATATTTTATATTTTTTAAGCAAATCAACGCCTAGCTGAACATGCGATCCCTCCTTATCGGTAACGATTTTACCTATATCGTGCAACAAACACCCTAATCTGACTACATTAACATCGGCTTTTAATTCATGAGCTAAAGCGACGCCAATTTTAGTTTCTTCTAATGTATGGAGTATCATGTTTTGTCCATATGAGTAACGATATTTGAATCTTCCCAATAGTTGAACTAAGTCTTGGGGTAGATCATGAACTCCAGCTTTGTAACAAAGATCCTCACCAGCTTTTACAATTAATTTATCGGTTTCTTCTTTTGCTTTATGAACAATTTCTTCAATTCTACTAGGTTGAATGCGGCCATCACGAATTAATCGCTCCATTGATACCCGGGCTATTTCTCGACGTATAGCATCAAAAGATGAAAATTTAATTACTCCTTCTTCTTCCAAATCAACGTCAACACCAGTCGCCAGTTCAAACGCGCGGATGTTTCTTCCTTCCTTGCCTATGATTCTGCCTTTAAACTCTTCGTTTGGCAACATCACCATTGATAAAGTATATTCGGGAGTAAAATCAACAGCTCCATAACGAATCGCGTCAACAAACATTTCTCTGGCTTTCTCATCAACGGTATTTTTTATTTGTTCTTCTGTTTGCTTGATCCTATGGGCAATTTCACTTTTTAATTTTTCTTCCCAAGCTTTTAAAATTAAGTCCTTAGCTTCCAGTTGCGTCAATTTGGCAATCTTTTCAAGCTTAGACAAAATCTCTTCTCTTTTTGTCGAGAGTTCCAATCTTTCGCTTTCTATTCTTTTCCTATCGCTTTCTGTTCTTTTCTTTTGTGCCTCAAGCTCATTTTCTTTATAATGCAGTCTTTTTTCTATATCTATTGTCTCATGGGTAGCTTTTTTTGCCGCATCTTCTGCTTCTTTTTCAATTTTTAACGCCTCCTCACGGGCTTTAATTAATATTTCCTTAGCGGTAATTTCCGCATCGGTCACTTTCCGCATTTGCTCTGCTTTAATATCTTTAAAAAAAGGTAGTTTAGTAACAAAATCTGAAAAATTCATAAGTGTATGTTTCCTAATTCAAGCGTTTTGGAATAAAAAGCTTACTGCAAAGATTTATGAAGCACTGAACCCAGCGTGTCAAATATGGTTAATAGTGAAATTCTCATAACAAACAAAATCTTTGATATATAATTCAATAAGTTTTTATGACGCTTAAAATACTAATAATATTGCTTAGATTAGAAAATTTGTAAGACAAAATTTATAATGTTTTGGTTATTTTAACTCATTTGATAATATTGTTCAAATGCTTTTTTTGCTATATCATAACTAAAGCCTCGCCTGAGCAAATAATTAACAGCTACTTTAAATCTCTTTTGCACCTCGATTCTGTCAAAGTGTAGTTTTTTTACAGATAGAGCTTTTAAGGCCAACTCAACTTCGTCTAAATTAGTTTCGTTAAAAAAACCCTCCAAAATCTCCCTATCAACTCCCTTTTGGATTAGCTCACTCTTTAAAAGTAACTTGCCTCGCGGACGAAAATACTCCCGCTGCCCTATCCACCAACTTATAAATTTACGGTCGTCTAGATAATCGCCCTTTTTTAATTTATCAATTATGAGATCAATCAGGGTTTGATCACAAGAAAGTTTGAGCAGATAGGATTTTATTTCTTTTTCGGTCCGGGGCCTTATATAGATTAGCTTTATACAACGGGCATACAGTGATTCTATCTCCGTCTTATTATCCATATAGAAGGGGTTTTATTAATTATTTGCTTATCACCTTGGCGTATATTTCTTTATCTAAATCTCGATAGAACTTGGCATCTTTTGTCAATGCTTCCTTTAATTGCTCTCTCCCTTGTGATATTGTCTTATCGCCCCTTTTTATAAACGCACCGCTTTTGGTAAGTATCCCACTCTGCAATCCCGCCTCAATCAAACAATCAAGATGATCGATACCGTCTTTCGTAATCAAGAAAATAGCCTCTCTAAACGGCGGCGCGACTTTATTTTTTACAATTTTTACTCTAATCCTTGACCCATATACCTGATCATTTTTTTTCAGCGTTTCGATCTTTCTAACATCCATCCTAACCGAGCAGTAAAATTTTAAGGCCAATCCACCCGGTGTTGTCTCCGGATTGCCAAACATTACTCCAATTTTCATTCTAAGCTGGTTGGTGAAAACAACGATGGTTTTTGATTTAGAAACTACACTTGTCAACTTGCGAAGCGCTTGTGACATTAGCCTGGCTTGAAGCCCCATGTGGGCATCACCCATCTCCCCTTCGATCTCCGCTTTAGGGACTAAGGCAGCGACCGAATCAACCACGACAATATCCACACCTCCGGAACGGATTAAACTTTCGGTGATTTCCAAAGCCTGCTCTCCGGCATCGGGTTGAGAAATCAATAAATTGTCAAGATCCACACCTAAAGTCTTGGCCCAACTTGGATCTAATGCATGCTCGACATCGATAAACGCAGCCACTCCTTTTTCTTTTTGAATTTGAGCCACAAACGATAAACATAGAGTAGTTTTTCCTGATGCTTCCGGACCATAAACTTCGATGATTCTCCCCTTGGGGATTCCGCCTACGCCCAGAGCAATATCTAAAGGTAGAATTCCTGTTTTTACAACATCTATCTCCATTTTAGATTTAGAACCAAGCCTCATAATTGCGCCTTTCCCAAATTGTTTTTGAATATGTTCAATAGCAGCTTCAACGGCTTGTTTTTTTTGATTTAAATTGTCTTGCGGCATAAATAAAAAATTTTAAGATTGCTAACGAGACTATGATAGAATAAAGATTGTAAAAAAACAATCGATTATAGTCATCAAAATAACGGAATATGATTATTTACTAATGACACGGGGCGTAGTTCAGATGGCCAGAACGCTGGGCTGGGGGTCCAGAAGTCGCTGGTTCGAGTCCAGTCGCCCCGACTTTAGACTGTTGTAATAATCTAAATTACATCGTGTTGACAAAATTAGTGTATTTTTATATTCTTATTAGTGAACGATAGTTCACTAATATGCCTTACCTTAAGGTTATTTGTAATTATTGCAACGAACCCTTTTTAAAAGAAACGTGTAGATTTAACGAATCAATAAATCGCAAGTGGAATATGTATTGTTCGAAAGAATGCAGACTTAAAGCACGGACAACTCGAACTACTCTGACTTGTGACAATCCTCTATGTAAGATATCTTTTGAACGCTTACAAAAAGAAATTATCAAATCGAATGCTCACTATTGTTCTCGAACTTGCGCTATATCAATTAATAACAAAAAATTTCCTAAAAGAAAAGCAAAAATTAAAGAATGTATTGTCTGTAATAATAAATTTACAGGGGAAGCAAAATGTTGTTCTATAGAATGCCGAAAGAAAAAAATAGAATCACTCATCATTCCAGGGAAAATAATTATTGACTTAATAAAAGTGTTTTATAAGAAAAATGGACGAATTCCTTTTAAGAAGGAATGTTCTCACTATTATGCAGCTCGTGGCCGCTTTGGCACTTGGAATAAAGCCATTGAAGCTGCGGGATATTCATCCAATCCTGTTAGGTTTGCTAAAAAACACATTGCTAAAGACGGCCACAAGTGCGATTCACTATCTGAAAAAATTATCGATGATTTTCTTTATCGTAAAAAAATCAAGCATGCCATCCACGTTCCCTATGGAAAATGCAACATGACTGCTGATTTTAAAGTTGACGATACTCTTCTAGAGTTTACTGGCTTGGTTGGACAATTAAAAGCATATGATAAACTTCTTGAAAGAAAACGGGCGTTTTGGAAAGAATATGAACTTAAGGTAATCGAAATACACCCAACAGATCTATTTCCAGTGAATAAATTGGCTACGATATTGGCTCAACATGTATAATTAGAGTATTGATGGAGGTCGACTGTCCGCTCCCCGACAGAATCGAAAAGCCGCCGTTATAACGATATGACTAAATTTAAAAAAATCTTGGTGACGGGATTTGATAAATCCGCTCTTGATGAAGATACTTGGACAAGAATCAATAAGCTAACCAACTCAATCTCTTTTAAGCCCTCAAAAGAAGCTGATTGTCTTTTCTCCAGATTCAATAGGGTTGATAAAGTATTAATCGACAGTCTGCCAAACTTAAAATATATTGGTCTTTTGGCAACTGGCACTGGAACAGTAGATCTTATTCATGCAAAAAAGAAAAATATTACCGTATGTAATATTCCCGGCTATGCCACGGAGTCAGTGGCAGAATGGGTGTTTGGTGTCATTCTTGAACATTTACATGATTTAGAAAGAGCAAAATATGTAGCGCGCAATGGAGATTTCTCCGGGAGCGGATTTTCTACGATGGAGATCCTCGGGAAAAAATTCGGGGTAATTGGTTTAGGCAGGATTGGTAAACGGGTTGCGGAAATTGCAGCAGGCTTTGGAGCCAAAGTTTGTTATTGGTCGAGAAATAGAAAAAAAGAAATGGAAAATAAGGGAATCAGTTATGAACCGCTTGACGCCTTGATTTCGACATGCGATTTTATATCACTTCACTTACTTTATAACAAAGATACCGCAGACATACTAAGTGAAAAATTGATTAATTCTCTTAAAAAAGGTGCTATTGTTATTAATGTTGCCCCTATGGAATTAGTTAATATTCCGGCGCTTAAAAAGAGATTAAAACAAAACGACATCACTTTTATCTTGGATCACCCGGATGAAATGAATCCTATAGATGTGAAACAACTTTCTCGATACAAAAACTGTATTATTTATCCTCCCATTGGTTATGTATCTAAAGAAAGCAGAGTGTTAAAACAAAATATCTTTATTTCTAATCTAGAAAATTTTTTGGGGAACAAACCAATAAACAAAGTTAACTAATAATAAAATAAAACTCTCATATGCAAGATAGAATACCAACTGATTTTGCACCTGTTGCGCCGGATGGTTCATTAATTAAATTTGGTAATGAACCGTTTTATTCCGTAGCTCAAGCAAAAGATCGTCTTAAAGAATTATTGGGCGATATGGGCAATACTACGGAAGAAGATGTCGTCGAAAACTGCATGAAAGCAAATCCACCATTTATGTTCAATAGTACAATCGTTCTTTGGAATGGTTTTAAAAGTACCGAAGATGAAGTAAAAGATAGTGAGCTTACTATTGACACCGGGAATAGCGTGTGATAGAATTTTACCGGGAATCCCGGGAAAAGTAAATATTACCGAGATTCCTGGAATATGAAAATTCATCTACCAAACAGTGCTTTTTTAGGAAATATTGATCCTTTTTTGAAATCGTTCAATACTTCCAATCCAAAAAAACTTGAAATCACAGCACACAAACAGTGGATATCAATTCATCCGGTAGTCCTTTCTATGATCGCTGCGCTTGGCTTAAATTTAAAATCTAAAAATATAAAATGTGAACAAATTGAGGCGAAGTCTAGACATTATTTAAAACGAATGCGGTTGTTTGATTTGCTAAAAATTGAGTCTGGTATTAAAATAACAGAACACGAAGCTGCTGGAAGATTTATTCCTTTAACACAAATTACTGATAGTGATTATCTAACGAAATTCATAACCGATATGATTCCGTTACTTCATCTCAAACCTAATCAAGTAGAACCAATTCGTTATGTGATTAGTGAATTGACAAGAAATGTTTTCGAACATGCACGATCTAAAATTGGAGCCATACTATGTGCACAATACTACAAGAAAAGCAATACAATAAGGATAGGAATTGTGGATATGGGCATAGGTATAAAATCGTCAATATCAGCCTCATATCGAGTTATTAGCGATTCAGAGGCTTTAAGACTTGCGCTTACGCCGGGAGTAACAGGAACTACCCATCGAATAGGAGGAACTGATTATAACGCCGGCGCTGGACTATTTTTTATTAAATCGATCGCCAAGGTAAACCGTAATTTTTTTGTAATTTACAGCGGTTCCTCAATGTATAAATTATTAAGAACAAAAAAGTCTAGTCGAACCCGACTATATGCAGATCCATTTAGAGACAAACATTCTGTCAGTGATAAATTCCCCTACTGGCGGGGTACTGTAGTTGGTGTTGATATTAGTTTAGACACGGGGGAAGAGTTTTCAAGCTTATTAGAGTTAATTAGAGAAATTTACTCAAAATCTATTAAGGAGAGAAAAAAAGCATTATTTAAAAAACCTAAATTTATATGAAAAGAGTTATTATTTTTCGAAAAACAGGCAGTTTTGCTGAAAATAAAGATCTTGCAAGAGATATAAGAATTAACTTAATAGAGCCTTCAATAAAAAAAGAGAAAGAAGTAATCTTAGACTTTAAAGGCGTTGATTCTGTAACTCAGTCTTTTATGCATGCTTTAATTAGTGAAACAATCAGAGAATTTGGTCCGAAATCATTAGATTTAATTTCATTTAAAGACTGCAATGAAACGGTAAAAAATATTGTTAATATAGTCGTTGAATATATGCAGATATAAGAACGCTGATATAACAATATATACTGTGGTAATAAACGGTAACAAGAATATAGTCAAATCTTCAGCTCTTTTCTTTATTATTTTTTTCTTTTCATACTTTATTTTTCAGGGTATGATTACATCTCCCAATGAAATTGACAGCTTGAAGCTCCATATCCCAACTGCTCATAAAATTTTAGATGGGAGCATATACAATCCCAAGACTTTCACAAACGACCTGTTTTATTACCCTTGGATTATTGAATATATTTTAGCCGTATTTATTCTGTTAAAAATTCCTTTAAATTTATATAACGTCGTCGCTACAGGCTTCCTTTTATTGGCAATTTTTAAATTGACTAATTTGGTTATCAAGGAAAAACAAAATGCGCTTTTTGCTATCTCTTTTTGTTTTTTACCTGTGATTACCCGTTGGCTCAATACTCAAAAAAATGATATCTGGACAGTGTTTTTTTATATCATCTCAATCTGCATCTTAGAGAAAGGATTGTCGAGCCGCAAGTCTTATTTACTACTTGGGGTAACTTTAGGAGCGGTCGCAGGAGCAAAATATTTTAGTTGGTTATTTATCATTCCGGTAATTGCTATTTACTATAAACAGTTCACAAACTCCAAAAAAATATCGTTTTTAATTTTAACTTTTTTATCGCTTAGTTTAATCGGCGGCTCGTGGATCCTTCGCGCATGGTTTTATACCGGCAACCCTGTCTATCCTTTAAATATTGCTATCGTGAGTGGATCTGGTGATGAATTTTTTAGATTTAATTTAATTAAATATATTTTATTTTTTAAGAACGGTTTATTCATTTTTATTGAAAAATTGTTTTCTGAATATCTTTTTTGGGCATTGGCACTTTTTAGCATTCCTTTTTTTACGCTACACATCAAACACAAAAATAAATCTCTCTCTGACTCAATCAAACGAATAGCAAGTCTTGGATTTATAAACTTTGTCATTTTTCTATTTCTTCCCACTTGGGTTGATAATTTGACCTCAAGCATGCGTTACGGATATTATTCGATCATTCCACTTGCAATTGTCTCATGGTGGCTATTAATTAAACACAAAACTCAATTTTGGGCATATACTTTGTCTTTTTTGACCATATTTACCGGGCTAACTAATTTTGACTTCCGACCTAAAATCGCATTGTTTTCTCTAATCGTCTTGTTTGTGGTAATCAAATACAAGAAAGAGCAGAAATTTAATTTTCATGATTCTTGATTTTCGAGGTATCGCTCAATCTCAAGAGCCGCAGCTATCCCCATCCCAACCGCAGTACCAGCTTGACGGTAAACATAGTCAACACAATCTCCAGCTGCAAAAATGCCATTTATATTTGTTGAGTATTGGTATTTAGTATTTAATATTTGATATTTGGTATTTTTGTTAGCAACCATTTCCCAGGCCATTAAAGCTGAGGTTTTAATATAACCTTTTTTATCTAAAATCACTCCGCTGTCTTTTAAAAAACCCGTATCAGGTTTATGACCAATTGCTAAAAATAGTCCGTCTGTCTTTAAGATTGATTTATTGTTCAATTGCTTTATTGTTGTATTATTGTCGGTTTTTATTTTTAATCCTTCAACCCTTTGCTCTCCCAAAACCTCTTCTACCTCACTCTTCCATAAAACTATAATTTTAGGGTGTTTCAAAACTCGGTTTTGCATAATTTTAGAAGCACGAAATTCACTACGTCTGTGAATGATAAATATCTGATTGGCAAATTTGGTTAAAAATAGAGATTCTTCCATTGCTGTATCTCCACCACCAACCACAGCAATCGTCTTATCTTTAAAGAAAAACCCATCACAAGTGGCGCAAGCAGAAACACCCCTACCTCGAAGTCGCGTCTCTGAAGGCAATCCGAGCCATAAAGCTGAAGCTCCCGTGGTAATAAGAACTGATTTTGCTTTCATTTCTTTACCGGATGATAAATAAATCGTGTGTGGTTTTTTTGAAAAATCAACATGATCCACATTGTCATTAATAAATCGGGTTCCAAATTTTTCCGCGTGTGATTTATATTTAGAAATTAATTCCGGGCCTAATATCGACTCAAACCCCGGATAATTTTCGACATCTGTCGTCAACATTAGCTGCCCTCCTGGGGTTTGCCCCGCTACAACAATGGGATTAAGACCTGCCCGCGCGGTATAAAGGGCGGCGGCAAGACCAGCCGGACCTCCTCCTATTATAATTACGTTTTCAATTTCCATAAGCTAAGGCCATTTTAAACAAGACTCGTTGAATTTACAAGATAAAGTTTTTATACTTATAGCCATAATGGAACCATGTGTTTTCTGCAAAATAATATCCGGAGAGATTCCTTGCTATAAAGTCTATGAGGATGAAAATTTTTTGGGGTTTCTTGATATTACACCAAGGACCGAAGGCCATTGTCTTTTGATTCCAAAAAAACATTATCGTTGGGTTTATTCTGTGCCAAATTTTGCCGAATATTGGATGGCTGTCCTAAAACTAACAGAAGCCATTCAACGATCATTAAAACCTTTTTTTATTACCTACGTCACTCACGGACTTGAAGTCGCACACGCTCACATACATATCATACCCCGAGACCAATCTAATACCCAGTTTGTTCCTCCCATCCTATCCATAAAAAAGGAAAAACTAAAACAAATCGCCTCATCTATCCTCAATATCACCACGACTGTTGTATAAAATACTAGATACTAAATGCTAAATACCATATACTAACTATATATATGGAGCAACACGCTGTTCCTAGACAAATCACAACTTTTGAATTTAAACTTATTGGTTTTTTAACTATCAAACAATTTGGCTCTTTGGTTTTTTTTGGACTAATTGCAGTTTTTTTATATTTTGCTGTCCCCATACCAATTGTCAATATTGCTTCCGCCATTGTGTCATTTTTAATCGGTGCGTTTATTGTTTTTGTTCCAATAAATGATCGGCCCGTTGATATATGGATTACGAATTTTTTTAGAAGATTAATTTCACCGTCACAATATTTCTATCATAAAATAAATTCCCCTCCGGATTTTCTAAAAAACGTCTTTATTTATCCATCGCCAGACTTAATCGCTTCACATGTCGACGCCCAAAAAAAACTGGCTTCATATTTAAACACAACGGGAAAAGCAGTTGGTAAAGATGTAAAAAAACAACAAATACAAAACATAATCTCATCATCAAAGGCAAATCCATCCATTGCGAAAAATCCACCAACGCCGGATACTAAAAACAACGAGGAACAACAAAAGCCCGTTTCACAATCTGCACCAACGCTATCTGGAGTGGTGAGAAATAGCAAAAACCTTGGTCTTCCAAATATTTTAGTTTATATAAGAGACAAGACGGGACGATTAGTACGCATACTAAAAACTAATCACAATGGAGTATTTGCCTCATTCCATTCGCTTCCCGAAGGGAATTATTCTTTTGAAATTAAAGATTTGGGACAAAAGTATTTTTTTGATACAATGAATTTTGATCTGGGTAAAAACGCTCAAAAACCTTTAAGTTTTTATTCAAAAGAATTGCTGTAAAAAAATAAATGAAAACTAAAAAGCCTACATCTCCGGTAAAGGCTTCAACTCAAGCGTTTATTGAACTAGAAACCGTCAAAGACGATGTGTTAATGCAACAGGATAAATCATGCTGTGTAATCATAAAATGTGGAGCGACTAACTTCGGCCTTCTCTCAGAGGAAGAGCAAAGATCTATGATTTATTCATATGCATCTCTTTTAAATTCGTTGTCATTCCCGGTTCAAATACTTATTCTCTCGAAGAGAATGGATATATCCTCATACTTAGATTATCTTGATATAAAAATAGCATCACAACTTGATGAAGGGATAAAACAACAGTTGATTGGTTATAAAGAATTTATTAAAAATATTGTAAAAAAAAATACCATTTTGGAAAAAAATTTCTATTTTATCATTCCTTTTTCGCCGCTTGAAATGGGTCTTAAATCAGCACAGACTGGTCATCTCAACCGTGAATATGTTTTTACCCGAGCTAAAGCAGCGCTTTACCCAAAAAAAGATCATTTGCTTAGACTGCTTAAAAAAACTGGTCTTAGCGCCGTCGTCTTACAAGAACAGGAAATAATAGAGTTGTTTTACAATTTGTATAATCCATCTCCTTCGGGAACAAAACTGGCGCCAATTAATAGCTATACTACGGTAATTTCAACCGCATAAACATTATGTTTTTTAATTTGTTTGGTAGTAAAAAAAATAAGGCACCAGCGGCTACCAGCGCTGGGAAAGTCGTAGCCGCTGGTTTAACTTCAATAAAAGATATCGTCGCTCCATCGTTTATTGAGGTTGATTTTAATCATTTAAAAATTGGTGACAAATACTATAGAACTCTGTTTGTTGTTGGGTATCCGAGATTTGTTTCTTCTAATTGGCTCTATCCCATAATCACCTTCGATCATCCTCTTTATATATCAATGTTTATTTATCCGACCCAATCAAAAGATATATTAAAAGATTTAAAAAGAAAAATTGCCGAAATGGAAGCAACCATTGAAAGTGATATGAAAGCAGGTAAAGTTGTCGATCCATCCACTCAAGTTGCTTTAGACGACGCTCTCACTCTTCAAGCAGAGCTCGCACAAGGATCGGAGAGATTTTTCCAATTTGGACTTTATGTCACTATCCCCGCTGACTCATTGGAAGAATTGAGCCAAACCACAAAAGAAGTCGATTCTTCTCTTTCGTCACTTCTAATCATCGCTAAACAATCAACTCTGGAAATGGAAGAAGGTTTTAAATCTACCCTACCGCTATTTGCCGATAGATTAAAAATATGGCGAAATATGGACACCACCTCTTTGGCAACGACGTTCCCTTTTTCTACCGCGTCTTTAACTGCTAATGAGGGTGTTTTATATGGTGTCAACGAACATGATGGGAGCTTGGTAATTTTTGACCGTTTCTCACTTGAAAATGCCAACTCAGTTATTTTGGGTAAATCCGGGGGTGGAAAAAGTTTTTTGGTTAAGTTGGAGGTGTTACGGCTATTGATGATAGGCGTTGATGTTATTATTATCGATCCGGAAAATGAATATCGCGAAGTTGCCCAAACGGTCGGTGGAGAGTACATCTCTTTTTCACTATCTTCTGAATACAAAATAAATCCTTTTGATCTTAATGCAGTAACTCCAGAACCTGATGAACTCGCTAATAAAATATTAAACCTTCATTCTTTAATGAGAGTTGTTATGGGAGAGCTTACCCCATCCCAAGATGCAATGTTAGATCGTTGCTTGGTTGAGGTATATCGACAAAAAGGAATCACTGATGATGTTGAAACCCACAAAAAACAACCGCCGCTTTTAGAGGATTTATATAAGGTTTTACTTGGGTTGGAAACACCAGAGGGTCAAGAATTAGCACAGCGATTAGAAAAATTTATAAAAGGATCTGCTAGTGGAGTATTTAACCAACAATCGAATTTTGATATAAAGAACAAGTTTACTGTATTTGGAGTTCGCGACCTCGAGGAAAATTTAAGACCAATGGCCATGTATATTATCCTTGACTATATTTGGAATTCTATCAGAAAGGATAAAAAAAAGAGGGTTTTGGTGGTTGATGAAGCTTGGTATTTGGTCAAATATAAAGATTCGGCTGAGTTTTTACACAGTTTTGCCAAAAGAGCGAGAAAGTATCAACTTGGGTTAACAACGATAACCCAAGATGTGGAAGATTTTTTGAATGTTGAGGAAGGAAAAGCCATTCTTACAAATTCAAGCCTGCAAATATTGCTAAAACAATCAACAGCTGCGGTTGATAAAGTTTCGGAAATTTTCAATCTAACAGGTGGTGAAAAACATTTTCTTCTTTCTGGAGACGTTGGTGAGGGACTATTTTTTGCTGGCCAATCTCATGTTGCGATTAAAATAATTGCTTCCGATGAAGAGTACAAACTAATCACCCAAACCTAAACATTGGTTTCTTCTATCCTTACCGGCATGATTACGTGAATGAAATTGTCATTACCAACCTCCCTAAATAAACCCGGAGCGTTTTTATCAACCATTTCAAATTGAATTTTTTTTGCTTTAGAAATACTTAAAAATTCTAAAACAAACTTAAAATTAAAAGCTATTATTTGCTCCTCGCCTTCCATCTCGATTGGTTGATACATTATCGAATCATCACCTGGAGACGATTTTGGCTTTATATACAAACCGTCTTTTTTTATATCCAGAACAATTGTATTGGATAATTCTCTGGCAAAAACCGATGATAATTTAATATTACGTAGTAATTCATCTCTTTCAACAATGAATTTTGTCCGGTGTTGAGTTGGAATGACTTTTTGAAATGGGGGGAAATCACCGTCGATTAACCGTGAGGATATTTCCATCTTCTTAAGATCAAACTTAACCATTTTTTCAGTCTCAGATATTGTCATTTCTAAATCTTGGTCTTCATTTAGAAGCTTTGTTATGTCGTTTATTGTTTTGGCTGAAATAATTGTTTTTGGAAGTGTTTCTTTAGTTTTTTTTGTTACCAAAGACAATCTGAATCCGTCTGTTGCAACTATATTTAGATTATCGTCAGATGTTTGAAAGTATATTCCCGTTAAAATCGGCCGGCTTTCGTCTGTGGCGGCCGCAAATATCACCAGTGATAAATAGTCGTTAATTAACTTCTTTTCGAGTATGTGTTTTTTTCCTTCAATTGTTGGTATTTTTGGGAAGTCATCGGCCTTAATAACTGGAAATGTTGCTTTTGTTTTTCCCATGCTTATAATCAAACTTGTGTCTGAAAATTCCAAATCTATTTTTCCTGACGGTAAAAGAGACAAATATTCACCAATTTTTTTTATATCGACAACATTGTTTTTTTCTTCATTGGTGTCGTTTTTTAATTCCGTGTAAAAAAAATCATTTAAATTTGTTGTTGTGATTGCTATTTTTTTATCAAAAACTTGAATTAAGCCATTTTGCAATAGCGGGACCGATGATGTTTTTGATAAGGTAAATTTTTGGGCGTTAAAAATCTTTTCTTGTAAAAAATCTTTCAATATTGATAGTTTCATATTAAATAGTAGTCTTAGTAAATGTGGTTAAGTTTATAACATCCCAATTACTATTTCAACGGATTTAGATAACAAGATAAAAGTTATATTTGTTAAATAAACCAACGTGTATAGAAAGTGGATATATTGTTTATTGATAGAGGTTTTTGACTATCCTGTCAATATTTTCTCTTAATTTTTGGTCGTCGACAACTAGTTTTGTGATTTTTTCTACACCATGCATGATAGTTGTGTGATCTTTCTTTTTGAGAAAATTACCAATATCTTCATATTTCATTTTTAAACGATTTCTTAAAATATACATCACTATCTGGCGTGCTAAAGCAATATTTTCTTTTCGAACAGAGGATTTAATAAGCAAGGGCGTTATTGAAAAATATGCTCCAACGTTTTTTAACACGCTTTGTGGAGTAACGCGATCAAAACCTTGGCCGTTTTTAAAAAGCTCTTTTGTAACCATTTCTGGCGTAAAGACATTTTCTATCCCGGTTTCACCATCTAACCTTAACATTTTTGAATAAAGTTCTAAAAGTTTACCTTCTAATTCTCTTGTATCTTCAACTTGTTGAGCGATAGTCTTAGCAACTTCCATGTCTATTTTTATATTTCTCTCTTGAGCTTTTATTAACAAAATTGCCGTGCGAAGTTCAAAATCCGGCTTTTGGATATCGATAGATAATCCACCTGAAAATCTAGAGCGGAGTCTGTCTTCTAGTTTTTTTATTTCTTTAGGTGGTTTGTCTGAAATTAAAATTATCTGTGCCTTTTTTTTTATCAAGGTGTTGAATGTATGATAAAACTCCTCTTGTATGTAGTTTTTTCCACCAATAAACTGAACATCGTCAATGACCAAAACATTCACATCTCTATATTTTTTTCTGAATTTATAAGTATTTTTTTCTCTTATTGACCCGATTAAATCATTGGTAAACTCCTCGGATGTACAATACAAAACCTGAATATCACCGTTAAGTTCAAGTGTTTTATTAGCTATAGCCTGAGCCAGATGGGTTTTGCCAACGCCAACGTCTCCATATATAAATAACGGGTTGTAGACATTTCCATAGTTCCCTGCCACTGCTTTAGCAGCTGAATAGGCAACGTTATTAGAATTTGACACAGCGAAATTGTCAAATATAAAATTATCATTTAAACCCGTTGTTTTTACATCTTTAATCTTTTCAAAGGTGACCATTTTAATTAAAGGAGTAATTGGGGGTTTGGTTGATTTTTTTACCTCTTTAACATCAAACAATATTGATATTTGTTCACCGCTCCAAACAGAGAAAAAATTACTAAGTTCGTCTTTTCTAGTATCCAAAAACATCTTAATACCCAAATTATCACAACTGACAAACGCCGTTTGTTTTTCAATATTGGTAAGGCTAGTTTTTTTTAAAACTGAGTTTAAAACAGGAGAAATATTTTTTTGTTCTACATAAACGAGAAACGGCAACCAAATTTTCAAGTAATTCATAAATAATGTGGATAAATTATCCACAATGTTATTTTAAAGTTATCCACAAATCAATCACATGTTTACTATATTAATTAATCAAAGGATTTAGTTGCTGTTAGAATAACGTAAAAACAAACAATATGTAAAATATAGGATAATTAGAATAGTTAAAAACGTCGTTTAATTTTTCGAATCGATTCTATAAGCCAATTAATTACATAACTCTTATTGAGAATATAATCTTGAGTAGGCACAAATTCAAGGATAAATCCACCAAACCCTTTTTTAAAATTAGTCAATCCTTTCCAGGGATGTTTTGTTTTATGTTCCGGTGCAATGCCCCAAAAATTATAAAAACCAAAACCATTTTCTTTTAAATATTTAATTATTTCCCATTGAATAATATAAGCAGAGGGAATTTTTGGATCGAGTAAATCTGACGCCCCATGATGATAATATCCTGACGAGCCGTGTAAAATTATCATCGCTACCGAGAGAAGTTGAGACTTCTGAGTCGCGAAAAATAACAAAGCCTTATTTTCTTTAGAAAAGGTATCGAACTCAGTTTGTAAATATTTTTTACTGAAACCAACAAATTTTTGTCTACTTTCAGTTTTTTTATAAACATCATAAAACTTGTCAAAATCAGCTAAGCGTCGTGATGATGAAACGGAAATGTTATGTTTATCTTTTTGGTTGATTAAATAACGAGTTGTTTTTCTCATTTTTTTTAAAATTTCATCCTCGTTTTCTTTTAAATCAAGAATCCAACACATTTCCGAATGCATGTGTATCGGCGCTTTAATAAATCCCAGTGATTGAAAAAGATGAATATTTTCTTCTGAATTATTTAAAATAGGCGCTATTCTAATAAAACTGCAATTTTCTTCTTCCGCAAGTGTAATTAATTGCTTTTTTACCTCGTTTAATATTTGGTTGTATGAATGGGCATGTTGACTTTTATCAATAATGGGTCCATGTGGCACGAAGATAAACGACCCGCGCTTGGCTGTTATCTTTATTGATAAAAATATAGAAATAATTATATTTCCTTCAAAGACGCCGAATCGCCAGATTTTATTGCCGATGTTTTGATTAAATTTACCCCAACACCAAGAATGTAGAAATGTATTTTCGTTTTTACAGATAAAATCATCCCAAGTTAAATTATCAACAATCGGCTTTATTTCCATGATTTTTTACTTAAAGGATAATGAATTTATAAAAGTACAAATTTTTTTTGCCTCGTCTGGTTTTATATTAATGTGTGTTGGTAAATTAATAAGTCGATGAACCAATTCTTCTGCATTTGGGCAGGAATCGAGTATGTAAAAAAAAGCGTTAAAATCAGTTTTTATCGGGGTTATTGGCGTACTATACCAATCGCCTAAATATATACCATTTTTTTTGGCTTGGGTAAGGACATGATTTTTGTTATTGAGTAAAATCGGATATCGTAAAAATATAGTTATTTCATCTCCAAAGTTATCCGATTTAATTAACTTTGTATAAATATCAGCTATTTGCCGACGATGTTGATTGAAATCATCAATTTTTAATAGCTGATTTAAGGCTAATTTTGCCAAAAAAGGAGAAAACCGATAATCAATAAATTGAGGCATTTTGCCGATTTTTTCTTCATTGTATACAGCTTTTGACAACAGGTTTATTTTAAAACATAGCTTGATAATAATCCTTCCAATGATGATAGGATAGAGCAAGAGACTGAAATAATAAATTGGATTAAAAAGTAACTGTTTTACTAAAAAAGATTTGGGCGTTTGTTGCAGTTTGTTTTCACAAATAGCGAGTTTTTTAGCTAAAGAAGAGTTTTTGGTTACGATAGCGCCACCAAAGACCGATGAAATCATCTTATCCCGACCAAAACTAAAAAAAGCAACGTCACCAAATGAACCAAGTTTTTGTCCTTGATATGTCCCACCAAGTGAGTGGGCACAATCTTCGATTAAAATTAAATTATTCCTATCGGCGATTTGTTTTATCATCTTAATCTCAGCGGGTATTCCAAAGGTATGTTGGATGATAATAGCTTTTGTTTTTTGTGATATTTTCTTTCTGAGATCGTCAATATCCATATTCAAAGTTTTTTTGTCAACGTCGACATAAACGGGTTTTAACCCGCTCCAAATTATTGAATTTGGCACTGCGACGCAAGTAAGCGCCTGAACGACGATCTCGGATCCTGGTTCTAAATTTAATGATTTTAATAAATAATATAAAGCCGCACGCCCCGAGGAAAAAACAAAGCAATGTTTAACGTGATAATAACTACAAAACCATTCTTTTAATGTGTTGATGAATTGGTTGTTTTTAGATTTAAACATTAAAGAAAGGACTTGTTGTAGAGCTAGTGTTACATCGTCGCCTTGGACGTTTGGGGCAAAAGAAGTGGTGATGGGTTTTTTTATCAAGTCAAACATTTTTTTTATCAGATAATAATTCAGTCATACATAAAACGTTATTATTTTTGGGGAAAAGCAGAGCTTTTTGAAGTATATCAACTCTTTTATTTTGACCGTTGACATCAATATCAAAATCGCACCCAGATGATAATTCAAGATGATCTGATCCAATCCACCCAAAGCCACCGGATTTAAAAGACCTGGCCTTATTGAATAAATATTCTGACGTTGGATCAAAAACATCTCCTGATGGCATTTTTGCCCATGCGTGCATATTGTTTTGATTATAGCCAAGATAATATCCAAACACCGGTAGACATGAAATATTTAAAGCTGACATAAGTGAACAAAACAAAACAACAAATCCACCACAATCAACCGAAGGTTTGACAAGAGTTTCGTTTACAGAATAAAGACCATCGATAGGATTGCCATAACTTAACTTAGTAATAACATAGTCATAAACAGCTTTAATATATGCATCTTTTTTTTGATCTTTGATTATGAGCTGGGATACAATTTTTTTTATAGCGGTGTTTGTTGAGATGAATTGATTGTTTGGAGTAGGTTTTTCTTGAATGATTATGTTACCTCTTGAAACATTGGGAAGAATAGTAGCTTTAAAATAATGGGTAACAATTTTCACCTGTTGTGGTTTTAGATTTAACTCAACAACATAAAATTTATTCTTATATAGTTGGTCGGTGCTTATCTCGCCTTTTTGTGTAAATTTATTGGAAGTGATTATTTGATATGGAGTACTTTGAGGTATCGGGAAAACACAGTGGAGTCTTTCTGATGTTTTACCGTTGTTTGTAATTGTGACTTTATAATCAATTTGATAGCGTTGTTTTTTGAAATAAGAATTAAGCTTTAGATTTTGGATAAGTTGGTGATACAAAATCAATATGTTTTTATTAATCATTTGCACGGATGTGGACCTGACGGGGGTCGAACCCGTAACCTTCTGACTGCCAGCCAGACGCGCTGCCAATTGCGCCACAGGCCCTGTATTATGACTTATATTATATATCGAATGGAGTTTTATTTAAAGATAAGGAACAATCTTGTTGACAGGGCAGGTTAAATCAGTTAGCATTAACTATTACCAAACAGACACAAGTTAGAGAATAATGCTACCTACTTTAATCATTTCTTTTAGGGAGTTTTTGGAGGTTTTTTTAATTATTGGTGTTTTTTTTGGCATATCAAAAAAACTAAAACTTAGACGGGAAAAAGAAATTCTATCGGCATCGATATTAGGAATAATTATTTCATTTATTCTTCCGATTATTACATTTGCTTTAGGCGATAGCGCTCGAACTATTATTACTGAAAAAAACGCTGAGCTTCTCGAAGGATATTTGATGATTTTTTCTGGAGTGTTTTTGGGTTTTGTAATTTTTTCTTTACATAAATTCTTTGTACGTTATCGTTCAAGCGCAATAGAATCAACTCATCAGAAGCTGGAAAAAAATATTTTTGATTTATCACTGTTTTTAACAATAGTTTTTTTCGTCGTGCGAGAAGGTTTTGAAATAGCCCTTTTTACGGCAACAACATCTCTTTTTTCAAAATTTGTTGAAAACCTTCTTGGATTGGGTTTGGGATTTGCAATATCTCTTTTATTTGGTACGTTAACATATATATCGTACGTCAAATTTCCGATAAGTAGAATTTACAAACTAACTGAATATTTAATTGTTATTTTAGGAGCAGCATTTTTAAAAAATGGGATTGGAGAGTTGGCAGAGATTTATTACAATGTGCATTTATCAGACATTATTCCCATAAAATTAAATTTTTTACCGGAAAAATCAACACTAATTGGACATATGTTGAAAAGCATTGTCGGAATCGAGCAAAATTTTAGTCTGGCAAAATTGTCTATCATGGTTATTTATGTTGCTTTGATCTATCTAACTTTACTTCGAGTCAATAAAAAAAATACAAACAAGGCGTCATAATGCTATCCCGCCCCCAGATTTATTATCGAGCGGTATATAATACAGAAATGGACTATTTTAACAAGACTTTGTATATACCTCAGGTTGATAGAAAAGATAATGTTATTGGTCAAGTCGAACGATGGAAAGCTCATGAAGACGTGATTCTTCATCGGGGGTTTACAATAATAATAGGTTTCCAAGACAAAATAATTATTCAACACCGACGTCATCCAGTCTTTGATGATGTCTACGACATCACTTGTTCTTCCCATCCAATATACGTAAAAAACAAACTTCAACCAATGATTGATGCGATTTACTTGACTTTAAAGCGGGAGTGGAATTTATCAAAAAATGATTTATTACATGAACCTAAGTTCCTCGCTAAAAACTACTACAAAAGCAAAGATAAAAATAGTCAATACAGTGAACATGAAGTTTGCTATGTTTATAAAACCGAGGTTAAGAGCTTGCCTCTCCCCGATCTGAAATATGCTTATGGATCATCACTTTTGACACGTGAGCAAATCTTAAATAAAAAAACATCAATATATAAGCAATTTGCTCCATGGGTTTATAAGATGTTTAGCTTGATATAATACCATTTGCGGTTTAAATGCGTTATATTTGCGGGAATTAATTTGGTTTGTTTTTATACTCTTCATGTTGTAGAAAATTGCGGAACGTGCCTTCTGTATTGGCGAGCTGGTGGAAATTACCTTTTTGAATGACTTTTCCTTTCTCAAATACAAAAATTCGGTCGTTTTGAACCAGCGTAGTCAACCTATGAGCAATGGTAATAATGGTTTTGTCTTTAAAAAGATGCTCAATGTTTTTTTGAATTAATATTTCATTTTTATTATCTAGTGCAGAAGTTGCTTCATCAAAAATGAGTATTTCTGGGGATTGGAGAATAAGTCGAGCGAGGACGAGTCTTTGCTTTTGACCACCGCTTAAATTTTTACCTCCTTCAGAAACACGCCCTTCAAAACCACCAAGAAAGTTTGTTATTTCATCAAAAATAAGAGCTTTTTTAGATGCGTCAATAATTGCATCCTTACTTACCGTTTTATTTGTAAGTCCATAGAGAATGTTTTCTTCAACGGTTCCGGAAAATACATATGGTTGTTGGGGAATATACATGATTTTTTGTGCAATTTCCTCACGGTTAATTAATTTCAGATTCCGCCCAAAAAGATATATTTCACCCTGGTATCCATGCACAAGGCGGAGAAGAATTTTAACAAACGTAGATTTTCCACATCCAGACGCCCCGGCTAGACCGATTTTTTCTCCTGCATTAATTTTAAAAGTTACGTTGTTGAGAATTGGAATATCAGGTTTTGTCGGATAGGAAAAAGTAATCGATCTTATATCAATGACGGGGTTTTCTGATGGATTCTTTTTATTTCTTTTTACGTGAGTAAATGATCTATCGAGCGGCTGATGCAGGAGTCCGTATAGATCATTGACTTTTATTGAGCTTTCGTGGGCTTCATCTAAAATGCGGTGAATTTCTCGAAGAGGTGTGGTAATACTGATAAAAAGGATGGAGTAAACAAGTATGTCACCTTTCGTAATTGCCCCAGATGCTGAAAAAAACACTGCAAGTCCTATAACGAATATATAAAAAACACCCTCATTTAGATATTTAGCCGCATCGAATAGTGCCATGGCGATATGATGCTTAATTTCTTTTTTTCTCAATTCTTCAGCTATTTTTTCTATTTTTTTAATCTCGAAATCCGATGTATTTAGTGTGCGTACCGTTTCGATTCCTGATAACATTTCAACGACAGTTCCGTCAATATGTTCTTTACCACGTAAAAGAGTAACTCTAATTCCCTTTTGTGATGATATTTGTTTAATGACGATAAAAAGACCAACGGGGATAACTAAAATCATTATCGTTGCCAGAGCCGGTTTTTGATAAAAAGCGATTGTTGTTGCTGCGACCGCGCTAAAAAATGCAGGAAAGAAATCTAAAAAACCAAGTTTAATTACTCTGACCAGTCCCTGAATAGATCTGAATAGTCTTCCGTGTAATGAGCCAATCTGTTGTTGTTGTATAAATGATGTAATGTCCGTCTTTAACAGACGATCAATAACCGCAACTGTTTGTTTTTTTTCTGTTTGAGTAGCGACATTTTCAACTAAATATTTTCTTATTACCGTAATAATCTCTCGACTAATGACAATGACGAGAATAACCATGATAAAGGGTACGGCTACTAAAAAACTAAACTGTTTGATGTTTACAATCTGATCGACAAATTTACCTAAAATAACAGCTGGCAAATTGGTTAGAATACCGGTGATAGTCATTAACAAAGTAGCTACGGTTAGATTTCTTTTTTCATTTTTATCCATCAATTCAAGTGAGCGTTTGAAGCCGGTGAAAATTTCAATTAATTCTTTTGTCATGAAGTTAGATTTACAAATTTCATCTACATTATAATATAACTAAGATGAGAGTGGCTATTTTAGGCGGAGGAATAACCGGTTTGACTGCAGGATATTTATTAGCAAAAAAAGGTCATAGTGTAACAATTTTTGAAAAGGAAAAAATTCTTGGTGGTTTGGCTTCAGGATTTAATCCGCCTAACAGCGCCACGTCTGACGTGACTGGCGGATGGGACTGGCCGCTTGAGCGAGCTTACCATCACTTATTTGCCAATGATGATGATATTTTAAGTTTTGCGAAAGAAGTGGGGTTTGACCAGATTTATTTTCAAGAGCCGATCACGGCGTCTATGTATGAAAAGCCAAATTACAAAATCCAAATTTCAAATAATAAATTTAATCTTTATCCATTAGATACACCAGTTGATTTCTTACAGTTTCCTCGCCTATCACCTATTCAAAAAATACGAGCAGGAGCAATATTAGCTGGATTAAAACTGTCTCCTTTTCTATCGCTTTATGAAAAGCAAACGGCGAAAGAATTTTTAAAGAAAACAATGGGAAATGATACATGGAACATCATGTGGGAATCGCTTTTTCGGAAAAAGTTCGGTAAATATGCGGGAAATATTTTAGCCTCATTTATCTGGGCAAGAATCAAAAAGAGAACCAAAAAATTAGGTTATATCAGAGGCGGATTTCAGGCATTTGTTGACTATCTAGAAAAAGTAAATAATGAAAAGGGAGTGGTTATTAAAAAAGGAACAGGGGTAGGGGATATTAAGAAAACCGGCAATACTTTTGTTGTTAATAGCCAAGAATTTGATTCAGTTATTTCAACGTTACCAACTATGCTGATGACAAAAATCACCCAAAATATTTTTCCAGACATTTATCTAAAAAAATTTGAAAAGCTGCACTATCTGCATGCGGTTAATCTGATCATTGAATCTAAAGAGCCGCTTTTTGAAAAAGAATATTGGATTAATGTCTGCTCGGAAGAGCTGCCGATAATGGTATTAGTTCAACACACAAATTTTATCGACAAAAAAAATTACAATGGTAATCATATTTTATATATCGGTAATTATGTCGATAAAGATCATAAATTATTAAAGATGGGGAATGAGGAAATCTTACATTATTTTCTTCCTTATTTAAAAAAGATAAATACCAAATACCAAATATTTGATACTAAATACTATTTATTTAAGGCTCCTTTCGCTCAGCCTATCTTTGATAAAGATTTCCTGCAAAACAAGCCCGATTTTAAAACTCCGGTGAAAAACTTTTTTATTGCCAATCTTGATATGACCTATCCATATGACAGAGGTACCAATTATGCAGTGAAGCTTGGGAGAGAGGTATCATCTCTTCTTTAATTTCGGCTTATTGATTAAAGCATCAAGAATTTCCCACCGTTTCTTTTTTACCTTGAACGGCACGTCGTCAATCATCACCTTCGTTGCTGCAGTCATGGGGCGGGAGGAGTAAATATTGACATAGGCCCAGTCAAAATTTATTTGTTTGCATAATTTGACGGTATTTTCAAATTCCGCGTCAGTTTCACCGCAAAAACCAACAATTATGTCAGTGGTTATTTTGAGATCCGGGATTTTGGATTTTAGATTTGCGACGAGTTTAACAAACTCAGCCGCAGTGTACCACCGGTTCATCCGTTTCAACATATTATCATCCCCCGATTGGACGGCAATATGAAGCGCCCGGGAGATATTTTTATTTTGGGCAATGACATCAATCAATTCATCACTAAAGTCCCAAGGATTTGATGAAATAAAATTCACATTTTTAAAACCCAGTTTGGCCACATCTTCCAAAAGATATGGAAATAGGGTAGGAATACGCATTCGGCCAAGATGTTTGACGAAAATGGGTTTATATTTAGAAATTCTAAATTCGAAATCCGAAGCGCCAAACAAATCCGAATTTTCTAAATTCAAATTTTCAAACGGTTGTTGTTTTGAATTTTGAATATTAGTATTTTGATATTGTTTCGGATTTTGTGCTTCGTGCTTCGAATTTATAGAAAAGTAGTCTTTTCCGGGTAAATCCCGCATAACCTGTACATTTTTTTCGCCCAAAATAAGATCAGCCCCATATGAATTAACATTCATGCCGAGTAAAGTCACATTTTCATAACCTTTTTGTTTAAGTTCAGAACATTCATTGATAATATCTTCGTATGGTCTTGATATTTCCCGGCCCCGGGTAAAAGGGACGATGCAGAATGTACAAAAATTATTGCATCCGTTGGAGATAGGCACCCAAGCAGATTTTGAATCGGTTCTTAAAGGAACATGATCAAATCCAACTTCTTCAATCGGCATAAACTCGTCAACTGCGGGCATGATATCCTTTAATCTTTTCAAAAATTTCCCGGTTTTATCTCGATTGGCAACGCCAACCATGCAGCCGGTGACGATAATTTTGATTTTAGATTTTAGATTTTTGATTTTAGATAGATTATTAACCAAACCATAGACGCGATTTTCAGCAGATTGCCGGACCATACAAGTATTAATGACGATATAATCGGCAGATTCAACAGTTTTGGCTTTTTTCATGCCACGACCTTCAAGCTCTGTCGATATACGTTCGCTATCAGCGACGTTCTGTTGGCATCCGAATGTCTTTATGAAATATTTTTGAGATTTTTTCATCTCTGGTATTTTAACATGGAGATAGATACCTTATTGTCGAGAATGCATTTTTACAAACCATTGACATTATGTGGGTGAGATTCAACAAGAGCATTTTGACTTATCTGGATAAATTCGGCTTTTTCCCATAATTCTTTGATGTTTCGGGCTCCACAATAAGAAAATCCTGATTTTATACCCCCTAAAAATTGAGTCAAAAGTTGGGCTACGTTGCCTTTATATGATACGATCGCCTCAACACCCTCGGCAGCATACTCACGAATATCGCGATTAATTGAAACGTCTTTAAATTGCCGTTCATAATTAGCGGTTAAAGAAGCCATCCCTCTTGTTAATTTAAATTTTTCCGAATTTCTATAAAAAGTTAAAGCAGGGCTTTCCTCACATCCAGCCAAAAGTGCACCGATCATCACCGTTGATGCGCCAGTAGCTAGTGCTTTGACAATATCTCCAGCATAGCGGATTCCGCCATCAGCAATAATTGGTACACTTGATTGACGGGCGACTTCAACCGATTCAATAAGAGCTGTTATTTGAGGTACACCGGCGCCAGCGACCACCCGTGTGGTACATAAGGCCCCAGGCCCAATACCGACCTTTACCGCATCTGCACCATTATCTATCAACTCTTTTGTTCCTTCGGCTGTTGCGACATTACCGGCAATGAATTCCATTTTTGTAAACTTTTTCTTAAGCTCTTTAAGAGCTTTAAGTAAGAACTCCGAATGGCCATGGGCAACATCAATGATAATCACATCACAACCTGCTTTAATTAGAGCTTCTGTGCGGTCAATATAATCTCCTTTTATCCCGACAGCAGCGCCGACTGGTAAACCATCTTTTTTTACCAATTTCACCTTTTCAACTTGGCTATCAATTGATAAAAATCGATGAAGAATACCAATTCCTCCCATCTTAGCCATTTCGATAGCCATATGTGATTCGGTCACCGTATCCATATTGGCAGAAACAATCGGAATTTTAAGCTTTATTTTTGGTGTCAAATTGGTCGTGAGATCAACGTGACTTCTTGATTCAAGTTGTGTCTTTTTAGGAATGAGCAGTACATCATCAAATGTTAAACCAAGCGGTTTTATATTAATCATAAAAATATATTAGCCGATCGCTCCGGTGAAACCGAGACGATACTAATCGGCACTTGTAATTGGCTTTCAATAAATTTTATATATTTTTGACAATTTTTTGGTAAGTTGTTAACATTTCTAATGTTTGTGATATCTTCAGACCAGCCGTCAAAAGTTTTATATATTGGCGTCAATATAGCCAATTCTCTATAACCACAAGCTGAATAATCAATTTTTTTCCCACCCAGTTTATAACCGACACATATTTTAACAGATGGCACTCCCGATAAAACATCAAGTTTTGTCAGCACAATATCGGTGACATTATTTATCTGACAAGAAAATTTTAATGCTGCTAGATCTAACCACCCGACACGACGGGGTCGACCAGTGGTTGTGCCATATTCATGTCCTTTTTCACGGATTTTTTTAGCAAGTCCACCTTCAATTTCAGTAGGAAGAGGTCCACCACCGACTCGTGAGGTATAGGCTTTCACGATCCCAACAATTCTATCAATTGACTTTATGGGTAGTCCTGAGCCTGTATTTATCGCGCCGGTTACGGTATTTGAACCGGTGGAATAGGGATAAGGAGACCAGTCAATGTCGAGCATAGTGCCATGAGCGCCCTCAAAGAGGATGTTTTTGTTTTGTCGGTGAGCGTCGTAAAGAAGAGCGTAGGTATCAACGACATAAGGCTCGATCTTGTCTTTTATTTTTTTATACTTTGTCAATTCTTGTTTGATATTAATAAGTTTAAGATCAAGACTCTTTAGTATTTTATTTTTTATTTCTGCTTGAAAGCCGAACTTTTCTTCGAAGAGGTCAAAATGGATAAGTTCATAGATGCGAATACCGTTATAACTCACTTTATCGGCGAAGCAGGGACCAATGCCTCGGCCTGTAGTCCCTAAAGCTTCTTTCCCGCGCATTTTTTCATAAGCCTCGTCAAGTGCTTTATGATAGGGGAGAATGAGGTGACAGCGGGGAGAGATAAACAATTTGTTTTTAAGAGAAATTTCTTCACTTTTAAGTGTATTAATCTCATCAAGTAAAACTTCAAGATCTATAATTACACCGTTTCCGATAACACCAATGGTTTTTTTATTAAAAACACCCGAGGGAATTAGATGGAAAAAGAACTTTTTATCTTTGATAACTACCGTATGGCCGGCGTTATTTCCACCGTGAAATCTGACGGCAAAATCAGCATCTTTACCTAACAAATCGACAACTTTGCCTTTGCCTTCATCGCCCCATTGTAATCCTAAAACTGCGGTTGTCATAAGTCATTACTTATATTTAATTTTAAAAAAACAAATAGTCGACGTCAAAATAAGAGTTATGAAATTTGCAATTATTATCGGCGTTGATTTAATAAGCAGTCCGTAAACGAACCATAGAAAAATACCAAAAGTAAATATTAAATACATATGCAATGATATTCCTTTTGTATCTTTTTCTTTGAGAGTTTTAAGCGCTTGAGGTATAAATGAGATTGTCGTAAGAAACGCGGCGGTGTAACCGACAACAAGACTTATATTCTCTGGCATGTCTTTTTCATTATATCATCTAACTCTTGATGTAGATCTGATAGGATGATTTTATTAGCTACGTTAGGATCTAAAACGCGGAGTTTTTTCCTAAAGGGCAGTTGATATTTCATCTATTATTCTATAAAAAAAAGATTGATTTGTCAACTAAAATACCATTGGCAAGATAATAAAGGTTATGGTACGAAGGATCATAAACAAGCGTTGGAGAAAAATGGAGTGACAAAATTACACCGACTGGATTTTATTTAAGGCAGCAATGATCTTATCTGATGATGATTTGGATTTTAATTCCCTCATGCATATCCCAATAATAGCTTTCGGGTTTTTTTGGTAAATGTCTTTATTTTGGTCGATGATTTGTTTTATCTTAAGCTCAAGTTCATCTGCAGATAACTCTTGTGGAAGATAGCATTGAAGAATAGCAATTTGTTTTTCGTTTTGAACGACTAAATCATTGCGGTTGCCTTTTTGAAACAATTCTTTGGCTTCCGCCAATTCCTTAACTTGTTTTTGAATTATTGCGATTATTTCATCATCTGATAATTCTTTTTGTATTTCGATTTCTTTATTTTTAACAGCGGACATTAATAATCGAAGCACTGATAAAACTTCTGTATTTTTACTTTTTAAAGCAGTTACCAAGTCAAGTTGAATTTTATTTTTTAGCATTATAAGATTGTCAGATTAATTATACTACGTGCAAATTAATTTACTTGAGTATATACCCAGTTGTTTTTAATTTGTAAAGGGTATAATGCAAAACAGAGTCAGTGACGCTTATATAATAAATCAAAATGAAAAAAAAAGACAAAAATAAAAAAAACACTGTTTATCAATTGATCGAAAGTCTAATTTTAGATATTGATCAAAAAAATCCAAGTCGGGAACAAATGTTAAGTGACATTAAACAGATGAACTATCGGATCCGGCCAGTTGGGGGCGATATTTTCATATTAGCTGCCAAACACAATCATTTACTTAAATCTTTATGGAAATTGTCCAAGATTGAAGAAGTGGTTATTCGTGCTGCAGACACGCTTGATGAAGGGCAACGTAGTATTTTTTTCGGCTATATAGATAGTTTTGAAAATCGGATGCAACGATATATATTAGAATCAATGGAAAAATTATCCAAAACTGAACAACTTTCTCTTAAAACCATGACTCTCGAGGTTTCTCGCGAGGCGAAAAAGGGCAAAGGAAATATAAACTAAGGCAAATCATGCGTTATCCAATCGTACTTGATCTAGAAACCAAACATAGCTTCCGAGAATTTAGCGACCCAAAAAAACTCGGGATTTCCGTGTTAGGAATTTTTGATTACCACGATAATCAACTAAAAGCATTTTTTGAATCAGAATTAAATACGGCGTTTCCCCTTCTTGAAAATGCTTCAATCCTAATCGGTTTTAATATCAATAGTTTTGATCTGCCGGTGTTGCAGGGATACTATCCGGGGAGAACCGAGCAATTTAAAACCTTTGATATTTTAGACGATATAAAAAACAAATTAGGACGAAGATTAGCTCTAAATGATATTGTTTCGGCCACTTTAAACAAAAAGAAATCCGGACATGGTCTTGCCGCAATTGATTATTATCGAGAAGGTCAACTAGATAAATTAAAAAGCTATTGTCTTTCAGACGTATCCTTAACAAAAGAACTATTTGAATATGGAGTCAAAGAAAAAAAAATATTTTATCCGCATTTAAGTGGCAAAATGGAACTTAAAGTAACTTGGGAAAAATCTTTATCTCAATCAAACGACAATGATGTCAGTCTTACGTTACCTTTTTGATATAATTTCTATATGCGCTTAAAAAAAATAAAAACCATTTTAATTGCTGCAAGGCCTAACCAGTGGATTAAGAATTTTATTATTTTTACAGCAATATTGTTTTCAGGGCAACTTTTCAACATGCCACTTCTTTTCAAGTCGGCATTTGGATTTATTGTTTTTTGTCTGTTATCCTCAGTTTCTTACATTTTGAACGATGTTGTTGATTATCAATTTGATCGTAAGCATCCAATAAAAAAGTTGCGGCCGGTGGCTTCAGGCTCTTTAAGTATTCCTGATGCAACGTTTGTTGTCTTTATTCTTTCGTTAGTAGCTCTTATTATTTCATTATTCTTTTCCATTCCCTTCTTTATTCTGTCTTTAGTATTTTTGTTATTGCACTTTTTTTATTCGTTATATTTTAAGCGTTATCCGGTGCTTGATATATTCACCATTTCTTTCTCGTTTATGTTGCGTGCATTTGCCGGTCAAATAATAACTGGTTATCATATTCAAATATGGCTACTTTTAACAATATTTTTCATCTCTCTTTTTATCGCCACAGTTAAGCGTCATTCCGAATTGGTCATCCATGGTAAGGAAACCCGGTCATCTTTAATTTATTATAAAGGGCACTTGTTAGACTTTCTGACAACTACTTTCGCGACTCTGACAATCACCTCATATTCACTTTATACTTTTTTGGAGAATCCACCACTAATTGAAACGCAATTATCGCGTTATTTTCAAAATGTTTATACGAACTTTGAAGCTCGCAAATGGTTTATGGTGACTATTCCATTGGTTGTCTATGGTATTGCCCGTTATGCACAACTCCTTTATGAAAAAGATCAAGGCGAAGCCCCGGAAAAGATCATGACCCAGGATAAGCCACTAATTTTTACCATCTTTGCCTGGGGTTTAATCGTGATTTCTTTAATTTACGTTTTTTAGAGACTTCACTTATGAATGAAATTGGAGAGGGGAATATTAAAGTTCGCTCTCTGGGTCTTACGCCAGATGATCAAGCCCGTGTTTCTACAATATTCTATAGAAATCTCCCAGCGAGTCGACAGAGGATTATTGACGAATTGCCAAAGCCAGAACTTTCTGATATCCAAAGAGCTGAATTATTAACTATTGAGGTTGCGGCGCGAGGATTTCTTGTCGATAAAATGCGACGTCTTGATATAGATAAACCAGAGTCGCGCTTACCCAATATTATATATTCGGCGCCTAGTGGAGAAGAAGACCAAAGTCATGCAGGATATATAAGGCAATTGGTTGGTTTACCTGTTGTTATGGTTCATCCGGATCGAATTACATCGTTTGACTTAGGTTTAACAATAATGCATGAATTAAGTCATGCATCTACAACCACAGAGACAAGAATGGATTTTAGAAAAGCAGATGGTGATATCGCTAAAGTAAAATCCAATGTACCGATGGGTTTTGCAATCGCTGGTGGCAGCGAAAAATCAATAGGAAGAGGCATCGAAAACGGATTGGCTATAATGGATGAAGTTGACTTTTTTAATGGTTTTTTAAAAGATCATTATCCAAAGGATTATCAACGCCGAGTTGATGGGATTGGACCAAAATTCATAAGAGACAGAACGGAAAAAATTAGCCATAAACGATTCGGCTCTCCATTAACCGTTGAAGAGTATGCTTCATTTATTACTCTTACAGATCAACGTATTCCAATCATTGGTAAATGGATAGCAGTGCCTGGACAAAATGAAACATTACTCAAACAATATATATTGACTAGAGAGTTATGTAGGGCGGTGGGTAGAAAAATTGTGTCAGGCGATGAAGAAGCGCTACCGGAAAATCAATTAGTTCAAAAAGGTCGGGATCACTTAGACGTAGAAAGATATAAAAGGGAAAATAATGCCCATCGAACGATTATTGATATATATGGAGGTAAAGACGCGAAAGTTATTTTTAAGGTTGATGATCATGGAGTTGGGATAGATGAGGCTTTACGGATTGTAGTTGGCAAAGAAAGCAAGACTGGTTGATGTTATAATAAAATCATGGAATCATTTATTATCGACACCAATTTCTTCTTTAATCTGGAGATTAAATCAGGGTTTGGCAAAAACCCAAATGAAATAATCGTCAATCTTACTGATATGGCAAAAAAACTTAAAAAGGAAAAAAAAGCCGAACTTTTTATGCCGGCATCAATTGTTTCAGAGTTTAAGACATTTATGGATGAAAAAAGTGAAATAGCCAATGAATTTCTTACCACAATTACAATAAAATCTCCGGATATTGAAAATATCAAGTTTTCGGTAGCTGTATTTTACAAGTTGGTAGATGAATCCAGATCCAGATCATATCGGGGGCTGCAGATAGCTGAGGAAATTGCTGATCAAGCAGGTAAAATCATGCTGGGAAAGCAAGATTTATCCAAAGTTGATTATCAAAAAACGATAGGAGTAGTGGTTAATAAATTACGGGAAAGATACCGACAAGCGACCCGATTCAATTTTTTGGATAGCGTAGCTGATCTTGACCTAATTGTATTAGCCAAAGAGTTGGACGGTTGTTTAGTGACCTCAGACGAAGGTGTGACCCGCTGGGGAAGAATATTTGGTGTTAAAGAGATTTCATCGGTTCTTTTCCGGCAGAGACTGGTTTCACTTCTTGAATAAAATCTTTCTCAGACGGCATTAATTTTGTCAACCATTCTGTCATTTTGTCGGTTAAGGTTTTATGAGGATGTTCTTGATAGATCAGATAATCAGATAATAGCTTAGTTACTTTTTGTTTAATGTCGATATCCTTAATCACGAGATATATATGGTAAGAATAGGGTTCGTGACTGACCAAAACCAAAACATGGTAATCAAACTTTTCTACAAAATAGAAATAAGATAGAAAGTCGAATCGATAAGCATTTCCGGCGGTTTCAACCCCAAATTTTGTTATTTTATTGGTGACAGAAGGTGGTGGAGTAATCGTCAATACATAAAACAAAAAAATTATTGCTAAAATTGGCATGACTAAGATTTTGTCGCCAAAAAAAACCACGATTAATGATAAAAGCAGAGCTAAGGCGATATAGAAGCGCAGTACACCAGTCGAACGTTTTTTATATGCTCGAAGAGGGGCGACCCAAGAAAAAATAACTTGTGGATTCTGGTTTGTTTCGACTTTCACGTCTGTCATGGTATTTAGTAAATTTTCTCCAATTCGAACAGTCTTGTCAACCGTGATTTTAAATATCAATAAATACAATCATGGTTTTGTTGTATTGTCATAGGAATTCTATCTTCCCGTTCAATTTTTTTTGAGGAAACATCATCACGGGGGCTTTTTTTGTTATGGGGTATTTTTTTTGAGCCTAAGAAAACTAATGATACATTTTGATACTATATTGATGTATTGACAGATTACAGATAGTGTATTAGAGTAACTTCAGACACCAAATATGCATTGTATATTTTGCGGAAGCAGCGAGACAGATGTAATTGAAACAAGAGTTCCTGAGAACGGTTTGACAGTTAGACGACGTCGTGAATGCGGCAAGTGCGTGAAACGATTCACGACTTATGAAAAGGTTGAGGAACTTCCTTTAATAGTGATAAAACGTGATGGAAGAAGAGAAAGATTTGATCGACAAAAGTTATTTAAAGGAATATTTAAATCAACCGAAAAAACAACCGTTACCCTGGAACAAGTAGAAGCAATTGTGTCCGGAGTTGAAAGTGATCTAAAACAACAAGAATCAACAGAGATCGAAAGTAAGACAATAGGAAATCTAGTTGCTAAAAGGCTTAAAAGTCTTGATAAGGTGGCTTATATTAGATTTGCATCAGTTTTTCGGAGGTTTGTTGATCTGGAAGACTTTGAAAAAGAGTTAAAAAAATTATTATGAAATTAAAAGGAGTATCAGAAAAGGTTTTTTTGGATAGATATTCATTGAAAGACAAAAATGGTGGGGCTTTAGAAACGACACCTGATAAAATGTGGCGACGCGTTGCTAAAGGAATAGCTAGTGTTGAAAAAAAAGAAATAAGAAATCACTGGGAAAAAAAATTCTTTAATGCGATGACTGATTTTAAATTCATTCCCGGTGGAAGAATTCTCTCAGGAGCCGGGACCGGTTATGAAGTCACCTATTATAATTGTTTTGTAATTCCTTCCCCTAAAGACTCAAGAGGTGGAATACTAGAGACATTAAAGCAAATGGTAGAGATTATGGCTCGTGGGGGTGGAGTCGGGTTTAATCTTTCATCTCTAAGAGCACGAGGCTCTAGAGTAAAGAAAGTCAATGGCTTTTCTTCTGGTCCATGTAATTGGGCGGAGTTATTCTCTGTAGCGACAAAGGATATCATTCAACAAGGGGGAACTCGTCGTGGAGCCCTGATGTTAATGTTGTGGGATTGGCATCCTGATGTTGAAGAATTTATCACAGTAAAGCAAGATTTAAGACGTATTAACGGTGCGAATTTATCGGTTTGTGTGTCTGATCAATTTATGAAGGCGGTTGAGAATGATGCTGATTGGCCATTAGTTTTCCCGGACACCGACGATCTAAATTACGACAGAGATTGGGATGGAGATATCGAGAAGTGGAAATCATTAGGCAAAAAAATTATTGTTCATAAAATAATTAAAGCCCGTCAGCTTTGGGAGTCAATTGCTCAATCGGCATGGAGGTCGGCTGAGCCTGGAGTTGTTTTTATGGAGCGGGTCAATAAAGTATCCAATACCTGGTATTTTGAGCGAATCAACTGTGTTAATCCTTGTGGTGAACAACCGCTTCCGGACTGGGGCGTATGCAATCTTGGAGCTCTGAATCTATCCGCATTTGTAAAACGAGGAAAAATGGATTACAAAAAATTGTATTCAACATCCAAAGTAGCGTTGCGTTTTCTCGACGACGTTATTGATGCAACAAGCTATTTTTACAAAGAGATAAAACAAAGCCAATCAGATAGGCGTCGTACTGGTCTTGGAACAATGGGATTAGCTGATGCATTGATAAAAATTAAAATTCGATATGGCAGCGTCGAATCAATTAAGGCGATAGATAAGATTTACCGAACGATAAGAGACGCGGCTTATGAATCCTCTACTGAGATTTCTAAAGAAAAAGGATCATTTTTAGCCTTCGATGCAAAAAAATATCCACAGGGAGAATTTATAAAAAAATTACCCAAAAAAATAATCGATGGCATTAAAAAGCATGGTATTCGTAATGCAGTATTATTGACTCAAGCACCTACGGGATCAACATCTCTTTTAGCCGGAGTTTCGTCCGGAATCGAACCGGTTTTTGAATTTTCTTTCATGCGGCGTGATAGGCTTGGTGAGCACAAAATGTATCATCCTCTTTATTCTGAATGGATATCAAAACAGAAAAACACCGAAAAGCAGGAAAAACCGGATTACTTTGTCTCGGCTTCTGATTTAAATCCGGAAGATCACGTCAGAGTACAAGCAGTAATTCAAAGCTATACTGATTCATCTATATCCAAGACTGCAAATGCGCCGACCGACCATACCGTTGAAGATGTAAAAAAACTTTATAATCTGGCCTACGAGTTGGGTTGTAAGGGAGTTACTTATATGCGTGAAGGTTCCCGACCCGGAGTTTTAGAGCGAGAGATGACAGAGAAAAAGAAGGAAGAGAAGAAAGAGGTAATTCAACCGGAATATAAGGTAAAACCAAGACCAATGGTAGTCCATGGATCGACTTACAGGATAAAAACACCTGTTGGAGTAGCTTATATAACTATTAACACCAACGGCAACATGGAACCTTTGGAGCTTTTTGTAAACGTCGGTAAAGCGGGATCTGATGTTTACGCGATGGCTGAGGGATTGGGTAGGATGATTTCGTTGGCACTCCGGTTCTCTTCACATCTGTCGCCGAATGAGCGGATAAAAGAAATCGTTGATCAGCTTTCTCATATAGGCGGAGCGCGAGTTTTGGGCTTTGGAAAGGATAGAATTAGAAGCTTACCAGATGCAGTCGCTAAGGTATTATCAATCCACTACCAATTAAATGGTCACAGTCAAGAAGTATCAACGACCGAAATAAAACAAAATGGGGTAATAGCCGAAGCACCGGTATTGGAGACAATTCAAGAAACACTGCTTACTGAGAGTCAAGCGACAATGACAATGTCAGAATCAGCTAATTTTGATTTTTGTCCCGAATGTGGAGCAGCATCGTTTGTCTATGAAGAAGGCTGTAAAAAATGCTATAGCTGTGGGTATAGTGAATGTTAAGAATTTAATATAAAAAATAAGGCTGGAACGAGACTCTATGTGATGTTCAAAAGTCATACTTTTCGGTATGACCTTAGAACTCCGTACATAAAGGGTCTCATTCCAGCCCTTTTCTTAATAAATACATTATGAATGATTTTGTTTATTAATGTCAAGTACGCGTATTTATTTGTATCCATATTTTTATATTGCTTACCATCTCTTACTATATAAATCTATTGATAATGTGTTTATAACTATATCATAATTAATCCTTAATATTTGGCAGATTGGACTGAATTGAAAGCCCAATTAGCGGCCGTTTCAGTAGTTGAGGGGTGACTTACTCAATTAATGTCTACTAGTAGTGAATCGGGAGTTGTCTTGTTGATTTCTGAAGGCTTACTTAAGCAACATCCATTAGATGATCCTCGTGAAGCAGGACTTATTAACTCCATTTCGATTACTGAGATTCCATTAGAATTTGTTATGGGGATTAAACCTTTCGGGAATTTCGAATTTGACGCACTTGAATATTTACAAGATCGAGTTGCACCGTTAACCGAAGGACCTCAGGATTCTTGATATGTATACGTCATTCTGGCAAGTCCCGGCATTTCATCGGGACGCGTCCAGAATCTGGATCTTAATCTAGAGACTCTGGGCAAGCCAGAGTGACAAGTAGTCTACATTAATAGATTCTGGATACGTCTACGTCGAGACTGACTAGACTTCGGCTTACCAGAATGACGATAAGTTGACTTCAATATTACGCTAAATGAGCATTATCACAACGATAGTTTTTTGATTTCATCAAATAAATCGACAAAGTTTGGATTTAAATTGTGAATCATTTTTATCTTTTTATTCCGGTTCATATCTTTTATCTGTTTTTCTCTGACAATTGCTTCTAACATTGAATTACAGACCTCGTAATAGACTAGTTTGTTTAGTTTGTATTTCTTGGTAAAAACAGATCCAATATCTAATTTATGATCATAGACTCTTTTTACTAGCGATGAAGTAACACCAGTATAATAAGTTGTGTTATTTTTATTAGTCACAATGTATACAAACCCAGATTTCATAAGATAATATTACTATCTTCTACACATAGATTTCGGAGTTGCCATTTATGGAAGTAAAGCGATTCCAGAATCGTATCAAATACAGATTCTGGACAAGCCAGAATGACGAGGGGTATAGTTAATACGTTTTTGTCAAGGACTATGAAATGGTAGTCTATAATTTCATCTTGTATTTTAGTACTTCATATTACATACTACATAGCACTTATGTCGATCTATACCAAAACCGGTGATGATGGAACAACAGCTCTTTTTGGCGGGAAACGGGTTAAAAAATATGACAATCAGATTGAGGCGTATGGATCAGTTGATGAACTATCGAGTCATATCGGTTTAGTCATTTCTAAGCTTAAAGACAAGAAGAACAAAGACCTTTTGACTCTAATTCAAAAAGATTTACATACGATGATGGGGGCACTTGGAGGGGCGAAAACAGATTTAGAAGAGAGGGGAAAACATGTAGCAGTATTTGAGAAAGAAATCGACTTAATTGATAAGAAACTTCCAAAATTGACTCGTTTTATTCTTCCTCAAGGAGGAGAAGTTGCTTCGTTATTTCACATTGCCCGAACCGTATGTCGTCGGGCGGAACGGAATGTGGTTCATTTTTTTTCTAACAATAGAACAATAGAGCAATCGAGTCATAAAATTATAGTACAATATCTCAACCGATTATCAGATTTTCTATTTATGATGGCGCGATTATACGGGAAGGGGAAAGAGATCGTTACATGACAAAGAAGTAATATGAAAAATAAACTACTAATATTCATAATCGGATTATTTATTCTTGGAATCTTAGTGTTTACTTATAAACCACCAATCCAAAAATCCTCAGAAACAGTAAAGACTGAAACGAAAAAGACAATTAGCATCGCTCAAACGGTCATTCTCTCCTCAGCGGAAAAGATTTCCAACACGCTAACAATGAATGAAAATCAAACAGCTCTTGAAGCGCTAAAGTCGAAAACTGTAGTTCAAACGAAAGGCGAGGGAGAGAATGCATATGTTACAACAATAAACAATGTTGAAGCCAGTGAAAGTAAAAAACAATATTGGGTATTTTATGTCAATGGTAAGCCTAGCATGGTTGGCGCGGGAAGTTATAAGTTAAAGAATGGTGATAATATTGAATGGAAAATAGCAACTTATTAAAAAAAATTAAGGCAAGTTATCCACTAATCGCTGTGGTAATTGTTGCTGTTGTAATAAGGTTATTACCTCATCCGCCTAACATGGCCCCGGTAGGTGGATTGGCGCTTTTTTGCGGAGCTAAGTTACAACGAAAACATGCGATACTTGTGACACTAATGGTTTTATTATTATCAGATTTATTTTTAGGGTGGCACGATACGATGATTTTTGTCTATGGAAGTTTTGTATTTACGGTAATAATTGGAAGTTTATTAATTAAGAAATACAGTTCAATCAAAGCTGTTTCTGCAGTTTTTGTCTCATCAATATTATTTTATCTGATAACTAATTTTGGCGTTTGGCTTGTCGGCGATCTATATCCTAAAACTGCTCAAGGTTTGATGCAGGCATATATTTTAGCTATACCTTTTTTCAAAAATTCTCTCTTAGGGGATTTCGTTTATACCCTATGTTTTTTTAAGGGCTATCAATTGTTGGGTTCATTAAACCTCGATAAATTAAATCTTCTGAAAGCAAAAAGATAATTGATCATTGTTCTAAAAATTGGCTATAATAATTTTATGACCGATAAAAATTATTCTTCTATAGTCAATTTATTACCAAATGATCCAGTCAAAACAGGTTCGTCATTGACCAAAGAAGGTGAACCTGGCTTTAAAACCCAGGAACAGATTGACGTCTCTAACGCAGAAATATCATCGTATCACGAAGTGGTTGAACATCAACCCGAGAAGGAGCTAAAACCTTTTATTAAGACGAGAAGTGAAACTATTGATCTCCCTCCGGATTTGAAACAAATTGGTGTTACATCAGTAGCATCGTCAAAATTCCCTAACTATAAACAGGTAAAATTACCCATATCAGATGAAAAAGTCTATCGTGGACTACATTCCCCGATTACCTCATCGTTGCGGTGGTTGGCAGAACTATGTTTTTTTATTTTAAAACAAGCCCATCTTAAAATAAAAAATATCCATGGGAAAGTTGTAAGGGTTATTGCTCTTGATTAATTAGTTCTTCTGCAGCTATTCAAGCGCTCTTTTGATTTCTGCGACAAATCCCGGCTTATCTCGAGCGCCGGCAAATTGTGAAACCGGCTTGCCAGCTTTAAAGATTATAAACGTGGGAATGGAGAAAATATTGTATTTTTCAGCTAATTCTTGATTTTGATCAACATCAATTTTTACAAATTTCACTTTTGTTTTATATTCACTGTCTTCTGCAAGTTCGTCGATAATGGGCGATGTGAAACGGCAAGGTCCACACCAATCAGCATAATAATCGACAAAGACAACACCCTTATCATCAAGAACTTGGGTTTGAAATGTATCTTTTGCTACGGTTATTACTGCCATATTTTTTAAACGAGACAAATTATATCCTAATCTCTTTCTTTGCCAATTTCAACTTTATTATTTTTGTAATAGACGAATAATTTATCTTTTGGTTTGATTTTATACTTCAATAACTCGGGTTTGCAACTGAGTTATTCAGTATATACCCATCTAATCCACTTTTTCACTCTTACGAGCTGCAAACTGGAGTAAGATGAGTATAAGTTCTTGACAGTGAATTAAGGTGTAGTTATACTAAACACCTATGAAGAATAAATTAAATATATTTCAAAAAATATATCTAATCGGTATTTTTTCTATAGTAGGATTTATCTTGTCACAGATTGTTTTTACTAAACTTGTTGGTTCTAATGTGTCTTTTACCCTTTTCGATTTTTTTGCACCAACAAGCGGAGCTTTTTTAGGTGGGTACTTAGGGATAGCTACAGTTTTAATTGTCAACGTGGTCAATTTTGTAATTAAAGGAGCTGTTTTGTCGCCGGCGACTTTTGGAAGATTAATCACTAATCTTTTTGGCGTTTGGTATTTTAGCATTGCATTAAAGAAAAAGACAAATTATATTTTGGCGATCCCAATTTTAGCTATATTGTTATTCTGGTTAAATCCGGTTGGACGAGAAGTTTGGTATTATGCTCTTTTTTGGACAATTCCTATAATGGTACATTTTAAAAGAAATAATTTATTTCTCAAATCTTTAGGTGCAACATTTACCGCTCACGCAGTCGGTGGTGCTTTGTGGATTTGGACAATGGGGTTGCCGGCTGGTGTTTGGCGATCTCTTATTCCATTGACAGCAGTGGAGAGACTTTCGTTTGCGCTTGGAATTAGTGCATCGTATCTCATTGTTTCGCATGTGCTGCAGTTTTTGAAAGCGAGAAATTTATTACCATTGGGAATTCAGCTGACTAAACAGAAGCAGATCTTTTCGTAAAGTAAAAAGCTTGAATACATCTGTTTGTACATGCATCAAGCTCAACAGGCTCTATTTATATATTTACGGATTCTGTGCCTCACGTGACATGTACTTCACATCTGTATTCTTCGCTATTTTACTCATCTTTTTTCCACATTAAAAAGTGGTCCGACGATTTGGATATTGGCAGGAGCACGGAGATTAAAAAAATTCTTAAATTCACTACCTGAAAAACTGGCGCCTCCAGCGTCACCCGATACATTAACAGAATTGACTTTTCCCCCACTAAAATCAGCGTTGATTGAAACGTCGGAAACATTATTGAAGGGATTTCCACCACGGTTTTTTAACTCTGATTTGACTTTTTCAAAATCCCAAGTATCTACACCATCGGGGTTTGGTTTATCTACTTGGGATAGATGGTTTTGGATTGATGTGTCAGCTTTTGCTAAAAGCAATACATTAACAATGTCAGCCACTTCTTGAGATTTCAACCATGCAGTCTTGTTATAACTTGCACGGGAGCCCCAATCACAGTAAAACCAGGGAGAGGATCGATCGTAAGCACTATTTTGTAAATCTGCAAAACTTCCAATTGATTGCGGGCTGTCAACGCCATGTTTAGTCCATGAGGTATCAGACCAGCCAATTTCAGACGACTTGAGGATATAGCCCCCATGCGTTGAAGAATACCAAGCTTTAACAGGATTTCCTCCCTGGATCATCACCCATCCTTTTGTAGCTTCAACTGCTTCGTTCCATCGTCCACCTTTTTCCTCTGCCTTTGCGACCTGACAACTTTGAGTAGCACAGATGGATCTGGCTCCGCGATCGGTATAAGCTAAAGCATAAGAGCGGGCAGCAATTGCCTGAGTTTTTAAAGCTTCCATTGGCCAATCAGACGGCATTTCGTAAATATGTTTGACATAATCTTCAATATTGAAACTACCGATCCCATCAACATTAATAGTAATGCCGGTATCATAGTCCTTTTTTAATTCAAAATTTTCATAATAAGCCCGCAAGATATCTTCAGCAGATTGACCAGCTTCAGATCTGCCTTTGGCTCCATATTGATTCATTCCGGTTCGATTTGGGACCCCATAAGTGAAAAAAGCAAGTCGCGGACTGAATCCGGGATCTTTATCTCTATCATCAATGCAACCAGATAATGATGTAGCAGCAGATCGGGGAATGTTAAGACCGGCTAATTTTTGGGCTAATATTTGTTGTTGGCGGGCAGTCAAGGCAGCAATTTTTCCCGATAGTTCGCCTTGATATTTCTTTGCTTTACCTATTTCTCCTGAGAGAAATGTTGATTGTTGATCAACGGTCGCTTTAACCTGAGCAAGTTTTATTTTTTCTTCCTCAAGAGTGGCTTTCTTTTCCTCAAGATTTCGAATATACAAGACCATTTTGATTATTGATTGTTTATCTTGATCTGCTAACGTTTTTTGATAAAAAAAGTTTCTTAGCGATGTTGATAAATTTTCGGCTGTGAGGAGATTAATAAGTGAAACTTGAGCTTTTTTCGCATTTTTGTAGTATATGAATATTCTTTCATCAAGAATTTTTTTTTGAATCGATAAAACCTCGGTCCCCAATTTAACTTCTTTTTCTTTTTTAACTACCTCAGCTTCTATCCCGATAATTTTAAATTTGATTTGATTCAATTGACTTTGCAGTTTGGTAAAATTTTCTTCCAAGGGTTTGGTGGCGTTTTTTGATGCTTCCAGGTCTCTTACGAGATTTGTAAGTTGAGTGTTAATATCATCAAGTTCATCACCCTTAGTTTGAAGAGGAAAAAGAAACACGAGAAACAATATCGTTATAAGTAATATTTTTTTCATTTCGGTAAAGATTATTATAGCGAAATCAAAGAGATGATGTTAATTAACCCCCGAGGTTCTTATCACATTGATTGGTGTCAAACCGAAAGGGGTTAGAAGGGGCGTGGTTAAAAGATTATTATAGCGAAATGAAAAAACATTTTGCATTTTTACAGTGATTGAGATAGACTTTTTTTATGACCTTAAAATTATATACATACTTTCTATTATTCATGCTTTGTTTTGTCGTGCCAATCAGCGCTCAAACCAATTCTCAATACGAAGCAAATTGTGATTTATGTGGTTATTGTAAAGGCGTCCCGAAACAGGAACAACCTGCAGAAGCTAGTTGGAAACGATGTCGAGATTGTCTTTACTCAAAAGTAAAAGATTATGCCATGACCGATAATATGACTTTAAAAGGAGTTCCTCAACCGGACAGCGATCATTATTACACAATGTTAGGTTGTCTTTCGACGCAACCCGGTGAATTTGCAGGTCAGTTGACTCGAATATTATTATCACTTGTAGGAGGGATTGCTTTCTTATTTTTTTTGTATGGAGCGGGAGTTATTGCTACCAGTCAAGCTAATGCTGAGCGATTAAATTATGGTAAAAGATTGGTTTATAGTGCATTGGTCGGTCTACTTTTTGTGATTTTCTCGACGCTGATAATTAGATTTATCGCCGCCGATATTCTAAAAATACCAGGATTTGGGGGGTAATCGGCTCGCTTGATACCGCTTTTCTCCGCAAAATTCACCCGACGGGTCAGGCAATTTATGCTTCGAAAAGAATATCTGCGCTCGTATCAAGATTTCCTTCTGAGATATAGCCCGCTCAATAAACCACCTAATAGTGATGGCATGAACAGGGTAGGCAATCCGGTATTTGGAATTGTTGTTGCCGAAGTTGTAGTTATCCCACCTTTTGTTTCCGTAACAGCGGTTTGCTTTGTATTTGTAGTAGTAGCAATTTGTTTGTTATAGACAGAATCTTTTGGCAATTGTGTGGAACTGCCTTTATCTTTTGCTGTTTGTGCATTTTCAGTTGTGGTATTGATAGTGACAGTTTTTTTAGCCACTTCTTTGACGAGCGTTGGTGTTGGCACCTCTGATGTCCCACCTAAAATTGGCCATTTCTCATTCAATTTTAACTGTTTAGAGATGAAGAAGAAGACCATAATGACAACAAAAAGTCCGACGATAAGTGAGATGATTCGATTAAGTCCTTCCATATGTCCTGTAGTATAACACAAAAACCACTGATTGTCAAATTCAGCTAAATAAGGTTAACTAGTTGACATGTCAGGTATAATTTGATTATTCTATGTATATGTTGACATTGATTGCTCAATCAACTCAAACTGTCACCATTCCTACTGTCGGCCTGCCAGTCATGGAATTTGGAACAGTATTAACCTTTATCATACGTTTAATATTCATTATCGCCGGATTAACCTCACTTATTGTCGGACTTTTAGGCGGTATGGATTGGATAACCTCAGGTGGTGAAAAAGAAGCCCTTGAAAAAGCTCGAAATAAAATTCAGGCAGCTATCGTAGGTATTTTAGTATTGATTTTTGTCTTGACTATTTTTTGGACTTTAGAACAAGTGGTCTTTAAAAGAGCAATCTGTTTTGGGATTTCTTGTGAGATCAGAGTTCCGAGTTTAGTTGGCGGGTCTTCCCAAGGAGGAGGTCAGGGCGGGGGATCACATAGTGATATTGGTGATTGTGAAAGTTTTTGCACAAAATGGGCGGGATATAAGGGAGGATTTTGTCCCGATAAACCAGCATGTTCTTCAGGAATAAGAACCGTACCTATTCCTGATGATTTTGATAAGAATTTTTGCGCTGCTGGTTTATGTTGTTGTTCATCATAAATAAATTATAATTAGGCCTTGACAAACTTAAAAAAATATTTATACTGATTCTATATGCGTCAATACTTGAATAGAATGGTTGTCTTATTAACCCTTTTATTTTTATCACCACAAGTTTATCCGGTTTGGGCACAGGGAACAGCATCTTCGTTTAAGATAAATCCAGCAGGACTTCCTATTCTAGAACTTGGAAGCTTATTGACTTTTATGATCAGACTTATCTTTATTATCGCTGGATTGGCTGCATTGTTTTATGGACTTATGGGCGGTATCGCCTGGATTACATCAGGCGGAGGTAAAGATGAAATTCAAGCTGCCCGAGATAAAATCCAAGCAGCAGTCGTTGGTATATTTGTCTTAATTGTAGTATTGACAGTTATATGGACGCTGGAAACTGTGGTATTTAAGCGATCTATCTGTTTTGGTATTTCCTGTGACATCAAGATTCCAAATCTTGGGATAACTCCGCTTCCGGCTGAAAGATGTGGAGAGTATTGTACTACCGAAGCATCATTTAGTTATAGCGATGGTGTTTGTGAAGGTCCTGCGGCGTGCGCAGCTGCTGTCCCCGGCGGAGCTCCAGCTCACATACGATCTAGCAAACTGAAACCCGATGGTACTATTAATGACTTTGAATGTGCTACAGATCCAGATCCGGCAAAAAGACTTTGTTGTTGTGTCCCCTGAACTTACTAAATAAATATCTCATATTATTGACTCTCACAATTTTTTAGTGTATAAAATTATTCTATATGAATAGCCCTTTTTTCCACCCAAACCGTCTTTTAGCTCAGGCAAAATCCACATTCCAGATAGATACTCGAGGTCTACCGGTGATTTCGTTTGGAGAGCTTTTGACGTTTGCAATCAGAGGTATTTTTATTGTCGCCGGGCTTTTGGCACTATTTTATGCACTTATGGGTGGTCTTGCTTGGATAACCTCAGGTGGAAAAAAAGAAGAAGTTCAGGCAGCTAGAGATAAAATTCAAGCAGCGATTGTCGGTATATTTGTACTTATAATTGTCTTAACCATAATGTATACGCTTGAAACTGCAGTATTCAAGCGTGCAATCTGTTTTGGTATATCTTGCGATGTATCAATACCTCGCTTGAACATCACTCCTCTTCCCGGAACCGATGACTCATCATCTCTTCTACCCGGTGGCAATAATGAGCAATCACAAAATGGACAAAACGCACCAAACGGTTCAAACAAGGGGACGACAGGAAATCAATTACCAAATACCGGTGGGGGCGGGCAGTAATTTTATGATTGTCTATGCACAGATTAAAGAATGGGGCGATTGTGTCGTAGATGGTGTACCAACCTTAAAATGTCTCGAAGTGGTTTTTAGTAATCTTTTGACGATGGCTTCAGCTTTAGTCATTGTTATTCTTTTTATCATGATGGCTGTGGGCGCTTTGAAATACTTGACTTCTGCCGGAGATCCGGAAAAACTAAAAGGAGCTCAAGGAACGATAAAATATGCTCTTTTTGGATTGGGACTTTTTATCGCTTCATTTATCATAATTAAAACAATCGATATACTTTTCTTAGGTGGTCAGGGGAAACTATTTGAATTTACAATTCCGGTAATCACTCCAGAACCTTAAAGGTTATATCAAAACCCACAATTTTAGCAGATTCTGTCGCGAAACAGCCCCATCAAGCGCCGAAACTGCGCGGGACTGTCGAACGTCCCAGCCGAGTTTGACTCCGCGCTTGGATGGGGCTCCCCGTTTCGCGCCACCTGCTTTTTTATTGAGGTTTTGATATTAACGCTCGCGGGTTGGACTTAAAGGAATTACCTTCACCCCGCTCTGATCCGGTATCGGCGAATAGATTTTATCTTTTCGTTGCCAAAATCTTATAATGATCAAAAGAAGAATGGATATGCCAATACAAATTAAAATAAAACCTACCTTTTTCATTTGAAGTTATTAAAGATTAACTTTTTCTTTAATTAAATATTGCGGTCGTGACTGAATCTCTTTGTATATTTTGCCGATATACTCACCGATGATGCCAATCGTCAGAAGCTGAACGCCGCCAAAAAACACGATGGCGACAAAAAGAGCTGTCCAACCAGTGACCCAATAATCATGTGGTAAAAAAAACCTTCGATATATAGCATAAAGCATGCCTAAAAGTCCAAAAAAAGAGGTAAAAAAACCTAAATATGTAGCGATTTTTAGCGGTTTTGTCGAAAATGAGACGATACCATCAAGGGCAAAATTAATCATCTTTGATAGCGGATAATGAGTAATGCCATGAATTCTTTTTTTTCTCTCAAATGTCACCTCATTGGACGAGAATCCTCCCCAGGCGACCAGCCCGCGTAAAAAACGGGATCTTTCAGGGAACTTATTTAGAAGTTCAACAACGTCTTTATCCAATAGTCTAAAATCACCGACATCGGTCGGGATCGGGGTATCGGAGAGTGAATTTATTAACCGATAAAAAATACTGGCAGTAATCTTTTTAAAAAACGATTCATCGCGCTTTTCCCGTTTAGCATATACAATTTTGAACCCCTTTTGCCACTGATCAATCATTTTGGTAATTAACTCAGGTGGATCCTGAAGATCAGCGTCCATGGAGATAACGCAATCTCCGGCAGCTTGCAAATAACCGGCAGAGAGAGCCATCTGATGGCCAAAATTACGCAGGAAAGAAATTAGTTTAATTTTTTGATCTTTTTTTGCATACTTTTTAATTTCTGAAGCGGTATTATCTTTTGATCCATCGTTGACAAAAATGATTTCAGACCGAAGGTCTTTAACTATTGGTAACAACTTATCCAGAAGCGGTTTGATATTAGCCTCCTCATTAAAAACAGGAATTACAATAGAAATCAGTGAATCACTATTTGGCATATGGGTAATTATACAACAGCCTAATAAGTAATTAATTACCTTTTCATCGAATTTAAACTTAAATACAAACCTTCTATCATGCCTGTTAATTGTCGTAGTAAAGCAAGACTCTTGGCAACTCTAATTCTCAATACTCCTTTATATTTATCTTTATTTTCATATTGTTTTTTCCAGGTTACTTTCTGAATAAGTGGTTTTTGGAAATTGAATAATGAAATGTTAGTTATATTTGACCAATAGATTTCAATTTCACTGATTTCATTTATGTAATTCTGATTTACTGCTAGGCGGAGTTTTAATGCATCATCTGTTATTCCAAAGCATCTTTTTAACCAATAAATAAAAAAAATTATCATTTTAGGATCAGAATTTGCAAAACCTATTTGTTTATCTTTTTTAAAACCTTCCGCCCAATATAACGCAACTCCAGCAATGAATAAATCTCTAGTAGAAAGATTGGCAATAGATTTAATGCCCTTATTATAAAGGGAGTTAATTCTTTTTTCTTTATCTACCCTTATAGATTTTAGGTAAATAGCTCTTCGACCATAATGAGGGTCTTTCATGTGTTTTTCTAATAGTTTAATTTGATCTTTTGTTAAGACAATATCTGAACACCAAATGCTTACACTTCCAGGAGAAACACTCAATTTCTGAGCGATGTTTTTAATACTCAGTCCTTTTTTTCGAAGTTGACGGGCATGTAACTTTTCCTTAGATTTTGCCATGATAGAGATGGTTTATTGACCAATAATATCATATTCAATTATAATTGACAAACTTATTACATCTGATATAATGAGAATGCGGAGTAGTGTACGGTTGCACAGGAGGCTCAAAATGGGCCCTTGATGAAGTAATTTATCACAGGAATTCAGCTATAACGGTGAAATCCTTCAACTAAGCTCAGGATAAACTCTTGATTTTACAAAGGACAACGCCGTGGGAAGTCTTCCAATGCATAAAGCTAGGGATGACCCCGTAGAGACTATACGCTGACCCCTGAAGTAGATCTATTTTCAGCAGATCACTACAGGGTGAAGACATAGTCCGACACCTTAAGTAATTGAGGATAACAGGAAGCATAATCTCCTAGACCAGGTTCAACTCCCGGCTCCGCAACATTTTCACAAAAACAACTCTAACCACTGCTTATAGGCTGGGATGATAGGAGTAGGTGATGGAGTCAAAATCGGGGTTACCTTAGGCACGATAACGACCATTTCACCAGGTTTGGCCAGATTCAATTGTTCACGAATATTGCGCTCAACTTGGTAAAGATCTTTACTTTTTACAATATCGCTTTTCAGCTTACTATTTTTCTGCTTTTCAGCCTCATATTCCTTCTTGTAGACTTCAGCAAATTGGAATTTACTTCGATAGTCATATATTGTCCTTAGAAGTGAATAAACCATAAACAAAGCAATAATTAAAAACAGATAATTAATAATCCTGTTTTTCGGTTGTTGTGGTCTCATGTAAGTATTATAATTCACCCCCGAGGTTCTTATCATCATGGATTAGTGTCTAACCTCGGGGGTGGTGGGCGAGTGGTGGGAGACTTGAGGATGGGGAGGAAAAAATTGAGTTTGCAATCCAGCTTTTTGTATGATATTATAGGGTCATATGCAATCCCAAGATCTTCGGGGACTTATTAATGCTTTTATTGAAAATTTAAAGCAATCAGGCAAATCTAACTTCACAATTATTGCTTACAAAAAAGATTTGGAGCAATTTATAGGCTTTTTGGTATCAGAACAAATTAACGATGTTAAAAGCGTGACTAAAGAGCATGTCAGCGGCTTTATCCAGAAGCTTATCACTGAAAACTATACAAAAAAGTCAGCCTCAAGAAAATTAAATTCGATCCGGACTTTTTTCCGATTTTTAAAACAAGAGGAAGTAATAAGCCAAAATCCTTCTCTTGAGGTTTCCCATCCAAAATACACCCAAAGTCCTCCTCGGATTTTATCTAAGCTGGAATATCGGGGACTGCGGGATTTTGCCAAAGAAGACTCTAGAACCTATGCCATTGTTGAACTTTTACTTCAAACTGGTTTACGGATTGGAGAGCTCGCAGCTATTAATGTCAGTGATATAAAGGACGATTCATTAATAGTCGCAAAGCGAAGTATTCCCTTAAACAAAGCTGTAAAAAAGGCTATTGATGACTATATTCAAGTTCGTCATAAAACTGAAGATGGTCATCTTTTTGTCACTAAAACCGGCCGGCCACTATTAATAAGAAATATAAGAACTATAATTTCCCGTTGTTTCCGGGAGATTGGCATTGACAATGCCAAAGTTCAGGACTTGAGAAATACATTTATCGCCTATCAGCTGATGAGCGGTGCTTCTATTTCATATATATCTAAAATTGTAGGTCATAAACGATTATCTTCTACTGAAAAATATCTTAACCTCGTAAAAGAGGCTCCTGAGAAAAAGGATAGACTTGGAGAGCTCTGATTCATGATTCATGAAGCATGAAACATGAAGCATAAAGCATAAAGCATGAAGCAATCATTTTCGTCACATTATTTCATACAACATAATATACTTATTTCATGATTCTTAAGATCTTCACCGATGGTGGTTCAAAAGGCAATCCTGGTCCATCTGCAATTGGCGTATCATTCATTAAAGATGAAAAGGAAGTATTTAAATATCGGGAAGATATCGGTCTGGCAACAAATAATGTTGCTGAATACGCGGCACTCATAAAAGCTATGGAGTTGATTAAATCGAATAGTTCAGGCTTCATGGATAATGTTTCAACTATCGTATTTAATTCCGACTCCAAACTCATGGTTAATCAAGTAAACGGCTTGTATAAAGTCAAAAATAGTCGAATCCGTGAATTTATCATGAAAATAAGAATATTGGAGAGTGAAATTAAACTTCCGATTAAATATCAACAAATTCCTCGGGAAAAGAACCTTCGTGCAGATAATTTGGTCAACAATAAGTATTAATGCAAATCTTCCAAGTCTTTATGAAATAACAATGGATCGACTTGTTTTGCCAGATTATAATAATGGTTCGATGAGGAAATATTGCCATCTTGATAGTAGATATAGGCCAAATTCAACAAAACATCACGGGCAAATGGATTTTTTTTAAGTAAAGATAGTAATTGATTAATTTTTTGGTGTCTTAAATTTTGCTCTGCAGTGACTTTTTCTTCTATTTTCTCCCCATGAATTGATTTAAATAGCGTCAATTGTTCTTTGTAAATAGATTGTTTATTAAGCAGTCTTAAGAGCATTATTGCAGCGTCTTGACGGGCATCATAAGATACAGCAAAAAGAAGCGGAGAGAGGTCTTGAGTCAAATAAATATTGGCGATACAAAAGAGAGTGGTTAAAGAGAGAGCGAAAGCAAGAAATAATTCTTTTGTATCCTGTCGGGACATGAATTATATTATAACTCGATTTTTAGGTTTTGTTAATTTGATCGTTTTTTTCTATAATCATAAGTAATGGGTGATGTATTTTTTCAGCAATTATTCAACGGTTTCATATTTGCAATGCTTCTTTTTTTTGCATTCGGGTTATCAATAACTATCACCGTCCTGTTTTTTTATTTAATTATTTTATTTTTCCGTTTAAAAAGTCGAGAAAAATTGTCTCTGGAGATGGTGACAATGGAGGTTCGAGTTCCAAAAGATAATGAGATCAAAATCGATGCTGCCGAACAATTTTTTACCTCTTTGTCAAATTTAAAGAAAGCAGGCAGATTCGCTTTTACCCAAACATCGGATGTATTAAGCTTCGAGATGATCGGAAAACATGCTGATTTACGATTTTATTTCTCTGCTCCTTCAAAGATTAAAGATATGGTGGAAAAACAAATTTATGCTTTCTATCCCCAGGCTGATATTCGAGTTGTTGAGGAACCAAATATTTTTTCAGAGGAAGGGAAAGTGGCTTTCGTATCATTAAAGCAAGAAAATACCGTCTATCAACCGATTAAAACCTATAAAGAATTACCCACAGATCCTCTCGCCGGATTGACTTCAGCTTTGTCCAAAATGGGTGAAGGAGAAGGTGCAGCAATCCAAATTCTTCTACGGACTACATCGACAAAGTGGAAAAAACAAGGTAAATCATATATTTCATCTACTAAAAAAAAGGAGGCTTCACCTGACGAAGCTACTTTTAAGGTAGATCCAAAAGTTCTGGAGCGAATTGATGAAAAAACTCAACGTCCGGGATTTGAAGTAGCTCTGCGAGCGGTAGTGTCTTCTAAAGATATGGATTCGGCTGAAATGCATTTATCTAATATAAAGGCTGCTTTTTCACAATTTGCTTCCGAGCTTAACAGTTTTACTTCTAGCAGGATCTTGTTTAAAGGTGGATTTATGATCAATTTTATCTATAGATTCTTTCCCATATTTGAACTGCCTTTTTTTAAGTCATCGTCAATCCTATCTTCAGATGAACTGGCAACCATTTTTCATTTTCCAAATAAAACAGTTGAGACACCTCATATCAGATGGTTAAAAGCCAAGACTGCGCCCGTCCCTCCTGAGATACCCCGAGAAGAAGGTACGTTTATAGGGGCTGGTCATTACCGGGGAGTAAAACGGAAAGTCAATATCGGAATTGAAGACCGCAGGCGACATATATATATCATTGGAAAAACAGGTACTGGTAAATCAGAATTACTTCACGATATGGCGACTCAAGACATAAAAGCAGGATTTGGAGTCTGTGTCATTGATCCGCATGGAGATTTGATTGACAATATCCTTAAATATATTCCACCTGAAAGAGCAGAAGATGTAATCTATTTTGATCCTTCAGATTACGATCGACCTTTGGGGATAAATTTCTTTGAAGCGCAAGATGAGCAGCAAAAACATTTAATCTCAACTTCAATAATAAATTTAATGTATAAGCTTTACGATCCACAAAGGACTGGGATAATCGGCCCGAGATTTGAACATGCAGTTAGAAATGCAATGTTGTCGGTGATGTATGAAGAAGGAGCTACTTTTATTGAAGTAATGAGAATTCTGCAGGATCCAAAATATGTCAATGAACTGTTGCCTAAAATTCAAGACCCGATTATAAGACGATACTGGACTGATCAGATCGCTCAGACATCAGATTTCCACAAGTCGGAGGTTTTAGATTATATCGTCTCTAAATTTGGTCGATTTGTCACTAATAAAGCAATGAGAAATATCGTCGGGCAATCAAAATCATCATTTGATTTCCGGGATATCATGGACAATGGAAAGATATTACTTATCAATCTGTCAAAAGGAAAAATCGGAGAAGAAAATTCAAATTTTTTGGGATTGGTTATGATCCCAAAAATATTAATTGCAGCGATGAGTCGACAGGATATTCCTGAGGATAAGCGACGTGATTTTTATCTATATGTCGACGAGTTTCAAAATTTTGCTACCCCGGATTTTGCCGTTATTTTATCTGAGGCGAGAAAGTACCACCTTAATTTAACTGTCGCCAATCAATTCATCGGCCAAGTAGACGAAGAGGTAAAAAATGCTGTCTTTGGTAATGTAGGAACTCTTATCTGTTTCCGCGTTGGAGTAACTGATGCTTCATATTTGGCCCATGAGTTTCAACCGGTTTTTGGTGAGACGGATTTAATTAATATTGATCGATTTCATGCTTACATGAAAACAATTGTTGATAATGAACCTGTAGCTCCCTTTTCTGTTGATATGACCAAAGACATAAAAAAAATCAAGTCTCAGGCGAATGAAAAAATATCACAAGCTATAGTTCAGCTTTCTAGACTTAAATTCGGTAAGCCAAAAGAGCTGGTTGAAGCAGAGATTGCTCAGCGGGCGAGACTATGATCATGGATCATGAAACTTGAAACATGAAGCATGGAGTATGAAACATGAAATACAGGTGATGTAATATTTGTTATTTATATAGATATGGTTCAAAAATACTTTACACAGCTAGTAAAAAAAACTCAACTTACTGAGACTGTGTGGTTTTTGAAATTTAGTTTAATTAATCCATCTGTATTGGATTTTGTCGCTGGTCAATTTATGGTTTTAAAACCGAATGAAAACACTTCTCGCAGTTATTCAATATTAAATCCGGATTTTAAAAAAGATTATGTAGATTTTGTCGTCCATTTAGTCCCCGATGGGATTGCCTCAAATTATTTCAGAGATTTAAAAGAAGGAGATAGAGTTGAGTTTATGGGACCAGCTGGTGTTTTCACTCTGAGAGACACCACACGAGAAAAAATATTCTTAGCCACGGGGACGGGCGTTGCTCCTATTTGGAGCATGTTAGCAAGCCATTATAAAAAAATAAAGGACAATATTCATCCCGACGACTCAAAATTCACAATTTTTTGGGGGATTGAGTATAAACGTGATACCTATTTGGTAAATTGGTTTGATGATTTGGCAAGTCAGTGGCAAAACCTGAATTATCGAGTATGTCTTTCAAGAGAAACTGATTTTTCTGATCTTCCACCATACTACCTGTCTGGGAGAGTCAATTCTAATCTGATTGAATTTTTGCATGGTGATAAGGAAAGACTAGTCGTTGATGCCGAAAAAGCTAAGCAATTTGATTATTATATCTGCGGTGGTAGAGAAGTAGTTGAATCACTTCGTCAATTCGTTGCCGGACTTGGTGTGCCTAAAGAGCAGATATACTTTGAAAGATTTTAAGAAAAGTCCTTTATGCTTACCAAGATAAGAAAAATAATATTATTCTCCTCAATGAAAAAAATATATACAGCTCTTACGCTTCTGACTTTTACAATGATATTTATTGCTGATTTGATTGCTGTTAAAATCCCTGTTTTTGGGAGAGTTGGAGTTTTTTTCTGGTTCTTGTCTTATGTCTTAATCTTCGTATTTGTTATATACTGCTTATTTTTTATCATTAAAAGAACGATCCGGTTTAAGTCGCCATTTGTATTAATTGCATTATCATTATTGATTTTATACATCGTCATTAACGCTTCGATAGTCAAACCTAACGGAGACGCTACTCAAGAAATTGGCTGTGCTTTAGATAAATTAAGCCAATCAATTGATTCTGGCTACCGCCAAACATGTTCACTAGGCTACCCAGCAAGACAATATTATTTACCTGGTGCTCTAAGCTTATTATTTGGTAGATCAGCAATAGCTCTTAATTTAGGGAGTTGTTTATATTTGTTCCTCGGTCTTGTCATGTTCGCTGCTTCAATTATGAATTTCTTTCCGGATAAAAAAATAGCAGATTTAATCTCAGCGGTTTTTCTAGCACTGATTTTACATATTTATCATTTTCACTATGCATTATTTCTATTTGATCAAGCAATTTATCCCTTTTCATTTGCATTAATGCTTTGTGGTCTTTATTTGTTTTACCTTAAAAAAAGGTCAATTTATCTTATTTTTTTAATAGGTATCGTCAATTTCTATCTTGTCTATTCATATACGCCCAGTTTAGCTTTATTGGCTTTGGTGATTTTTATACAAATTTTGATGTTGTTTAATAACAAAACAACAAAAAATCAAAAAATTATTTTTATACTTTCCGGAATAGCTATAATTTTCAGTCTTTGGCTATCATTGGGATTTAGAGATGATCTTCGATTAATCGGTACAGATAATGCATACGGCAATATTAACGGAATAAAAAATCTTTCGGTTCAGGTATTTAAACATTTGCTATTAAGCACTGAAGGTATACCGATTTTTACTTCTATTTTAGGAACATTAGTAATTATTGTATTGACTTTTTCACTTCTCTTAGCGTTTGGAAAAGCATTTTTTTTGATTTCGTTTTGGGCTGCTGCTACATTCTTTATATCAATCTACTCACAGGGATATATCAGATTACCGATAGATGAGTCTTTTCATCGGGCAATCATCGTAGTTCCAGTTATATTTACTATGGTTGTAGTCATCTTAAAACCTGTCGAGTATTTGCTTAAAAAAAATATGAAACTGATCGTAATATTACTTATTGTTATCGAAATAATCGGTTATTTATATGCAAAAGAGTATGTTGATAAGACGAGATTTGCCGATTTGGAGCGAGGAAGGCGGAGTATATTACTTGACTTAATCATGAATAAAATGCCAAAAGAGAAATTGAAAAAAGAAGGAAACTTGTTACTTGATCACCAACTTCAATCTGACTATAGATTTATAGCAATTGCTGATCAATCAATGTACTATCTTCCAAAGAAACACATAGTCTTGCTCAATGAAAGCTGCACAGCATCAACAACTAGTAATATTGAGTCTGGTGATATAGTTCTTATGGACTCAGACAGTAAATGCCTTAACTATTATTCGTCTAAATATATTGCTACATTTTCCTATTTTAAAGAAAAACCTGTTTTAATCTATGAAATCAAATAATTTTAAGTTGAATTTGGCTAAGGTAATAACCTTTACATTGATCGCTTTTTTTTTGCTATATAAACTCGAATTTATTCCAGCTGGTTTTTTTTGTGATGAAGCGTTGATCGCCATACGCACAAAGGAATTATTGAGTTTTGATTTCAAAGGTTTCTACGACCCTTTTACTTATGAACACTTTGGTTATGTAGTGGGTACTCTCCCGATCATAAGTCTACTACCTATTATCTTCTTTTTGGGAATGAGCGAACTATCGGTTCGATTGGGCGTAATGATTTTTGCTTTTGCCGCTTTAGTAGTTTTATATTTTATTCTCAAGAAACTTAAAGACCCGCTGCCAATCGCTTCTGTGATAATATTTGCAACGACTCCGGTGTTTTTACATTTTTCACGACTTAACTTCGGGCAAACACAATCATTATTTTTTATTTTGCTAGGATATTATTTTTTTCTAAAAATAGAAGAAAATAAGACGGTAAAATATTCAGTTTTAGCGGCAGTAGCTTTTGGCATCAGTGGTTATGGCTTAGGTGCAAATGTTATTAGCACCCCACTTTTTGTAGCGCTTTTATTTTTTTATCATTTCTTTTTCATAAAAAATATATGCAGAAGACAATTCATAATATTTTTATTGGTCTTTATCTTAATGTATCTACCGTTTTTCCATTCCTTTACTACCAATCCGAATTTCCTAAACAGGATTCGAGCTAAAGATAAGTTAACAAATACAAGAACTCTACAATCGCGCATCGTCGATGTAATAACTAATTATCCAAAATATTACTCTTACGACTATTTATTCTTAAAAGGAGAAAATAATGTTCCAGGAGCATTTATAAAAAGACTCTCAATAAATGATGTCGGTATTCTATCAAAGTCGTCCTTACCCTTATTGGTATTATCAATATTTTTTTTCCTTTTTTTCCCGCTTGCCACTAAAAAAGAATATTTACCGTTTTTCAGTCTTTTTTTGCTTTATCCGTTTCCTGATATAATTACCACATCTTCTGGCAGTCCGCCGTATACGGGCGCACTCTATGCGACTCTTTTTTGGATTCCATTTATGACGTCAGCTTTATTTTCAGCTCTATATAAGCTGTTAAAAACCAAATTATATCTATGGCGGGGTGGAGTTACTTTAATGTTAATCTTTACGATTGTCGAAGCAGTTCTATTGCTTAAAGCATATGACAATTATCGAATTTTCTCTGCTGATTATTGGGGCTGGCAGTCTGGACCAAAAGAAATGGTCAAATATTTTTTACAAGTCAATAAAAATTATGACGAAATCTATATGACAGGTATGTTTAATCAACCGCAAATTTTTTTACAATTTTACGACACTAAGCAACAATGTTTTAACTGTTTTATTGGCGGTATCGATAGATATGATTCTTCAAAACGACAATTGTTCGCTTTGACTTCGGAAGAGTATAACAACCTAACTGTTGACAATTTCATCATTAAAAAAATTATCAGATATCCAGATAAAAGCCCCGCCTTCATTCTAGGAGAATTTACAGATACAAAACCATAAAAATGAAAAAACTGATAAGCGATATTAAAACTCTATATAAATATTATTATCCAACATCATTGAGTCTAAAAATATACATTTTTCTTCGTTTGCTGGTCGCTAATTTTAATGTGTTAATCTCATACCTGCCCGACTCAGGTAAGGTCTTAGACCTTGGTTGTGGTTTTGGGCTGTTGAGCAATTTAATTGCCGAAAAAAAGAAACAAATGTTAGTTTATGGAGTCGATATTGATGTGAAGAGAATTAATTTAGCTAAATCATCGATTAAGCAGAGAAAAAACATCAATTTTAAAGTCAGCGACTTAAATAAAATACAAAACTTTGGCAATTCTCGTTGTATTATCATGTTTGATCTATTACATCATCTGCCACGTAATACCCAAAAAAATTTGATTAAAACCGCTTCAATAAATCTTGAAGCGAAAGGCATTTTATTAATTAAAGAAATTGATAAAAAGCCGGGATGGAAATATTATGTAAACTATATACACGACAAATTAGCAAATGGAGGAGAATTGTTCTTTAGATCAGGTGAACAATGGATGAAGTTAATGGAAAATGAGGGTTTTATAGTTCAGTTTAGAACTTATGGTGTCATCTATCCACATATATTATTAATCGGAGTAAAAAAATGAAACATAATTTAATCGTCATTCTGATAATATTTGTTGCTGTTTTATTGCGTATCATCAATCTTAACTGGGATTTAGATCAGCATTTGCATCCGGATGAAAGGTTTTTAACGATGACCGTTAATAAAATCACTATCCCCAATAATTTAGCCGATTATTTAAACCCAAATAAATCAAGTTTAAATCCATATAACAATGAAACTTTATTTTATGTATATGGGACTTTACCACTAACTTTAGCCAAGATAGTTGCAGTAAAGCTAAATATGGATAATTACAACGATTTCACAATATTGGGTCGTTTTTTAAGCGGTCTGTTTGATATAGGAGTATTGATATTTTTATACAAGATTGCTCAATTGTTTGAGAAAAAATATCGCTTTGACAAAAAAATAAAATTGTTAGTGATTTTTTTCTATTCAATTACGGTATTGGCAATTCAGCATTCCCATTTTTATGTGGTTGACAATTTTTTAAATTTCTTCTTTATCAGTGGATTATATTTCATTACCAAATTTAGATATAAGAGAAAATTAATTAATTTGATTTTGAGCGCTTGTTTATTTGGCTTTGCCTTAGGATCAAAACTTAGCGCTTTATATACACTACCTCTATTTATTTTTTTCATCTTTCAGGGGAGAAAAACCACCAAACCAATATTAAAATTAATCATATCGATGGGCATTTTTTTTCTCATTGGTTATTTATCGCTGCGTGTTGCTGACCCAAAATTCTTTGCAGACAACAATTTTTTAAACTTTAAAATTAATCCGATTTTTATTGAAAACATTAAGTCGCTTGATGTTCAATATAGTAATGGCAGTTGGTTTCCACCGGCGATTCAATGGATAAGTAAGCCAAAAATATTGTTTGCCGGTTATAATATTATTTTTTTTGGTCTGGGTTTGCCATATGGAATTCTCTCATTGTTAGGAATGTATTATTTATTCCAAAAATATAAGAAAATCGAGTTTAGATTTTTGATCGTATGGGCAATTGTATTCTTTTTATATCAATCAATGCAGTTTATCAGTACCATGAGGTATTTTATCTTTCTTTATCCCTTTTTGGCTTTTTTTGCTGCATTTGGATATCAACAAACAATACAAATGACAAATAATAGAAAACATAGATACTGGATTGGTTTTATTATCATTGTTTTGGTTTTAATATGGCCTGTAAGCTTTATGTCAGTGTATTTAAAAGACAATAGTCGTATAGCTGCTTCAAAATGGATTTATCAAAATATTCCTGAAAATTCTTATCTTGCTGAGGAACAATGGGATGATTGGTTACCGATATATGTCAAGGGTGTGGTGAGTAGGAATTATAGAGGAGAGCAAATTCCGATAACCGGTCCAGATACAGAAGAGAAGTGGCAAATTCTTCATGAGAAGCTCGCTCAGGCAGATTATTATATCACGACAAGCAATCGCGCCTACGGAAGTATGATGCCCCTACCCCAGATGTTTCCAAAGACGGCTCAATTTTATGAGGAATTATTTGACGGAACGGGAAATTTTAAAAAAATAATAGAGTTTCATTCTTATCCAAGTATTAATTTGCCCTTTTTAAATCTTGAATTTAATGACCAAAAGGCAGATGAAGCCTTCAATGTCTATGATCACCCGCGAGTGATTATTTTTAAAAAAATAAAATGAGAAAAGTTAAGTTTCGCTGTCTTTTTTTATTTTTTCAACAACTTGTTGTAAATGTGAAAATTTATACTGGTGGGGAATAAAATGATCTAGTAGGTTATAAATCCAGTAGATTTTTACATCACTTTTTTTTGTTAAGTGGGAAACTATGTCATAATTATCCTCGACAAAGATGTCCAAATTTAATTTTTTAATCATATTTTCTTTAAAAAGATGAGGTTGTTCATCCATTTTATTAAAATGGATTCCGGTAAAATGTCCGACTAGTTTTAATTTATTCAACCACCATTTCAAGTCTGATTCTAAAAAACTATAGCGCCCGGAGATGAGGTAGGCTTCAATTTTACCAGATGAGACCAATTTCTTAATTTCATCTAGTCCTGAAGCAGGGAAGATGCTAGACCAGTGCAATATCCTCCAAATAATTTTTTCTGCTCTTGATTTTGGAGTATAAAACTTGATTTCACTTTTATGAGTCAGTATTTTTTTAATCAGTGTAACTGGCATTCTGGCTACTCTGGCAGGATTGTAAAGTAGGACGCCGTCAAGATCGAAACCCACTTTAATTGGTTTATTTATCATGAAACCTGTAACATGAAACTTGAAACATAAAGACTATTATAATTTACAAATTATACCCCAGAGCATTGCTCCAATTTCATTATTTATCGATAATGCTCTTTTGTATTCAGTCTCTGTTAGATACTTTTCTATAAAGCAAAAATGTAGTAAGTATTTAGACTCTTTTAAAGATCCATAAGATATCTCAAGAAAATTTTTATGAACTTTGCTCTTTCCTCGTGCATATCCTTCAATATAATTAAGGATAACTGAAAGTGAAGAACGTCTAAGTTGGGAAGTTACACCATATAGCTCCTCCTTTGGAAATAATCTTGTTAATTTATATATCAGATGAACATATTGATCCAATTTCTCTTTAAGTAATTCATGATATGTTTTAGCGTTGGGATGTTTCATGTTTCAAGTTTTAAGTTTCATATGCGCTTAAGCGTCTCGATTCCCAGCAAATACAGGCCGTTTTTAAGAATTTGGGCTGTCGCGGAAGTTAAGTTCAACCGGAAATTGCGCTGATCTTCTTCTGCTTTTAGAATCGGACATTTTTCATAGAAACTACTAAATTTTTGAGCCAGGTCATAAAGATAGGTGCAAACAAGGTGAGGTGCGTATTTTGAACTAGCGTCTGTGATTGCTTCAGGAAAGCGGAAGAAGGAGCGGAGTAAAGATAATTCTTCAAGTTGTAATTTATTGAGACTAGTTGAGATTTGTTGAGATTGCTTCGTCGTTTCACTCCTCGCAATGACAGATTGACAGCGGGCATAAGTGTAGAGAAGATAAGGACCTGAATTGCCGGAGGTAGAAATGGACTCTTTCAGATCAAATGCGATGTTTTTTCTTGCTTCCGATTTAAGAAAAGAATATTTTATTGCTGCTTGAGTGACGGTATCGGCGATATCACCTTTGTTCTCTGCTTGTGTCGTGCTTTCCATAATATGTGTTATCTCTGCTTTAACCAGCGAGATTAAGTCAAAAGCAGAAATGATATTCCCCGATCGGGATGACATCTTGCCGGTTTTCAAATCGATCATACCAAAACCAATATGGTGAACTTTCCCTTTTAACTTCGGTAGAATTTGATCAATCGCTTGTATAACAACTTTAAAATAGTCGTTTTGCTCAGAAGCTGTGGTGATAATTACATTGTCGTAAGGCCAATCTTGGTATTTGAGATATTGATTACCAATATCCTTAGCTTCATAAGTCGGATTACCATCTTTTGTAATAAATACACGGGTGTGCAATCCATATTTTTCACCTCTAAATATAATGGCGGCATCACTTTTTTCAAATATTTTTCCGATACCGTTTTCAACGATTTTTTTGCCAATTGGACCGGTATCTGATTCAAAATAGTGTTTATCGTAATTTATCCCTAAATGTTTTTCAAACAGATCATAATAATCAAGACTCCACTGTCGTGTCTTTTGCCAAAGTTCCATCACCTCAGGATCTTTTTTATAGATCTTTTGGTTTAATTCATCAATTTCTGCTTTTGCTACGGGGTTTTCCGTATATTGTTTTGATCCTTCCTGATAGCACTTTTGTAAAAATAAAATTTTATCTGATAAATTTACACTACCCTTCGACTCTTCCTCGACTAACGCTCGGAATCGCTCAGGATCACCAAATGCATATTTTTGAATTGCATACATGCATTTGGCGACATGCAGTCCTACATCTCCCTGATAGTTGCATCGGAAAATTGAACTACCTGATATTTCAAATAAACGCGCCAGGCTTTCACCATAGATATAGGAAAACAGATGGCCGACATGGGGAAGCTTATGGGTATTGGGCTGGCCGTATTCAAGGTGAATACGTTTGGGAGTCTTGCCCGTTATTCTGCCATAATCTGCCTTTTGCTCAATAATTTTCTCCATTTCTTCTGTCAGAACTGCAGGATTAAGATATAAATTAATGAAATTGTCTTTTTGTTCGACTTTGGAAAAGAGGTTGTTAGCTAAGAGTTGTTCTATTAACCCCCGACGTTCTCCCGTCTCCCGACGTAAAGTCGGGATCCTCCTCAACGTCGGGGGTTGGGGAGTTGAAACGTTTCGCGTCACTTCGTTTTTCCTCAACGTCGGGGGTTTTAGAGACGGTTTCATAAACAGAGCATAATCACCAAAATCCGAATTTTTTGGAGTAAGAAGCGTAAAATCATCAGATTTTAAGAGGTGAGCAATTGCAGATTTAACTTGATCTTTAAGTCCTTCGCTTTGCTCAGGACCTTCGATCCTTTGTTTAGTTGGGATCTTCGGCATGAAGATATTGTATCATGAAACCTGAAACTTTAAGTCCTTCGCTTTGCTCAGGACCTTCGATCCTTTATTTTGGTCGGGATCTTCGGCATGAAGCATAAAACTACAATCTTAGAAGCTAGTTATAAAGAAGTCGGCAGGCAACTGTGGATAAGATTGGAATAATTTAATTTTTTTTGAGACGTTAGTTTGGGTCGTCGTCGCAGTGGAAATTATGGTTTTGCCTTGGGTCGGCCAATTTTCACTGCCGTCACCGGTTGAGTTTATCACTTGAAGTCTAATTCCAGTAAATTCGCTACTTGGCGCAATAAGTCTGATAAAAAGCAGATGACTTGGCAGAGCGCTAAGATCAATAATATCATCATAGTTTATCTTGTCAGTGGTACCTTCAATTACTTGGGGATCGCAATTCTTCAACTCAATTACTTTTCGAGTGGATATTTTATTTTCTGTCGTCGTAGCATTGACAAAGGTCAATTCAAGTGCATGTTTTTTTGTTTCGGTGCAGAAACTTGCTTCATCGTCAATATGTATTTTAAGATTTCCTGAAAATGGCTCATCGAAAACACCTTGAGAATCAGGATTTCCAGGATCGGCCGGGGTAAATCCGGAAAGATAAAATGTTAGCTGTTTATCCTTTTTAAGCTCCGGAGCCTTGTAGGATGGAGCATCAGTAGTTATAATTTCTGCTTGACCAGAAATGCCAGCATCTTCTCCAAGCACAGTACTTAAAGCAATAGATCCTGATTGAAGTTGAAGTGCCGCTTCGAGTCCGGCCTCAGCAGCTGCAAATGCACGTTTGGAATCTTCCTCGAGCTTTGAGACGCGAGTCTCTTGGGTTGTGACTTTGGAGACAGATAAGCCAATGGTTAAAAGCACGGTCGATATTAAAACTATGACCAAAAGTATTTGACCTGAAGCATCAAGTTGATTTTCAACTGGGGCAGATTCTGTCACGACTTTCCCTCCCGCCAGTGCTCGACTTTGTCTGCGCGCTGTCGGGAGGCCCTTCCAGTCGTGCCACCTGCTGTTTTTAAAGATGTTTTTGACTATTTGTATCATGGTGAAAGTTCTTCCCACTTATAATAAGGTTGAGACATCAAGCCTGCCAAATTTAAATCCAGAGTGATATCTCGGACGAGGAAGATAGATGGCTTACTTGAGTCATCGGTCCGTTTTCTTTCTGCCAAAGGATCGATTGTATTCATTGATACCAGATTGCCCTTAATTTTCAGTGGCCAATGCGACGGTTTTTCTCCACCTGTTGATAAATCAACACGATCGGCAATATAAAGTCCACCGATTTCCAAAACCGCATAGTTTACTGACAAAGTGCCGGTGGTGATTATTGAGATGGATTTTGGTGATGTGCCGGGATCGGAGATGTTAAAATCAGCATTGATGTTGACATTCCCATCGACAATCAGAACGTAAGGAATGCGAGTGGAATCTTCAAGAATATCAATAATTTTCTCTCCTTGGCTTTGGCCAAAACGATCGATGGTTAGGTCTCCGGTATAGACATTGACCTTATTCTTTTGCAGTTGGCTAATCTCAGTAATATTGACAATCTTCTTTCTCGCTCTGACATAGTCTAAGAATTTTTGCGGAGTCAAATCAGCATCACTTTTTTGATAACTTGTTTTCTGCCACCTTCGATATGAAACCGGAGCACCATTTAAATTGATGGTATCTCCGGCAGCAGATACCACTCCCGCCTGATTAAGGTTAAAACAGCGGATATCCAAAGGGTTAGAAGTGTCACAAGCGGGTGTGGGAGACGGGACATCATCACCGTCATAGGCTGTAATTAAAACGGGAATTGGATTTTGAATGCTGTCATATTTATGAAACTGATCATCCCTTAATTTATACCAGGGAGTGGGATTAGGATCATTACCGCCTGGTTGACCACCCATACACGAGCAGGCCATAGTAATCCTTTTCGTGCAGGAAACACCAGCGCCAAGACCACCACTACAAATAATAGTGATATCATAAAAACCTCCATCTTGGAACTCATGCGTGACAGGATTGCCACATTCAAGACCTCCCGATCCTTCATCAAAATCATAGCATGATAAACCTGTAGAGGAAAAGGTTATTTCACTGCCAATACAAGGGCAATCTGTTTCTTTAAGTTGCCCATCAGGCCCGGGGACATAGATCTTAAAATCACATTTTGCACAATCTGCTTCCTCACCGGGGACAGGTTGAGGTGGTTCACAATCTGGGCAACAGACCGATTGACTGCAGGAGCAGGAGGAAGGCGGTGGGCCGGTGCTGCTTGCAGTAAAAGTATAAGAGCGGCAACTGGATCCATCAGCCCGATCAAGAGTGATTGGGTCCCCACCGAGCATACCGCAGCCATTACCACCTTCTCCAACAGGATTTCCATCCAATTCAAATCGATCGCATTTAAAACAGTCAGGATTTACATCAGGAGCGACAACAACCCGGCCGGGATTAGGATCGGTGTCCTGGCATAGTAAGCCGGTGCAGGGACAGCCTACACCCCTACAGGGACAATTTGGATCATCTGGATCATAGCCTTCTGGTCCAGGCGTCGGACAAGAGGGTGGTTGACATATGCCGTCAATACAGCTAAACGAACTACAACATGGTTTGGTATCTGAGCATGCTATTTGACACTTAGCGCATACCGGCACACTGGTCGGGCAGAGAAGATAAGTCCCGGGGCCACCGGGATTTCCTCCGGCGGCACCGCCAGGACCTCCGCCACCGCCTTCGGGATTGGTAGGGATAATTCCTCCTGGTGTGACAGTGGGTTGAAAGAGAGTGGTCGGGTTAATACAAGTTGGTGTGGGCAAGGGAGTAGAGGTCGGGGTAGGAGAGGCAGGAATCGGTGTATCTGATGGAGTTTGGGTAGGTGCTTCTGTCGGTGGATCACCGGGATCACCAGGGAGAGAAGGGACTGGTGGTGGTTCGCCCGGCACATCTGACGGATTAGGATCACCCAGAGGTGGAGGTGCGCCTTCAGTCGGGATACCACCGGGTCCTTCGCCATCACCGATGACACCGGCATAAATAGTAGTGCGTAAAAAAATGAAAATTGAACATATAGATAATAGAAGAATGACAAATCTTTTCATGTATTCAATATTTATAATCCTGTCATGCTGAATTCATTTCAGCATCTCGCAACGAGCATAAGCGAGCGGAGATCCTGAAACAAGTTCAGGATGACAAAATACAATTAGTTAAGTTAATGATACGCAATTTGAAGAGTGAAAATCAAGAATGAAAGAATAATAAAATTGAGATTTATAGAAATTAATAGAGATTTTTTGAGATTATTTCGATTATGCAGCTTTGGCTAGTTTTTCTTCATGTTCAGCTCTCTCTTGTCGTGCGAATCTCTGTTGTGCATCTCTTTGTCTTCCAGAATAGTTGTTTTTACCTCTATTTCGTCTGGCGCTGACTGTTTGACCTCCTCTTCGAACTCTTGAACTGTCCGGATTAATATAATTTGCCATCTGATGTTCATCATAGTCCACACGATCAAGTGGTGTGGCAAATCCATTTTCATGCTCTAGTTGAAGGCGTCTTAACTGCAACTGAAGTTGTGATCGTTGTTCTGGAGAAAGATTCGGACTTTGCAATCTTCTTGTCACTTCTCTTTGATTTAAGAAATTCATCATTTGCTCTCGGAATACCGGGTGAGACAGATAAGGAATTACTACATCCGGCAGATTACTGCCATCAACAGTAACGTCATTGTTTACATTATCATATGCCAGCTGCAATACCGATTCCATAATATTAGCTAGAACGACAGGCTTTTTACTTTCGGGGATGGCATTCCACTGACCTGGACCGGCACCAACCGGAATTCCAATTTCAACAGCTATTTCATCAATATTATCTACCTTTGTTGTTAGATCGGTAATGGCTTTTTGTGCGTCTTTTATGACATCGGGTTTTCCAGAAGGTGGATTGATAAAATCCTCAGGATTAAATTCTCCGGCAATGGTCAGAGATTGTCTGAACTGATATGGATGACCGTCAGCGGTCAGAAGCGGCGCACCGCCTTCCTCAGTAAAGGTATATCTTTGTTGTTTTTTAAGCTCGGTAAATACCCTATCTCTTCTGTCATCTAAGTTTCTGTAGCGACTGAACATGTAATCAATACGCTGTCCGACACGCTTCGCGCCTGCTCTCAGAGCATTTTGAAATCCTCGATGGACAAAGTCTTCACCGGGAAATTTCTCTACCCAGGCAGATACACCTGGTCCTTCAGTTGAATAGGGATAGATGCTATTGAAAACTACAATTAATAATTTTTGTTGTTCTTCCTCAGTCAATCCTTCAGAACCAAATATGAATGCATCGGTAGCACGACGGTCAAATTCTGCTCTTAAATCATCATCAGATTCATTTTCCCATGTCCTAGGCAATTCAGCATTAATATGAGCGTCATAGATAGTAGGAGACAGACCATGCATCCTTTGCCATTGTTTAATAAGTCTAAGCTCGGTTAGCTCAGAGTGTTGAATTCCGTAGGCTGCTTTATTACCTGCAGGATAGAGACCAGTTCCGTCACCACGGGTTATTCTTGATAGCGAAGCGCCATTAAAATTTAAAAGTGCTTTTACATAATCAGGATTGGTAAAATTATGACCGCGTAAACGTCCATAGGTCACATTCTCCAGATCAGGACTTAAGTAGGGCGTCACACCTTCTCTTTCAAAAGCTCTATAGAGTTCTGTATCGATGGTCAACGGTTGATTTTCTGATGCGAAATCAAAACCAGCTCTCATCCCTGTAGACCCCGGTGTTTGCGTGCTGCCAGCGATCATTCCTGGTAAGCTTAAATCAGACGCTCCTGGTCTTAGAGCGATTTGTTGTGAAATACGAGCGTCTCCATTGATAAAGGTAAGGTGGAGCATCTGTTCATTATCAATCCAATACTCAAATTGGCCGTTAAGATTGTCTGTTTGTAAAAGAAGGATTCTTTCTTCCCAATCACCACCACCCACTGAAATCCGAACGTCTGTATTTAGATTCCAACCGGTAGCAAGATAAAAACTTTGATCAGTAGGATCATATTGAACACACCCGGTTCCAAATGGAGTATGAAGGCGGACTTCATAGGGAACAGGAGAAGAACCTGCGGCTTCAAAATCAATCAATCTTGGTTTGATTGTTCCGTTTTTTAGACCAAATTCTCCATCCGCTACTTGCAGAATCTCCGGGATTAATGTTTCAGTGCGACCCCCGTTAGCTCGGGCTATCTCAGACTCCGGCAAAGCAGCAGTAAGATATGCTCCTTCGGGTATGACAGAGGCTTCTTTAGTGGCGGTTGCAGTCGGCTCTACATGTGTCGGGGAAGATGGAGGAGATGGTGGTGGTTTGTCAGTCGGTCGAAGTGGTGTCGGTGTTCTGGTAGGTGGAGCACCGGTTCCAGCAGATTCAGGCTCTGCATTGTTTAAACCTAAAGGAAGATAACTTACATTTGGTCTGTTGCTACTGGCACTGACAGTACCTTCCGTAGTAGGAGTCATTTGTGCTGTCGGGAAAGGAGTTCCAGTGCCAGGACCAGGACCTGATTGAGCTTGGACATGAATAGGGCCTTGGTCTTGTGCAAAAGCCAAAGTAGCAGCTAAAGCCACAGTTCCTAAAGAAGC
>Ga0209542_10000418_pt1 | contig 102924 bp, 102 predicted proteins | sample RifCSPhighO2_01_FD_184028 | JGI IMG/M metagenome (GOLD analysis project Ga0209542, IMG submission 184028) | Soil microbial communities from Rifle, Colorado - Rifle CSP2_plank highO2_0.1 (SPAdes) (version 2) | ecosystem: Environmental > Terrestrial > Deep subsurface > Rock core/Sediment ...
CGCCTTGCGTCTGAAATGCGGTAGTCGCTTCTTTGCCGCAATAGGGAACAATCTCGCCTGCGCCCCCTGGGTGCAGGCGCAAAAAATTCGTGACGTCGTAGATTTTCCCCCCGATTATCAGCCAGTAGCTCGCTCGAGAATTGTGCCCAGCGACAACTGCAGCGGTCAAAACTGTCGTTGCCGGTGCAGTACCACCTGCTCCGGAAGGAACCGCTGTGCTACCGTCCGGCAATGCGGAATCCACACTTATACTCCCCTGCGCGGATATTGCCGGGGTCTGTGTAAGGGGCGTAAGCAGGCGCCTATACTCCCCTTGGACCAATCCAACGGTCATCGCCGATGTGGCCGTGGCCCATGCGGCCAAAATCAAGATAAAGATGTAAAATTTTTTATGGGGCATTTTTTATGTTATGTTTTATATACGCCTATGAAGTATCTAAGTAAATACTCCGGTATCGCCATTATCACCATTTTAGCTGCTGTGCCTGGGATTATCTGGGCCTACCAAGCGGCTACTCCCAATAGCTTTTCCTCACTGGGAACAGTCACTCTCAGTATCGGCAAACTTCTGGGACTGAGCGGCATGGCTTTATTTTCCCTGAACTTCATGCTCGCTGCCCGCTTGAAATATACAGAACCGCTTTTTCGGGGACTCAACCGTGCTTACGTTGTTCACCATTTTGTCGGGGGTCTGGCGCTGATTTTCATCCTATTTCACCCGATGTTCCTCACTCTGCAGTATCTGACGATCTCACTGCAATCTGCCGGATCGTTCCTGCTCTCCACGCTCACGGAACTGGACAAATTCCTAGGGGAGCTTGCTCTGGCTACCATGCTCCTGCTTTTGATACTGACGTTTTATTTGAAACTTCCTTACCAACTCTGGAAACTCACTCACAAATTCATGGGGCTCGCTTACTTTTTTGCCTCTTTACACGTCCTGCTCATCCCTAGTGACATCTCGGACATCCCTCTGCTTCGCGGCTATATGATGGTCCTGATTGCTGCCGCGTATCTGTGCATTTTATACCGCACCGTGTTCCGGCAGTTTACTGTGCCGCGTTACAGCTACCGAGTGGCGAAGGTTTTGCAGGTGAACCCGCAAGTGGTGGAGATCACGATGAGTCCAGTCAAACAAAAAATGCAATATCGTTCGGGGCAGTTTGTATTTGTCGAATTCCACGCTCGGGGAATTCGCTGGGAGGACCATCCTTTCTCGATAGTCTCTGAGCCGACCGAACCGAATCTACGCATCACCGTGAAGTCAGTCGGCGATTTTACCGAAACTCTTAAACAGCTCCATGGCGCTGAACCCGTTCTGCTGGAAGGTCCGTTCGGCCGATTTACTTTCAACAGCATTGGCAACCCGAAGCAGCTCTGGATCGCGGGCGGCATCGGCATCACCCCATTCCTCGGCATGATCAGACAACTGGAAAAAGAACGTGTCCCCGCCGGCACGAACGTGATACTGTACTATGTCGTAAACAAACCAAACGAAGCCGTGTTCCTCGAGGAACTAAAGGGCATTGCCGAGAAATTTTCCTTTTTCAAACTCGTCCCCTACTTTGCTGAAGAGCGCGGACGCATCAATGGCGGGATAGTTGAAGGAGGCACTCGCGATCTCTCAGAGCGCGACATCCTGCTCTGCGGGCCGCCGCCGATGATGTACGCGCTGCGCCGCCAACTCGTTTCCCTGGGGATCAAGAACCAAAAAATTCATTCCGAGGAATTTTCTCTTCAAGAATAATGAAAATCAAGACGGCGGTCAGTGTCTCACTATTTATCTTTTTCACGGTGATGGTGGCGATAACCGCGGCCTATGTTTTCTTGTATCACGAGCAAATTTTGGAAAACATTAAATTCTAAGAACACTGTGACACAAAAATCAATCTCCGAACTTTTTGATCTTTCCGGCAAAACCGCCATCGTGACAGGCGGGGCGATGGGCATCGGCTACGGTATCGTGAAGCGCCTGGCCGAAGCCGGGGCCAGCGTCGTCATCGCCGACCTCGATGAAAAAATTGGAACAAATAAAGCCAAAAATCTGGGTGACAAGGGAATGTTTGTCAAAACCGACGTGAGCTCCGAAAAAGACGTAAAATATCTCGTTGAGACGACGGTAAAAAAATTTGGAGCTCTCGATATTATGATCAACAACGCCGGGATTTTTCCGCAAAAAAAAGTTACCGAGATGGACGTTGCCCTTTGGGACAAAATCCAAGCGGTCAATATGCGCGGCGTTTTCCTCGGCTGCCGCGAAGCCGCGCTCGCCATGACCCAAAGGGGCGGCGTCATCGTCAATATCGCTTCCATTGACGCGAGGCACCCAAGCATGGTGGGCCTCGCCGCGTATGACGCTTCCAAACACGGAGTATGGGGGTTCACCAAAAACTTCGCTCTCGAAGTGGCCAAACAGGGAATTCGGGTGAACGCGATAGCCCCCGGCGGCATAGCTACCGAGGGTGTGGCAAAGATGAGCGAGGGCGCGGATAAAAAACAAATGACGGAACAGATCAAGGTCTTCACTGCCAAAATTCCGCTCGGGCGTTTCGGCGAGCCGGACGACATCGCGACCGCGGCCCTATTTCTCTGCAGTGATGCCTCGGCTTACATGACCGGGGCCATGGTCATCGTGGATGGCGGCGTCCTTCTAACATAAAAGAACAAAACTCGAATTTTTTAGCGAAATCAACAAAGGGCAATAAAACCCCTATTGAAATGTTTTCGAAAATATGCTAAAATAGATAGGTAAAGATCAAAAAAGCCCGAAACAAACACAAACTCAACTAAATAGCGTTTTTCTGAATTAAGCCAAATAAACCTTTGGTTTTATTTTTTGCTACGGGCGGCGAATGGCGCTGCCCTGAAAAAACAAAAATAAAGAAAAAAAGAAAACTCATGAAAACGCAAAATAAACTCCTTTCGTTAACTCTGCTCATTTCAGTATTGATCGCCTCACTGGGGCTGCCGACGCTTTTCTCGGCGGCGACCGCGCGCGCGGCTGGTACCCTCACCTACCGAGGCGTGGACATAATGAAGTGGACCAAGGACACGCTCAAAAATCAGCCAAGCGACGCGCAGATCGATGGGATAGTAAGTGCTATAGTGAGCGCGATCCATCCCACCCATATCGCGATCTCCATTCCTATGGATGCGTCAGCTGATTACCCCGGAGGTGCGCCTTCACCGCGCGACGCTTTCGTCTTCACCAAAAAATGGAGCGACTCCATCCATAACCATGGGGTCAAAGTGCTCTGGCGCGGAACATGGAGCGGGATTGAAGGGATCTATAGCTTTCCGAAAAAAGTCGGCGCAAACCGTTTCCCGGCCGGCACTGCCGCGTCAGCAACAACGGACGGAAACAGCACTTGGCTGGGCAAAACTTACAACTATATCCAGAATAACCCCTCCTTCTTCCAAAGCGGAGATCTCTGGGCTCCCCTCCCGGAGAGGACAGAAAACATCTTCCAGGATGCGACGTCGTTTCTCTCGCACGGCGGATCCGGTATCCAAACAAATTACACCAACTTTTTCAAGGACCTCAAAACCGTCTCTGACCAAGCTTTTGCCCAGATCGGCGTCCAAGTAGCAACGGGTTTCACCGCCAATAACTTCACGGAAGTAAAGAGCACTTGGTTGCCGCAGTCACTCTTTGACACCATGGGTATTACCGTTGTTGACCACTATGGCTCCTCCCACACTCCTCAGGAAATGGACAACGACTTGCGTTTCATTCGCAGCCAACGCGGCAAACCGGTCTTTTTGCAGGAATGGGGAGATTACTGGAATGCCAGCCTTTCAGAGTCGCAACGCACATCGTACTTGAACGAAATGTACGCTGTGCTACAAAAGCTTGTCGATGACGGTGTACTCATTGGATTTAACTACTGGGGCGCCTGGGACGGCGACTGGGAAGGGATCCTCGACGACTTGGGAAATAACCAATATGCGATCAATGCCCGCGGCCAGCTTGTTGCCAATCTGTTTGCCGCCAACGGCTCCGCGCCCAGCGCACCTCCAGCTCCACCTCCCCCGCCTGCAATTCCAACCTCGATGTTAACAGCCAGTCCTGTCTCGATCGTCCTGGGACAGTCGAGCTCTTTGAGCTGGTCGTCGACGAATGCCACTTCATGTGTTGCCTCCGGTGGCTGGTCAGGAACGAAAAGCTTAGTAGGCGCTCAAAACGTTTCCCCGACGAGTAACACTGCCTATACTTTATCCTGCAGTAATGCCGGCGGATCAGTTAACAAATCAGTGGCCATCTCTGTAACTACCCCGCCGCCGCCAGTAGCACCACCTGCGCCTCCTCCCACACCGACGCCTACCCCCCCGGCTCCCATTCCAACGCCGCCGACAAACGGTTACTCGGCAAAATACTGGAATGCCGGTACAGGGTCCTCGCCCGCTGTCCCGACCACGGCGGCCACTGTTTCACGCTTTGACGCGGCGATTGATTTTGATTGGGGCGGGAGTTCCCCTGACCCGGCGATCAACATCGATCATTTCATTGCCGAATGGACAAGGAGCGTCGACTTTGCCGCGGGTACGCACCGCTTTACCACGCGTTCCGACGATGGGATTCGGGTGTACGTCGACGGAGAGCTCGTCATAAACCAGTGGAGCGATCACGGACAAACCATCCATCAAGGTGATGTAACTCTGAGTTCGGGGACACACCTCGTCAAAATTGAATACTACGAAAATGGGGGCGGGGCAGTTGCTGAAATGAGCTTCACCCAGATAAGTGCGCCTCCCGCGCCTTCCCCCGTTCCTGCACCGTCTCCAATCCCCGTGCCAGCCCCCACTCCTGCGCCCACGCCTACGACACCACCCGCAGTCCAACCAACCTCGCCCGCTCCAGTAAGCTCCGCGCCGGCCCCGAGCAGCCCCGCGCCAAGCCTGGGAGGTGGTACCGCTTCTTCGCCCAGCCCAATTCTGTCCCCGATACCGAGTTTTGCTTCGGCTAACCGGCCGCAGACCGATACTTTCAAGGAACCCCAAGGAACCCTGCAAAACTATACTTCCAACAAACCAACGTCCTTTGAGTCAGGGAGTCTAGTTTTGGAGGACAATGGAACGATCTTCCTCATCCGCGGGAACGAGAAACTCGGATTTACGAGCATGGATGCTTTCGTGGGTCTCGGGTATAGTCTCAGCAATGTAAAAAAAGGCGACACCAGCAGATACATGGCGTCCACTCATCTGCTCAGCCGGGCGTCGCAGGCCCATCCCTGGGGTTCATGGGTGTTATATAAAGGGACGGTATACTATTCATCGCCAGAGGGGATGGTCGGCGTTCCCACTTGGAACACATTCCTGCAGAATGGCGGGAAATCGGACCTGATCGTTCCGGCGAACAAAGAAGATTTACTTTCAATCACTTCTAGCGCATCGCGATTCCCAATGATCGCCTACGACGCTAGGGTTATGGCCAAAACTCCTCTCGTCTTCGGGGTTGCTCACACCGCCCCCGCACCTCTGAAGATCGATTACGGCACCGCTCACTCGTTCATCGAGCGCCTTATCATCAACATCGCGAGACTGCTTCGATAAATTTCCCCGCAGTGTCCAGAAAAAAACGGCCCTTTTAGAGAGGGCCGTGTTTTCGTTGAACTTTCAGTACTGAATTATTCTTTACTTAATTCGGATTTTGATGGCCTTGAGGACGTTCAAGATTTCGTCCCAAAGTCCCCGGATTTTAACTTTGGCTCCCACTTGCACGTCAGCGATAGTGCCCGTCGCCGTGGTGGTTCCGCTGCCTGTTTGAAACTGGGTATTGCTGTCGGTAGTTACATTCACCGTGTACTCGACTCCGTGGTGCGCGCTTTCAATAGTAAAATTGTTTCCTGAAACAGCGGTCACCGTTCCCTTAGCCGCGGCTGGGTGAGTGTCAGGAGGGATGATCAGAACTCGGCTCGCATCAATAGTGCTACCCTCTACCGAACCTTTCACCATCGCTTTGCTGTTGACCTGGATGTCAGATGTCTGGATGGTGGCGCCGTAGGCGTTTACGATCTCCGCATCAGTGACATCAACCGTAAAAACAGTGCCGTCTTTTACTGTCATGCTGAAGCTCGTGGTGCCAACCGTATTTACAACCCCGGCTCGATTTCGGTGTATGTGCCAACCTAGTTTCCCTCCAAAACTCAGCCCTCTGCGCTGTCCCCTGTTGTCTCCGTCCCCATTTCCTTCTCCTTCGTGAGCGAGCGCCAGAGTTGGCGCGAGCAGGGCAACCAGAGCGGCGGCGGCGGCGAATCTCTGAAATTTACGCATTTTCAATTTTCCTTTCACTTAATGATTTATGGCTCGTGATTTACGCTTTTATGACGAAAGGAGCCCGTCACTCTTACACGGACTTTCTGTAATATTCTTTGATTTTTTGTTATAATTTGAGAATGAATAAGAAAATTTTCTACCTATTCCTTTTACTCGTTCTGGTTGGTACGATATTTGGAGCCTCTGCCTATCTGCAGACGGTTTTTTCTCAGCTCACCGGTACGATCGACGCGTATGTATCGCACCATTTTTTCCTTGGATCTGTCATTTTTATGGGCCTCGCGGCGCTGTCCGTGCTGCTGGGACCATTCACCAGCGCACCCCTGATTCCCTTTGCGGTGGTGATCTGGGGCATTCCGCTTACGCTAACGATGTTATTGGGGGGATGGCTTTTGGGAAACGCTGGAGCATTTTGGATCGGTCGGTATCTCGGACACCCGCTGGTCGCTAAAATCCTAGGCCATAAAAAACTCGATGATTGGCTCAAGGAACTGGAGCCGCGACTCAATTTTTTTCTCCTCCTACTGTTTCGCATGGCAACCCCGTCAGAAACCGGGTATGTGTTCGGACTTCTGAAATACAATTTCCGAAAATATTTGCTTTTGAGTCTGATCGCAGAATTGCCGTTCGCTTTTATCATTGTTTTCGCCAGCGACGCCCTGGCAAATACCGGGTGGGTCATGTTTGTGCTGCTGCTCCTGGTCTGGGTCGCTATTATTTCCCTTGCATTTTACGAATTCCGTAAAAAATTTAAAAACAGCGCATGACGAAATCCCGCAACAAAATTTCGGTCGCTGCCCTACAGACCAAGGGTAGCCGGGACATGGACGGCAACCTCCAAAACGCTATCGAAGCCGTAGAACGGGCGGCAAGAAAAGGCGCCAAAATTATTTGTCTGCCGGAACTCTACCGGACGATTTATTTTCCGCAGTATCCGAAACGAGACTTTCGCAAATTCGCGGAAGAGATCCCCGGCGAATCCACACGCGCATTCGCTGCCATCGCGAAACGCTACAAGGCGGTCGTCATCGTACCCGTCTACGAAAAAAGGGATGGCCGGTATCTCAACTCGGCCGCAGTCATTGACCATACGGGCAAGCTACTGCCCGTTTACGAAAAAATTCATATTCCGCATGACCCGCTCTTCTATGAAAAACATTATTTTGAGGGGGGAAAAGCAGGATATCGAATTTACCGGACCAAATACGCCACTTTCGCCGTACTCATCTGTTACGACCAGTGGTTTCCGGAAGCGGCGCGGATGGCGGCGCTAGGCGGGGCTGAGATAATTTTTTACCCCACCGCGATCGGCTACCCCGTATCGGGCAAACCCGCGGGGGAAGATTGGCACGACGCTTGGGAAACCGTCATGCGCGGCCACGCGATAGCAAACGGCATTCATGTCGTCGGCGTTAACCGAGTTGGCCGAGAAGATAAACTTGTATTCTGGGGACAATCGTTCGGGTGCGACAGTTTCGGCAAGCTCCTCGGCCGTGCAAGTTCGAAAAAAGAACAAGTCCTCTACATGAAATTCGACCTTGGGTACAACAAAGAGATCCGCGACAGCTGGGGATTTTTCCGCAATCGTCGCAAAGACACTTATCGTTTGTGATGTTGACACCGTTGGAATCAGGATTTGCTATGCCCGCGGAATGGGAGACACACGAGGCCGTATGGCTCGCCTGGCCCTATGATCGCGATTCATTCCCGAATTTAGAAGGGGCGGAAAACGCTTTTTCTCGCTTCGTCGCCGAAGTTTCGGAGGATGAACGGGTGGAGCTCCTGGTGACCGATGAGCTGATGGAGGGCAAAGCGAAAAGGCTCCTGGAGCAAAATGCCGCCAATTTAGAGGCAGTGAACTTTCACATACTGAAGTACGCGGATATTTGGTTTCGCGACTATGGCCCGATTTTCGTCGTCAATCGCGAGCACAAAAAACTTGCGATGACCAAATGGATTTTCAATGCATGGGGAAATAAATATAAGGAGCTGCTTCCCGACAACGAAATCCCCTACGCGATGAATAAACTGCTCAAACTTCCGCAGTTTGAAACGGGCATGGTGCTCGAGGGCGGTTCGATCGAGGTCAACGGCAAGGGCACGCTTCTGACCACTCGGCAGTGCCTGCTGAACCCCAATCGTAACCCCGCCCTTTCGAAATCGAATATTGAAAATACATTACGGGATTATCTGGGTGCGACAAATATCATATGGCTCAAAAGCGGCATTGAAGGCGACGACACTGACGGCCATATAGACGACATTGCTAGATTTGTGAGTCCCTCCACGGTTTTGTGTGCATATCAAGATGATAAGAGTGATCCTGACTATCAAGCGCTTCGAGAAAATTTGGAGATATTGAATAGCGCCACCGACCAGGACGGCCGGAAGCTCGAGGTCATCAGGCTGCCAGTTCCAGGCCGGGTTGGCCCCCCGGAAAAACGCCTGCCGGCGAGTTATGCCAATTTTTATATCGGCAATTCTAAAGTACTTGTCCCCACTTTCAGTGTAAAAAATGATGAGCGCGCTATTGAGGTGATCCGATCGGCCTTTCCGGGGAGAAAAGTCGTGGGCATCAATGCCTACTTCCTCGCTTTCGGCTGCGGGACTTTCCACTGCATGAGCCAGCAGCAGCCTGCCGTCTGAGATGGACTTCTTGCATAAGTATGATTTTCACCTGCCGCTAGAGAGGGTGGCTCTCAAACCGGCCAAGTCGCGCGACTCTTCGCGGCTTCTCGTTTATGATACTTCGCGCGATCGCGTGTATTTCGACGTATTTCGTAACCTGACAAAGTATCTGCCGCCGCGGAGCGCTTTGGTGCTAAATGACACGAGGGTTGTGCCCGCCGCCCTCACGCTCCGCAAACCAACGGGGGGCAAGGTGAGAGCCCTCCTGCTCATGAATGAACTGCGGCCTGGGGCAAAATCTGTACAAGCGCTCGTCGACCGGCGGGTGTTCAAAGGGCAGATCCTGGGAATGAGTAAGAATCGCCACTTCCAGATAGTCAAACAAGAGGGGAGGCTTTTCAAGTTGCGCCCGGATTTTCCAATCGCCCGGCTTAGGCAATTGCTAAAAACCGAGGGCGCCACCCCCCTCCCCCCATATTTGAAAAATTCCCCTCTGACCGAGCGTACGCGCCGGTCACGCTACCAAAGCGTATTTTCGCAAAAAGATTCATCCGTTGCCGCGCCCACCGCGTCTCTGCACTTCACAAAATCATTACTGGGCCGCCTGCGAACCAAAGGGTTTCGGCACATATTCGTGACCTTGCACGTGGGTCTAGGAACGTTCTCCCCTCTCTCGGAGGCCAATTTCAAAAAAAAGAAACTCCACCCAGAATACTACACTGTCCCAAAGTCTACGCTTGTTCTGCTTCGAAGGGCAAAAAATCGGAAACAACCTGTTATCGCGGTCGGCACCACAGTCACCCGCGCTCTTGAATCGTCCATACAAAATCGCAGATCTGGGCTGACCAAAACCGAGCTCTTTATTTTCCCGCCATACAAGTTTCGCGCAATCGACGGAATGATCACGAACTTTCACCTGCCGCGCTCTTCTCTACTTTGCCTTGTTGATGCGTTTTTGCGAAACAAAAAAGCGCGAAAAAACTGGAGGGAACTATACGATTTGGCGATCCAAAAAAAATTCCGATTTTACTCATTCGGCGACGCCATGTTAATCTTGTAGGACTTATGAACAAAAAAGCTGTATTTTACTTTACTGCCACCCTGCTCGCCACTGTGATTGCTGGCTTCGCTTATTTCCAGTCGGTGGGGCAGGAACCTGCCTTGGTTCTAGAAACTCCGAATGGATCGGACGAGACCGAGGCTGGTCCTGGGCCAGCGCCACACCCTGCGACCATTGCGGGAATGCGGGATCGCGACTACCCAGGCAGCGAGGTTACGATCGAACAGAACCTTGGAGTGAAGCACAACTTCGACCAGCACGTCGTTTCGTACAGATCCGACGGGTTCAAGATCTTCGCCCTACTCACCGTGCCTCGCGGGACCCCACCCGAGGGTGGGTGGCCAGTCATCATCTTCAACCACGGTTCCATCCCGCCCGCCCAGTACAGCACTACCGAACGATATATCGCTTATATTGATTACTTTGCCAGGCGCGGCTATGTGGTGTTCAAATCAGACTACCGCGGCCATGGTGAGTCCGAAGGAATCGCGGACGGCGGTTGGTACGCACCGACCTATGTCACTGACGTACTTAACGGCTTGTCGTCAGTGCAAAAACTTCCCTACGTCAACGCCGAAAAAATCGGGATGTGGGGACATTCCTCGGGCGGTCAGATCACCATCTCTTCAATGGTGGTCTCCCAAGACATCAAAGTCGGAGTGATCTGGGCGGGGCTCACCGCCACGCATGATCAGCTCTTTGATGACTGGCGCGCCCGACGCCGCCGGGCAAACCCCAACCCATCCGCACCTTCGCAGTACGGGCAGGGTAGCAGTCGTCGGGAGAAACTTATTGCTCAGTACGGCACTTGGCAGGAAAATCCTGAATTCTGGAAGTCGATGGCGCCAACCTCATTCCTAACTGACCTCTCCGGCCCCGTACAGTTGCATCACGGCACAGCGGACGAGAGGGTTCCCCTTCTGTATTCACAGGATCTAAAACAGCGGATCGAGCAAGCAGACAAAACCGTGGAGCTCTATGAGTACCAGGGGGCTGACCATAACCTCTCCCAGTCTTTTGGGACGGCAATGGCCCGCTCTGTAACTTTTTTTGACAAGTACTTAAAATAGCTTACCCGGTAGAGCAACTTTGAGTTTTTAGAGGATAAATAACGTTCTTGTGGAAAAAATTTGGCTGTTTGAGAATCCCTCGTTCGACCTGACTTTTGGACAAAAATCAATAGATTTTTGTCCTCTCAAAATTGTCATACCAGGCTTATTTAAGCCCGCCTAGACTCGCTAGTCGAGGATGGCCAAAACCTGCCTCGTCGTCCGCCTCGGCTCGAGTCGAGACGAGGCAAGGCGGGTAAACGGCTCATCGGCCTGCCCTGAGCGAAGTCGAAGGGTTGAGCCGTTTACTATTCCTAGCGAAGCAAGCCCCGAGCGAACGCGGAGGGAATAACACAGCGCCGCGCCGTTTAGGACTCGGCGAATGCCGATGCGACGCGGGATTCTTGAGCCCCAAGCGAAAGAATACTCCCGTCCTTTAGAACGGGGGGCTTTATTGTTATAATAGATTCAAGATGCCCAGACGATCATCCGTCTATGTGATGCGTGATATAGCGATCATAGCCCTAAGCGTGGCTCTCGCTGTCGTTTTGGGGCGCACAGGGGTGCTCAAATCCGCCCTGACAGCAAGCACGGAGCTTGATCTGCTGGGAAGTTTCTTGGCCGGCCTATTTTTTGTCTCCGTATTCACCGCCGCGCCTGCCTCTGTGGTCCTCTTTGAGCTCGCCGAGACTACGCACCCATTTGTGCTTGCTCTCTTCGGCGGACTTGGAGGCCTCGTCGGCGATCTACTCATCTTCCGCTTCATTCGCAACAACGCCGTAGAGGATATCAATTATTTTCTCTATCATTGGAAAAAGAAACGGCGGGTCAGTATTTTTGAGGTAAAAATTCTTAAATCCTTGTTCCCCTTCCTTGGCGCGCTGATCATCATATCTCCCCTGCCGGACGAATTCGGCATCGCGCTTATGGGACTTACCAAAATGCCGACGGCGCAGTTTGTTCCCATCTCGCTCTCGCTGAACTTCCTGGGAATCCTGATAATCGCGATTATCGCGCAGCATTGATCAAATAACTCCTCTGACCTTGATCAAATTCAAAACAATCGACCCAGTAGACCCCACCATCCTCGTTATCTTTGGCGCGTCAGGGGAGCTGACCAGTGAACGGCTCGTGCCGGCTGTCGCGCATCTTTTCGACCACGGCCTGCTTCCAAAAAACTTCACGGTCGTCGGATTTTCGCGCCGGAAATTTTCCCACGAGCAATTTCGCAATCGCGTAAAGACCGGGGGTTCTGGGTGGTCAAAATTCGCCAAACATATTTTCTATCACCCTGGAAATTTTACTGACGCAAACGATTTTCGCTCGCTAGCCAACTATTTGCACGATATTGAGAACCGGGGCCACAGCTGTGCCAATCGCCTGTTCTATTTCGCGACATTGCCTTCCCACTACGCAACCATTTCGGAAGAGCTGAAAACATCGGGGCTCCTGATCGGCTGCAAGCGCCACAAGCGCGAAACCCGCGTCTTGGTCGAAAAACCATTCGGCTTTGATTTGCCCTCGGCTCATCGGCTAGACCAGACCCTCAACAAGTACTTCCACGAAGAGCAAATCTACCGCATCGACCACTACTTGGCCAAAGAGACCGTACAAAATATTTTCGCCGTCCGTTTTGGCAATGCGATTTTCGAGCCCCTCTGGAATAGAGAGTATATTGACCACGTACAAATCTCCTCGTTAGAGGACATGGGTGTCAACGAAAGAGGAGCTTACTTTGAACAGGTGGGCATGGTTCGCGACTTTGTGCAAAGTCACCTCCTGCAACTCCTCGCAATCATCGGTATGGAGCCGCCCCGAGATATGAGCACATCTTCCATTCGGGAAGCGCGCAGAAGAGTTGTTCGTGACATCGCAGAGCCCAAAGCCAAAAACTTGAGGGATGATTTGGTTATTGGCCAGTACCGAGGTTATCAAAAAGAACCGAATATCGAACGCAACTCTATAGTTGAAACTTATGCGGCGCTCAAACTCTTCATCGATAACGAACGCTGGTCTGGAGTCCCCTTTTACCTTCGCGCTGGGAAACGCCTAGGGGAAAAAAGCACAACCATCTCGATTCATTTTAAATCCACTGCCCTGGCTTTATTCGACAAGTCGGGATTCCCGGGTAACGCCTTGATCTTCAAAATCCAGCCCAACGAGGGAGTCTATCTAGATGTCCTGGCCAAGTATCCAGGTTTCGGCGTCCGTCTCCACCCCGTTCAATTGAGCCTGGGCTATGACTCGTTTATGGCCCCGGAAATTCCAGACGCCCATGAGCGCCTGCTCCTGGACTTTATGCAAGGCGATCAGCGGCTATTTGCTTCAGCGGAAGAGATCGAGGCGGCATGGAAATATATTGATATCATAAAAAAATACATGGGCGGAAAAAAACCTGTGATTTACGAGCCGGGAAGCAACGGCCCCAAAGAAGCAAAAAAATTAATTGAAAAGGATGGCCATCAGTGGCTAACCTAAACTGTTTATATGAATCCCGAAAATTTTTCTGAAGCCAGATACCATGCGCTGCGTAAACATCAAGAAGCGGCGGAAAAAATTCCAGCCGAAGAAGTTATCAAACAGTACCAACTCTCAGAAAACGATCCGGAATTTGCGTATATTTTTGGCTTACAAGTAGAGATTGAGAGCGAGGGAGAAATGGACTATCACAAATTCGCGAGACGCGCTTGGCAAGACGTCCTAAAAGGCGATCCTCGGCAAAGTTCTCCGGAGTTCGAGAGCTTCGAAAACAACATGATCAGTGGCCTGCACAAAATTCCCATGAGGGAAGCCCGTTTGCGGTACCCGAGCAAAGAGAGCTTCCAAAGGCTGGGTGAAAAATATGCTGACAATATTGATAAATTGATCATGTGGTCGTCTGGAGACACTGAATCGACGGGGTATCAGCCTGGCAAAATCTCCCGTTCCAGGGTCATCGAGGATTTTTACAAAGGACTTACAGAAACCAAGGGTCGGGAGGGGGCGAAACAATTTATGAAAGACAAAACCTCATACATGGTTGGGGGTGATAAGCTCGGCCGATTGCGTGAGTACATATTAGCACTACAGGCAAAAGATCCTAAAGGAAAAGTAAAAATCGTGGTACTGGAGGACCTGCGACGCAATTTGCAGGAAGCAAGTAAAATCGCGGCTGAGTTTGATCCTACCAAAGTTGAATTCGTCCCAATTTGGGCTACTTATAGCCGAGAGGGGCAAAAACTCAGGACCAAGTCGACGGCAGAGTTTATTCAAGCTAAACAGCGGCTCAATGGCATCGATTCTTTTGAAGAGCTTGGGGATGAGCCACAGTTCGCAGAAAAACTTGATGGCGCACACGTGTTTATTGATTTTGACGGCGTCATATCTAATAATATTGAAATGAGGCGGGAGCAAGCGGCGGCCATTTATAGTGCACTTCTCCATGGTGTCTCTAAAGCGCTAGGTAAATCACCCGAAGAAGTGATTCCCCTTATCAGAAAAAGCATAGAAACAATTAATCAAGGACAGGCATAGTATGAAGAATATAGGAATCCTCGGCCTCGGGCGCATGGGAATGCAGATCGCGAGGCGCTTGCACAAAAACGAATTCAAAGTCGTGGCGTGGAACCGCAGTCCCGAACCACGGGAGGATTTCAAAAAATTCGGTGGAGAAGTTGCAGAGACTCCAGACAAACTAATCGCCGCGCTCTCCTCCCCGAAAATTCTGTGGTTTATGCTGCCAGCGGGCGACCTTCTGGACGAGATGTTATTCAAACAGGGTTTGGCGGATAAATTGTCCAAAGGTGACATTCTAATCGACGGGGGTAACTCTTTCTATCGAGATTCCCAGAGACGCGCTAAGGAGCTTGCAAAAAAAGGAGTTCACTTCTTTGATTCCGGTACTTCCGGTGGCGTTCATGGCGAAAAAAACGGGTTTTCAATCATGGTCGGCGGGCCGAAACAGATCTGGCCAACCATTGAGCCGATGTTCAAAGCATTGGCCGCCGGTGATGGAAAAAACTTCGGTCTGGTCGGGCCCTCGGGCGCTGGGCATTTCGTCAAGATGATTCACAATGGCATCGAATACGGTATGATGGAGGCCATCGGCGAGGGCCTAGCAACGCTAAAAGCTTCGGAATTCAAACTCGACCTCTCCCAGGTAGCACATATCTGGAGTAAGGGGTCGGTGGTATCATCGTGGCTCATAGAGCTTGCCAAAAACGCGCTCGACACCGAGGACCTGGATAAAGTCGTTGGCTACATTCACCACACGGGTGAAGGACAGTGGACCATAGAGGAATCAAAAAAACTCGGTGTGGATGTCCGAGTAATCGAGGATTCTTTCAAAGTTCGGCAGGAGTCGAGCGATCCCAAAAATCAGGAAAAATTTTCAAATAAGATCGTGTCTCTGCTCCGAAAACAGTTCGGCGGACACGAAGTGACTTATAAAAAGTAATTTTTGTAAGTCATCCCCGACTTGATCGGGGATCCAGAAATGAAATCTTATTACGTTTATATTTTGGCGAGTAAAAGAAATGGTACCCTTTATATTGGCGTTACGGATAATTTAATTAGAAGGGTTCATGAGCATAAAAATGGATTTGTTGAGGGTTTCACGAAAAAATATAAAATTGATAACTTGGTTTATTTTGACCAAACTTCCGATATTCAAAGTGCTATTCAACGAGAAAAACAACTTAAGAAGTGGGGCCGTAAATGGAAATTGGCACTTATAGAAAAAACAAATCCTTCCTGGAAGGATTTGTATAATGACCTTGTCTAACTCTGGATTCCCGCTTTCGCGGGAACGACAAAAGCATTTAACTCCAAAGAATAGCCCGAGCTGGCGAGCCATCTCCGTCGACTAATTTCAGCGGCAGTACGACCAGGTTATAACGACCTGGTTTTGCTTTTCGGAGGTTCAGCCCCTCGACAATCACGATGCCTGCCCGAAGGAGAGTTTTGTGGACCGGATGCCCGGGGCTGCCCTTGACCTCGATACCAAGATAATCAATTCCAACCAGATCGACTCTTTTCTTGGCCAAAAACTTCGCTGCCGCCAACGAGAGCGAAACATAATCGGAAGTAAAACTTTTTTTTGAAACCAGGGAGGCGTTTCTAGTTTTAAAGAGAATTTTGTCGCCTCGGCTTATTTGGACCCTACTAAAATCGACTGGCTCAATAAGTTTTTTTGAGCTGACCGCGACCACTTTTGCCGTCCCGATCAGCTTCTGTGGGGCAATATCATCGACCGTTCCCGCGTTGAAGAGAAAATGCTTGGGCGCGTCGATGTGCGTGCCAGTGTGCGAAGACATTTTTATTTTCGACACGATCGACGTACCCTTCATTTCGTCGCGTGAAAAAGGAACGTCGCCGGGCCAAACGACCATGCCTTTTTTCAGAGGCAGACTGATGTCGATAAATTTCACGCGCGTGCCCCTTTCTGCAAAAATAAGGACAGAAGCAATTTAGGTGATTCCTCCGAAGTCTTGAGACGTAAATCAATGGCCTTCAGGTCGCGGAGCAGAGCCTGCAGTCTTTCACCCGTAAATTTCTTTGAAAGTTTTTGGTTTATCCAAACTCTCCCCTCTTTCCAACTCAATATCTGGGCGATCTCGCCGGCAGTATGACGATCCTCCAAATCCTTTACAAGCAGGAGCGAGCGAAGCTGGGCGGCCAAAGCGCCAACGATTTGAATGGTTTGGGTTTTTGTGTCGCTGGCCGTTCCCCCCATCAGTAAACGCTCCAAAAAAACAACGGACCCCCTTACGTCGCCGCTGGCGAACGAGTCTGTCAGACTGAAAACAGTCTGGTTGAAACTAGGGGTCACGACAACTTCGACGTCATCGGCCGAGATGCTCTTGCGCGGTGAAACAAAGAGCTTTAGTTTCTGGAGTTCGGACTCAACCCGCCACAAAGTCGGCTCTAGGCCGAGGAACTGCAAGAACTTCTGAAGGGCTGTGGTCTCTATCCGGAGCCCCTCTGCATCCAGCCTTTTCTCGACCCATTTTGGTAGTTCTTGGAGCGTAGGCAGTACAAATTCCCTTGTCTCCGCTAGTTTACTGAGTTTTTTGAAAAACTTTAGACGCGCGTCCGGCTGATCAGTGTCCAAAAATACGACCATCGTCGTCTTTGGCAAGGCGGGGAGGGTCTCCAGTAGATACTCTTGGCTCTGGGGAAAATCAGCAAGCTCCTCCACCAAATTTCGCAAAACCACGAATTTCTCTCTGGCAAACAATCCCTGACTTTCCAAAAGTTCCTGAAACCTGGAACGGAGAGCGCTGTCTTCCATGTCCCCACTGAGCTCAAACTCTTCAGTGCCCTGCGGATGAGATTTAGCTAGAAACGTCTGGCGCAAATGCGCGACTTCCCGGAGTAGAGTGAGGGTGTCATCGCCATAAAAAAAATACACCATTTTATGTATTGTTAGAAAAGGGCCCCTTCTTTGCCCTTGTTAGCGCTGATCCTTTGATTGATAGTCTTCTGCAGATCAGCCGCCCTCACCTTCCACTCTTTCCCAATTTTAAAAGCCGGGAGCTTGCCCTTCTTGCACCACTCCCAAATAGTCTTTTCCGCCACCCGAAAGAAGGCGGCCAGTTCCTTTGTATTGTAAATTTTCTCCCTTTCGTCTGCCATATTGGTACCCTGATTATACCACTTTCCATTGAAAAAAGTAGGGAAATTTTCTATAATATTAGGGTTCCCAATCTAATACGCGCGCCCCCATAGCTTCCGCCGATGCTTTCGTTGCACTCAAGCTTTGGCGGACGAGAACCTCGTGCTCAACGCAACTCTCGCCCGTCGAAGCTTCGGTTCAAACCGAAGCGAAGTCGGGCCCCCATAGCTCAACGGATAGAGTACTAGTCTTCGGAACTAGTGATGGCGGTTCAAATCCGTCTGGGGGCAATGGCACTGGCAAGGCGGGTCGGAACCAGTGATGGGGGTTCAACCCCCTCCGAGGGCAAAAGATAAGTTTGTTGAGTAAAGTGCCCCCAAAAATCGAGTCATTTCATGTGCTCCCAGGGTGTCCCCGAAAATCAGGAGAGCATCGAGGCGAGCACGGATTTTTGGGGAAAGGAGCGACAAGTGTACCGAAGGCTTTTTGTGAAAACAAAAACCTGAAGGTCACACCAGTCGCGACGCGGGTCGGTAGCTCAGTCGGTAGAGCAGTGGCCTCTTAAGCCAACGGTCGTGGGTTCGATTCCCACCCGACCCACCAGATAAACAGAATCAAATCTAGATAAGAACAAAACATCGTGAGCGAAAGCATTGAACAAAGATTCATCAATTCCGCCAAATCAAAAACTTTTCGGAACATCGTCAACAATTTCGGCTTGGGTAAAAAAACGGTTCTGGACATCGGCTGTTCCTATGGCGAACTTTTGGCCCACTTCGGTAAGGGAAGTGTGGGTGTCACTATTTCTCAGGATGAGGCCGACTATGGCAAGGCAAAAGGCCTAGATGTGCGATATGGCAACATCGAATCCGACGCATTCATTTTGAATGAAAAATTCGATGTCATATACGCCAATAATCTTTTTGAACACCTCCTCTCGCCTCATCAATTCCTAATCAGGATAAAGAAGTATCTCAAACCGGGTGGCATCCTCATCCTCGGCGTTCCGTGTATCCCGAAGATGGTCTCGCTCCTGCGCTTCAAGAAATTCCGCGGGAGCCTAGCCCTCGCCCATATCAACTTCTTCACCCGCGAAACTCTCATTCGAACAGTTGAAAAGGCGGGATGGAAACCGACGGCGGTGAGGGGTTTCCATTTTTTGAATATGTTAGTGGACCTCTTTCTTAATCCAATCTATCCCCACTTTTACATGGTTGCTTTCCCTGACCCGAACTTTCAATACTCTGAAAAGCGATTGAAAGAACTCGCTGGATACGCTGACAAAATCTAGCTCGCCAATCCTCTCTCGCACAAAATTAGACGAGGTTTTTTGTTTGAATTGGGCTAAAATGATATAATATGAGGGTACATTCCCTGCCTTAGAAACAAAATATCGGTCTATCAAACAACCGTGCGACCGACTCAAAACTATAGAAACAAATACGCGGGTTTAACTCTCATCGAAGCTGTCGTAGGAACAGCCGTTTTTGCCATCCTCCTTTCGGGTATCCTCGGCTCCTTTGCCGCGTTGAGCAGGGTGTCCAAAATCAATCGCGAGCAAACCATACTTACCACTCTGGCTACGAACTACCTGGAAGTCGTCCGCAATCTCCCCTACTCCGAAGTCGGCACTATCAACGGAAACCCTTCCGGTGGTCTGTGGGATCTGCCTAATGCGCAAACCGCGACCATCGAGGGGAAGAATTTCGAGATCTATTACGAGGTTACTTACACAGACGACCCTTCGGATGGGACTATTTTTGCCGGCACTGACACTTCCCCTAATGACTACAAGCAGGTGAAAATGTTTGTCCAAGATATAGTGAGCGGAAAAATCACCTCGTTCTCGACAAATGTATCTCCCAAGGGACTTGAGGGGCTGGAAGCCGGCGGCGCCCTATCCATTGAGGTCTTCAATGCCCAGGGTCAACCTGTTCCTAATGCCAGTGTCCACATCGAAAATCTGCTACTCAACCCAAGTATCATCCTTGACCGCACTACTGATAGCACCGGCAGGCTTATCGAGGTTGGCTTGCCCGCTAGCGTCAACGGCTACCACGTGGTGGTAACCAAGGCAGGCTACTCGACTGATCAAACCCATCCTATCACTCTTCAAAACCCGAACCCGCTCAAACCCGATGCCACGATCGTAGCAGGACAGGTCACGGAAATAAGTTTTTCTATCGATCTACTCAGCAACCTCAATATTTATACCCTGGACAGGTTCTGCCAAAACTTGAATGGGATCGGGGTTAATGTACACGGAGCTAAATTAATTGGCACAAGCCCGGATATTTTCAAATTTGACCAAAATTACGCTTCGATCAACGGCCTCATCGATCTTCCCAACATCGAGTGGGACACTTATACTCCTACCCTTCTCACCGGCCAGAGCGTTATAGTCTACGGCACGTCGCCGATTCAAAGTATTGACCTCCTTCCCGGAACTACGCAGAGCTTCACGATGATCTTGGGGCCAAACTCCACCGCCAACAGCCTTTTGGTTATCGTAAAAGATGCGGCAACCGGCGTGGCTGTCGAAGGGGCCGATGTTCACTTGATAAAAGGAGACAGCACGCCTCAAGACTACTACGGTACGACCAGTGGAAGCGTGTGGGTTCAGACTGACTGGACTGGCGGGGCGGGTCAGGATAACTTCATAGACGATACTAAATATTTCACTGATGATGGAAGCATTGACATCAATAGCACCCCCACCGGAGTACGGCTGAAAAAAATAACTGGCCAATACGTATTGTCCGGTGAACTCATATCCTCAAATTTTGACACTGGCTCTTCGGCAACCGACTTCACGACGATTTCTTGGCAGCCCACATCGCAGCATCCCGCTACGGAACTGAAATTCCAGATCGCAACTAATAACGACAACGCCACTTGGGACTACCGCGGCCCTGATGGTACACCCAACACTTACTACACCGTACCCGGTACAACCATAAACACGGTCCATGACGACAATCGTTATATCCGGTACCGGGCTTTGCTGTCCACGACGGACGACAAACACACGCCGATTTTGACGAGCCTGACTCTCAATTATGTATCAGGGTGTTTCACCCCAGGGCAAGTCATATTCACAGACCTTACTGCTGGCAATAACTACGATATCAATATCGCTCACCAGAACTACCAAACCGTCAACCTCACTGCTCTCAACATCTTTGGGAACCAAATACTAGAGGTCTTGATGAGCCCATGAAGCAAATCCGAGGTTTTACGATCATCGAAGTCACCGTCACGATCGCAATTTTCGCTACGATTGCCTACGGCTTACTAGCACTTGTTTCCAACATGTTAAGCTTCTCTTCCGGACAATCAAACGTGCTGGTCGGCATCGATCAAGCCCGCAAAGTCGCTTTTGGCATCACGAGCGAACTGCGGACCGCCAGCATCGGGGCGAACGGCGGATATTCAATCGCTCAGGCTGACAGCCAGCAATTAATTTTTTACAGCAATATTGATACCACCTCGGATATCGAAAAAGTCCGCTACTTCGTTCAAAACAATAAACTAAATAAAGGAGTCACTAAACCAGCGGGGTCGACCTACAACCCGCCTTCAGAACAAACTTCGGTGGCCGTGACTGACTTGGCGAATGGGTCTAATCCAGTTTTTTACTATTATGATGGAACACACGACGGGACCACTGACAACTATCTCATCCAGCCGGTGAGCATTCCGCAAATTAAATTTATCAAGATCAAACTTGATGTGTACAAAAAGGGCGGAGTCGTGAATCAATCCGTCTATACAGTCATAAACGGGGCGACTATCAGAAATCTTAAGACCAACCTCGGGAACTGAGATGAAAAAAAGAAGCTCAGTAGGGATGATCCTCATATACGAACTGATCGTCACATTTATTTTTACAACGGTGATGATCGGTATCCTCGGCTATGCCAATTCCCAGATCCGCGTCCTGCGGTCGTCAGTCAATCGCGAGCAGGCTCTGCAGATCGCGGAAGCGGGAGTCAACTACTACCAATGGCGACTGGCGCATTTTCCTGTTGACTATCAGGACGGCACTGGTGCCGCGGGTCCTTATATCCACGATTACGTAGACCAGGACACCCAGCAAGTCTTGGGCCAGTTCAGCCTCGAAATCACTCCGCCACCCCTCGGCTCAACAGTTGTGACCATCAAATCAACCGGTTACACGGCAGCCAATCCGAACACAAAACGCGTGCTCACCGCCCGCTACGGCGTCCCCTCTCTGGCCAAATACGCGTTTCTCACTCACAGCTCGATCTGGATCGGCGATACCGAAAACGTAAATGGCGAACTGCATTCCAACGATGGCGTGCGGTTCGACGGAACCGGCAACGCTCCCATACAATCAGCAAAACAAACCTACACGTGTTATTCGTGGCAGGGCAGCCCTTGTCCCGCGTCCCAAAACGGAATTTGGGGTTCGGCTCCGCAGTCCACACAAAACTTCTGGCTTTACCCCGTTCCCAGCGTGGATTTTTCCTCTGTAACGTCGGATCTAGCCAATATCAAGACCGGCGCGCAGACCAGCGGAATTTATCTGCCGCCTTCAAACGCTCAGGGATATTCGCTGGTATTCAACAACGACGGCACGGTCACTATTTACAAAGTTAACACTCTCAGAAGTCACGCCACGGGTTGGGACGTGAACGGTGTCGCTCATAGCGAAGATCTTGACTACAACACCCGAACGCTTCAGTTCACTCAGGCGCTCCCGGCAAACGGTTTGATATTTATTGAGGATCGAACATGGGTCGAAGGGACCGTTAATGGGCGTGCGACTGTGGCGGCCGCCAAGCTGCCCTACAATGCCGGCACCGCACCGAGCATACTCATACCCAACAATATAGTCTACCTGACCAAAGACGGAACGCACTCCCTCGGCCTCATTTCCCAGAAAGACGTACTAGTGACTTTTTTTGCACCAAATACTCTGGAAGTGGACGCTGCCATGATCGCGCAGAACGGCAGCGCCCAGCGGTATTACTTCCCTAGCAACATCAAGACTACTATCACTACCTACGGTTCGATAATGACCTTTGGCGTGTGGACGTGGAGCTGGGTTAACGGATCGGGGCAGATCGTTTCGGGGTACACTAACACCAACACCACATATGACACTTACTTACTTTTCGCGCCGCCGCCAAGTTTTCCCCTGTCAGCTTCCGGTTACCAACAAATTACATGGAGCAGCAACTAGCATGCGTATCTTAACCTCGGCCTTGATTTTTCTAACACTCTCCCTTGCCCTTCCGGCCAACGCCGCTAGGGTGCTTCCATCCGGCAACGTTCCTGACACGCCTCCTCTGCAGCCCATACCAGAAAACACCATGCCGAACTTGGAAAATAGCATTGATTTTCAGTCCAATCCGGTTGACAACGAGCATATTGAAATCCCGCAAAATTCCGAAGAACGCGGGGATGGAGTTAATCCTGCTGACGCAGCGCCGGACGAGATGGATGATTTACAGAATTTACCTGATTCCACCCGTGGAACCAAATTACTTTGGATCGGATTTGGTATCGTAGGAATTATTCTCGCTTTTTTGGCACGCAAAAAAACGCCAAAATAAATATTTCGGCCGACTTTAATACTCGGCGAAGGGATTTTCCCTGCCAGTAGACGTTGCTGTCAATTCGTAAGGTGGAATTTCGAAATTTTGCTGTTTCTCCAACCAGTCACGGACCTTTGCAAACTCCGGGAGACTGAAGTCATATCCCGAAGCAGTTGCCGGAATTTCCGGTCCGGCGCGACTCTTTTGAAAATCCAGATACACGAACTGGTAAAGTATAAATACCTCCCCCGCTATAATTACCGCGAGGGCGGTTTTCAGTGCCAGCGCGAGTTTGAGTCGTGCCTTTGGGAGACGAATTTTTAGCTTCATGGCTGTTTGATGAAAAATACGCCTTTTATCTCTGCTGTGATCTGTCCCGTCTTAACTGAAGTTGTGCCAACGCCGCTCGCCCGAGTGAGCTCTGCCGAAAGACTTAGATTGGTAAATTCTGTGGGCAAAGTGCCATTTTCTAGATAAATAAATAAGTCTGTGATCTGGCGGTAGCTACCGCTGACACGAAGACTGTACGGTACCTCTTCCAATCTCACTAAATTAGCCAGGACTGGGGGTGTATTTTCCTGGCCTTTTTGGTTTTGCTCCGTTTCCTTGGTATCAACAATCGTTAAGCTTGCAACTAATCCAGCGCGGGCAATAGCATCCTCGAGTTTCTCAACAAGAACGACCGAATCCTCTCGCAGGGGAAAAATTTTTACTACCTGGTCGAACTCCACGTCAATTTGCTGGAGTTTTTGTTCCGCTTGCTGCAGGGTCGCTATCGAACCCTCAAGAGTCGCGAGCTCCTGTTTACTCGAACGGATTTGTTCTTGCTTCGAATTGAAATTCCGAAGCTGCGGAATGACCCCCAAAAAAAATACTGATAGACAAATCAAAATTATAGCGAGGGCTGTCAATAATAAATGAGAGCGGGTTCCAGAAAATCCTGTCATGGCTTCACCAGGGGTATTACGGAAAAACGATACTTCCAGCTCACTCTCGTTGCGGTCTCAAGATTATACAGAGGAAAATTGATATTTATAAAATTTTCCGAACTCAAAATATTTTCGCGAAGAGCCAACACAGCGGCCCGGGTACCGGCCTGACCGACGATTTCTGCCTTGCCATTTGACCGACTGACTGTAAGGGTATTTATACTGACATCAGCGGGAATCAGTTGAGCATACTCTTGCAGCCAAGGCGACCAGACCTTCCTCTGACTTTGCCACTTCTTGAAATTTGCGACCAGATCATTGATCTCTAATACTCTTTCGGGGACCTGCCTTTCCTCCAAATTCTTAAGCTGGGCCTGTTTTTGATCGACCTGAGCGGATACCGCTTCCAAACTTCTCGCAGCCAAAACCTGTCCAATTAAGATAAGTATGGTAAGCACCACAAAACTCAAAATCGCCCAAACTCCAGACCACCATAGCAAATGCGAATTGCGGATGGCAAGTATTTGGGAAAGTTCTTCCGGTGGGAGGAGATTGATGTTTCGTTTCATGCTCATAGAAACTATAGCTCTATTTCTCGAAGGCCCAGGCCTATGGCTGTGGCAAAACTGAGGGAATCCTCGCGCGACATCGGCGGTGTTTCCCCTTTCTTCAGTATCCTGGTCCAGGGGTTCCCCAGCTCGACACGCAAATTCTGAAGGGACGAATCCTCGTGCCCTTCCTCTCCCTGGCTTAACTGTTCGTGCAAAAAGGACGGGAGATGTTTGAGCTTGCTTGAACCCCCGCTCAAGAGCAAACGCGGAATTTTATGGCCCGGGTCGGAATGGTCATCGTGAAAACGGATTGTGTTTTTTATCTCAACCGTGAGATTCTTCAATACGGACATCAAATTCTTTTTGAGAGCGCCGCGGTGGGCGGTCGGATCAATTCCATATTCGCGTTTGATCTCTTCGGCTTCTTCAAAATTCACGGATAATGCCTTGGAAATGCTTTCGGTAAATGAATTGCCAGCAATCGGCGCGGAGGAAGTAAAATGGACTACTCCGCGCTCCGCGATGATAAAACTCGTCCGGACAGTATCAATGTCAGCGATGAGCACTGTTTCTTGCGGCTGACCGATGAGACTCCGGGCCGTTGCCTGCGACTCTATCTCTAAAGCAACCGGCCTCAGACCCGCGTTTTTTATGACTTTTACAAGATCATCGACATAATCCCGCGGAGCCGCGGTAATGAGAACGTTGATCTTTTTTTCCGCGTCCTGGGCATTTACCTGTTCCATCGCGGGTCCTAAAAACATCCAGTCAAGGTAAACTTGCGAGATGGGCAGGGGGATATACGCCTCCGCCTCCCATGGCACCGCTTCCTTTGCCTCATCCTCGCTCATGCGAGGGATCTGGATAACGCGCACAAAAGAGCGTGTTTCCGGAATGGAAGCCACAACTTCTTTTCCCGAGAAATTTCCGAATTTTGGTTTGGCGACGGCCTCCCTTATGACTTTGGATAGACTGTCCGCATTTTTGATTTTGTCAGCGGCAAAAACATCCTTTGGTACTGAATTGTCGGAATAACCAAGAACAGAAAATCCATTCCCTTTTTTGACGAACTGCACTATTTTCAGGGACATATCATTGATATCCAGTCCCATTGGGATAGACTGCCCCTCAAACCATTTTGTCATTTCGAATTTTTGTTTCAGAGAGTAATTTGGTATTGATATTATAACACAAAAAACGGCAGATGTAAACCCTACCGTCCTGCTTCATGTTCTAGATATTTTGCCCAATATTGTAGATCGGTAAAATCAGGCCAACCGCGAGCACTCCCACAACAGACCCGATGATAATAACCAAGACCGGTTCTATGATTGAGGAGAGATTTTTCATTGTGTCATCCACTTCGGTCTCATAAAAATTTGAGACCTCTGCCAAAACCTTTTCCATTGTGCCTGACTCCTCCCCCACCTGGATCATCTGGGTGACCATCGGGGTGAAAAGACCAGGGTACTTCTCCAAAGCGACAACCAGATCGACGCCGACTTTCACTTTGTCGGACGCTTCAAGCAAGGCTCTTTGATAGTGAACGTTCGTCATAGTATTGCCGCTGATCTGCAAAGCTTGCACGATGGGCATCCCCGACCGAAGCAGCCCGCTAAAAATAATGGTAAACCTCGCCAAGTTTAGTTTTTTTATTATTTTTCCTATGACTGGTATATGCAGCGTAACTCGATGGACGACGAATCTTCCGGTCGCGGTTCTTTTCCAGTACACGAAAACGCTGATGATCGCCACAAAAACCAAAAGCACCAAAACTGAATACCTCGCAAAGATATCGACCATCGCGATTATGATCTTGGTCAGAGTGGGCAACTCGGTCCCAAACTCTTTGAAAGTGTCCGTCAATTTAGGAAGGACAAAAGCAAACATCAAATAACCGATTACAATCAAAGCGAAAAAAACCACGGCTGGATAAGTCAAGGCGCCTTTGGTACGGCGCACGAGATTGTAGTCACGGGCAATCTGAGTCCCAAGGTATTCTAGGGTTTTGTCGAGGTCGCCCGTTTCTTCCCCGACGCGGACCATGTTGGTCATCATCGGGGTGAACGCTCGAGGGTACTCGCTCATGCTGTCGGCAAGACTCTTGCCTGTCTCCACTGAGCGCGCAACTGATCCCACAATACCGCGGAAATATGGATTGGGCATCTGTTTCGTGAGTAAATTCAAGGCTTTCGAAACCGGCAACCCGGCGCGAAGAGTGACAGCGAGATTATTAATAAAGATCAGTTTCTCGACAAGGGAGACATGTGAAAAGACGCGTTTAAACAAGGCGTTGAGATCCAGGACATTCCTCTGTTTCTCGACTATCGAAGTTGGCAACAGCCCCTGAGCGCGCAATGTCTGCGCGAGCGCTTCGCGGGAAGACGAATCTAAAGTATCGGCGACCGTGCCTCCATCCCGATTTCTTGCGGTATAGCTAAAAGTTGGCATATTACTCCTTCGAAACGCGCAACACCTCGTCGATCGTAGTCAGCCCGAGGTGGGCCTTGATAAAACCGTCCTGCCACATCACTATCATTCCCTCAGCTGCTCCTTGCTCCTGAATTTGGCTAGTGGTAGCGCGGCTGACGATGAGCTTGCGGATATTTTCCGTGACGTCCAAAACCTCGTAAATCCCCATTCGGCTCTTATACCCTGTATGGCCGCACTTTTCGCAGCCCTGGCCTTCATAAAAATCAATGTCTTCAAAATGTTTGATTTTCTTATCCGCGACACCCTCGGCTTTCATCATTTCAGGGAGATGCTCGAGGTTGAAACTTTGGGCCAAGCTCTTCAGATATTTTTCGTCGAGCGACTTTCGGACCTTGCAGTCCTGACAGATCTTTCTGACCAGCCTCTGACCAACGATAGTATTTAAGGTGGAAGCGATCAAGTACGGTTCGATCCCCATATCCAGAAGCCGAGGAATAGCGCCGGCGGCGTTGTTGGTGTGAAGGGTGGACAGAACGATGTGTCCGGTCATCGCGGCATGGACCGCTTCCTCGGCGGTCTCAAGGTCGCGAATTTCTCCGATCATGATAATGTTCGGGTCCTGCCTCAGAAGTGCCCGAAGACCGATGGCAAAAGTAAGACCGATTTTGGGGTTTGCCTGCATCTGGTTGACTCCCATGATGCGGTACTCTATAGGATCCTCAATGGTGCTGATGTTCACGCCCTTGGTGTTGAGTTTGGTGAGAACAGTATAGAGGGTGGTGGATTTGCCTGAACCCGTGGGACCGGTGACCAGGGTCATCCCGTGAGACCGAGAAAGATTGTTCTTGATGATCTCGAGCGCGGACCGGGCAAACCCGAGCTCCTCAAAAGTCAGCGCCTTCGCTCCCTCGTCCAACAGACGCAAGACGATCTTTTCCCCGTCGAATACCGGGATGGTTGAAACACGAAAGGAAATGTTATATTCGTCGCTTTGAAGTTTAAAACGGCCGTCCTGGGGCAGTCGATGTTCGTCAATTTTTAGGTTCGAGAGAACTTTTATACGAGCGGCAAGGGCAGGATGAATGACTTTCGGCAAAGTCATGACATCGTGAAGTATCCCGTCAATTCGGTACCGAACGATGACTTCCTTTTCTTGGGGTTCTACGTGAATATCCGAGGCTTTCTCGAAAATAGCGTATTCGAGGAGAGTGTCCACCACCCGAACGACCGGGATCTCCTCGGCCATTTTTTTTAGTTCCTCGCCCGGTTCCTCGGTTTTTTTCTTCTCCTCCTTCTTTGTGGTGAGTATTTTTTCAAACTCAGCTTTCAGACTGCTGTGATACTGTGAAAGCGCCACCTCCATGCTGGTTTTCGTTGCCAGATAGGGTTTGATAACGAAACCCGTCTTTTTTTTGACGAAATCCCTGGTCTGCAGATCCTCGGGATCCAACATGGCCAGATCCAGCTCTTCGCCGCGTTTCTTAAAAGCCACTACTTGATGACGGCGGGCAATCGGTTCGGGGATGATCTTCAGGACTTCTTGAGGGATCTTCAAATCGGTAAGGTCTACCAGGGGAACTTGTAAAAAATCCCCGACCAATTTGGCGAGGCGATCTTCGGGGATGATTTTCCTTACCACTAAATAATTCGCGAGGGGCAGCTTTTTTTCCTGCGATTCTTTGAGGAGGTCGGCGAAATCATTTTCTTTGATGATCTTCTGGTCGACCAAAATTTTTTTTAGATCTGTGGTAGCGAGTGCCATTTGATTTTGAGTAGAATTTTTGTTTCCCTTGCGGCCAAGGTGGATCAGCCTTGGGCTGACCAGTTTTATCTTTACTAAGCTCGGGTATTTCCCGACATTGTTGCTGTTACTATATCATCATTTACACTGCGCTTCCACTTGCTGGATGAATTGTTGTGCTTCCAGCGCGTAAGATGAATTGAGCCTAGAGGCTTCGTTGGCTTCAAGTGTGGCATTTTGTATGTCGCAAATCTCGGGGTCACCATAAGCCGCCGCCAATTTACCGCGCAAATCCGCGCTCTGAGGATTCAAATCTACGGCCAAACGGTAATACTCAACTACTTTCGCTTTGTTCCCGCTCTGTAAATAAGCACGGGCTAAATTCTCATAGTCCTTTTGGGAAAAGATGTAGCCGAGCTCTGAAACCAAAGTCCGATTTTGCTCGGCGATGAGATCTTCACGGCCCGCAATTACAGCGGCGATCAGATAATTAAATTGCGATTCTCTTGTTGCGGGATTGAGCGCAACTGCCTTCTGGAACTCCGCCAATCCTTTGTCAAAATCTTTTTTTCCGAAATAAGCTTGTCCTAGTTCAAAATATATTTGGGGTCTACTTGACGACAACTTGATGACCTCGTCACCTAGGCTGATAACTTTGTCCAAAGCTTGCGTCGTGCCCAGACGGTTATACATGGTCATCAGATATAGGTGGTTTTTTGCGTCTGCAGGGGCATCTTTGAGACTTATCTCAAGTTGATCAATGGTGTACTGAAAAAGTTTATCCTTGTCCTCGGGACTGAGAGTCTTGCTGAGGACTGCCTCGAGGGTCGTGTCAACCATTCGCTGGCGTATTTCGATATCCATATAAGTTCCGTAGGAGAGGGAACGCTTGAAAAACACTTCGGCACCCTTGAAGTCACCTGCTCTCGACGTTTTCATGCCTTCGATAGCGGCGCGGTTCGCTGAGGCTGGCTCGATATTTATGAAATACCCGGTCACCGAAATAAAAATTGTCAGGACAATGGGCGCAATATAACCTGGGTAATACGACTTTGGGATCCCGGAAATCGGCGTACTCAGGAATTTGGTGTGGAGCGAAGCGACAAATGCCAAAACCAAAAAGAACATCAGGTAAGTGGCTTGAGTATCGAAAACAAAAACGTTCTGTAAAAAATATACTGCGAGTAACACCATCAAGGCTGCTGGCCCAGTCCAATCGACCTCGGGTCGGCGGAACAATTTAAACAAATAGACAGCGCAGATAATGAAAATCGCTAAGTATACGGCCAGACCGGCAAAACCAGAGGTTAGCGCGATATCAAACACAATGTCATGGGCCCGGTCAAACCAAATTTGGCTTCCTTGGTCTTTGAAAATCCGCGGCGGGAAATACTTATTGAATGCAATGTTATAATTTTCATAACCATAGCCCAAAATCGGCCGATCCTGTAATGCTTTCCAGGACGCGCCCCAAGTATCAAACCGGGACTGGGTGGTGATGTCAGTCGGAGAAATCGTGGCCAAACGTTCAAGGGTGTTGCTTTTCTTGATCCACCCAGCGTCTCGGTTGTAATAAACCGTCAAACCGGCGGCAACAAGCAGCCCTATAGCAATGAGCGAAATGGCTCTGAATTTGATACTCCGGGATTTAAACAAACCGAACAGCGCAAAGATAATTATGCCCGCGGCGGCGGCGAGGACTGCGCCTCGAGTCCGACTTTCGAACACTATGTAGAGCTCAAAAAAAGCCGCGGCCCAAAGAAAATACTTCTGAAACCGGCTCTGAGTCTGCCGGGAAAGATAATAGGACAGGAAAACCCCGAATAAAATGAACCCCGCAAAAAAAGCGGCATTACCAATGGTCGCTGAAATTCTCTGCCCTTGCGTAGGCAGCAAAAGGCCGCAAATTGAATTCCCGGCTGGTGAATCAAATCCGAAGCACTGCAGTTGTATAAAACCGTAAACAGCCATAAGAAGTATCATCACGCCTGTGGTAAACAAGTACCGGTACCATTCTCGATCGGTCCGGAGGACCGAGGAGAGAATCGTAAAATAAATAACAAAGTGCAGGACACTTATCAACCCCTCTCCCCGCTCGACAGTACCCATAATGCTATGGGAAAAATCCACCCCAAAAACACTCGCAACGAACGCTACCCCTAGATAAATCCAAACCGCTCGCTGAAGCCAATTCCACCTAGGTCGGATTTCCGGATATTGGAGGGCCAAAACAAAATAAATAATCAAGGCGATATCCACCAAAATCCGAAAATATAGGATCTTGGTCGTGATGAAAGGGAACAAAAAACCGCTCCAAACCAAAAGCGGCATCAGGAGCAACGCGTAAAGTATTCCCTTTAAACTCATGAAAGAAAACCGTGAGTTCAAGTCTCTTAAATTTCGTCCAGCCATATAGACAATTTACTGCATTTTGACAGTTCAGTCAATCAGAACGGCGCAAACGTTTACCCTTTTTTTTCCTGGGTTTTTTTGGTATACTTTTGGTTACACATGGTACTGAACAACCTAAAAAAATTCGTTTTAATTGTTGGGGACTTTGGCGTACTGTACGCCTCCCTTTACTCAACGTTAGCCCTTCGCTACCGGCATTTTCCGGGACAGGATATTTGGCGACAGCACTTCCTGCCTTTTACTGTGCTGTTCTTGCTGTGGGCTCTCATTTTGTACATTAACGGTTTGTACGAAACCGCCACCAGCAAAAACGATTTCGAATTCTACAACAAACTCCTCCGAAACCTGCTCATCAACTATGGCCTAGCTGGAGCCTATTTTTATATGCTTACCGACCGGCTATTTGATATCAAGCCTTACACGGTTTTTTTCATATTCATCGGCGTTTCTCTGGTGCTGTTCTCACTATGGCGACTTTGGTACAACACCATAGTCCAGCGGCCCGGTTTACTTCGAAATGTTATTTTGATCGGGATGAAGGACGAGGCCCGCGAGCTGGTTTTGGAAATACTCAGGAAGCCTCAGCTGGGATTTCGCATCGCTGCTGTCGTTCACGATGGCTACCTTGCCAAGGAGGATTTTCCGGGAGTAATCGTTTACAACAAGGCCGCGGATCTAAAAACGCTCTTACGGAAGCATGAAATACACACCGTGGTGACATCCATCAATCCTCACAGCAGCCCGGAACTTGTGCAAAGCCTGTATGAGAGTCTGGCCCTAAAGATGCAATTCTACGATCTGCCGACTTTTTACGAAAAACTGACCGGTAAAATTCCCGTGACCACTATCGGGCATATCTGGTTCCTGGAGAACCTGGCTGAGGGTGATAAAAGTCTCTATGAACTTCTCAAAAGGGTAGTGGACATCACTTTGGCGACTTTAGGACTCATAATTTCTATTCCTCTGTTCCCAATACTCGCGGCCATGATCAGGTTTGACAGTCAGGGACCAATTTTCTTCCGCCAAATCCGCGTCGGACTTCTGGGCCGCACTTTTGAGGCGGTAAAGCTCCGGAGCATGATGGTTGGGGCGGAAAAAAACGGAGCGCAGTGGGCGGAACGAAACGACCCGCGCGTCACACGGGTCGGCAAGTATCTGAGGCAGTTCCGCTTTGACGAAATCCCTCAGCTCTGGAACGTGCTCAAAGGAGAGATGACATTCATCGGCCCCCGCCCGGAACGCCCCGAATTTGTCGCAAACCTGCAGACCCTTATCCCCTTTTACAACGAACGTCACCTCGTGAAACCGGGACTAACCGGCTGGGCACAGATCAACTTCCAAAAAGGTTCTTCTACTGGAGACTCGCTCAAGAAATTGCAGTATGACCTCTTCTATATAAAAAACCGCTCCTTGCCGCTCGACATTGGGGTGCTCCTAAAAACTATTAATCTTATCCTCACGGGCAAAGGCTGGTAAAAACAAAGGGGGGTACCCGCCACGAACACCTGAATTCATAGAAAAGACGGCTTCCCAAAAGGAAGCCGTCTTTTCTATTTCTCAATTTGTTTGTCTTTTTATAAACCAAAGATCCAACGAGGGACGACTCGTCACATGTTTCCGCAGCTCTTCAAAAGTAGAAATCGGTTCTTCGTGTTGCCACTCATAGCACTCCATATTACTCTCCCACAAAAAACTAAGCATCGGAATATAGGGTTCATGCGGGATTTTACTCCCAACCTCAACGATAAGGGATTTGATTTTATGGATGTTTTCTTTTAGGGACTCAAATAGTTGCGGTTCCGTTCCTTCAATATCAATTTTAAGAAAATCAATTGTATTGAAATGGAATCTGTCTATCAAAGATGACAGTGTATCGCATGATACTGTTTCTGTTAGGGTGTTCTGCCAATGATTTTTTAAAGTGGTGTTTTCCGCGCCCTTGCCTTTACTAATCTCTATCGTGCCTTTCTTATCGGTCACGGCTTCGTTGAGGCAAAGAATATTGCTGGTGTTAAATGCTTGTATCTTGATGTTTGATCCGAGAATTTTGAAGTTGTCGGTTGAGGCCTCGACGGCCAAAATTTTTGCCTGAGGATTCATCTTGGCTAAGTATAAACTTACCTCCCCCCAATTTGCCCCCCAAGTCAATTACGGAATTAATTTTTATCCCTTTGGATGTTAAAAAATCATGCATTATTTTTCCTTGATTGAGCGTTGCGGTTCCCCCGAACTTTAAATACTGATCCGAGGCCTTCATGGTCAAAAAAACTCCTTCCAAATAAATAAAATCCTCTTCCGGCGTTATCAATATTTTTTGATGGTAGTCAACGCGTCTCGTCGCCGTGTGCAGGCGGGAAATAAAATGGGCCAGTATCCTGGCTCTTAAATGTCGATATTGATACTGACCAATGTTTTTCTTGGCTTTTTTTACCAAAAAATAAAACCAAGCCTCCTTTAATAAGTTTTTTAAGAATTTTGGTAGAATGATTTTCAATGTAGGACTTAATTTGGCGGAAGGGTCCGCGGGTCAATGCCGCGAGCTTCCAAGATAAAGTTCGCGAAGTCCCGCACGGCGCCCTCTCCCCCGTTTCGCTCCGTCACGAAATGCACCATATCCCTGATTACTTGCTCGGCTTGAGCAGGTGCAGCTGACAGCGCGACCTTCCGGAGAAGAGGCACATCTACGAGGTCATCGCCCATTGCAGCACACTCCTCGAAGGTAGCGCCAACCTCTTTGAGAAATATTTCCGCCGCTTCAAGCTTGCGCGCGCCGCCCATGCCCGTAAACAGACGGACATGCTCCCATCCCCCATCCCCAGGTATTTTGGCGGAAGAGGGCAGCTTGTTAAATTTTTCTACGACTCCAGTTAGCGCCCTCGAGTTCGCGTCTTTTTCGTTGGTGACGAAAGCAACCCGAATCCCGATGGCTCGAAGTAAAGACACGCCCTGCCCGTCATAATACGAGCGGACCTTCAATTTTAGCTGATCACCGCCGACCTCGGCTCCCTCAAAAACGTGGTTGGTGAAAAAACACCCATCGCTGTCGAAAACGACAGCTTTGATTTTTTTCGCCAACGCCACTTTATCCTCGCTGCTCATGAAGTTATTTCCTCCTTAATTTATTTTTTATTGGGATTTCGCTCTCATAAACTCTTTTCACCCCATCGCCTTTTGCTTGCTCCCAAGCGCGAATGTCCCGCACCAGAAGTTGCATACCCCGAGGCTCAAGGCTAGCCGCGTGATCCGAACCCCACGCAGCTCGATCCAAAGTGAGATGACGCTCAACCACACATGCGCCGAGGACCGCGGCCATAACAGAAGTAGAAAGGCCGACTTCGTGCCCACTGTAACCAACCGGCAAATCAATATATCTTTTCTGTAAAGTTTTTATCGCCAATAAGTTTAGCTCCCTAAAATCAGCCGGATAAGTCGAATTTGAATGCAGAATAATTAAATCTTTGCGGCCCAGCACTTCGATCGCGTGGTCAACCTCTTCCATTGTGCTCATGCCGGTTGAAAGAATTATCGATCTGCCTTTCGAACGGATGTGCCGCAGCAGATTATCGTCGGTGAGCGATGCGGATGCAATTTTATGACAAGGGGGGTTGAATTGGTCGATAAAATCTACGCTCCCTTCGTCCCAAGAAGAGGCCGACCATAGTATCCCTTTCTCCTTACAATGACGATCAACCTCCTGGTATTGCTCAAGTCCAAACTCTAGGCCCCTTTTTAAATCTCCGTTAGTGGGGCCAAAGGGATTTTCCCTCGGCTTTGCCAATTCCTCAGAAGTATAAACTACTTCTACGGTCCGCTTCTGAAACTTCACCGCATCCGCTCCGGCCTCCGCCGCCACATCAATTAATTTTTTCGCGATATTAATGTCGCCGTTATGATTGATTCCTATTTCGGCAATGATGAAAACCGGCTGACCCTCTCCTACCAATTTATTACCTATTTTTACTGTCTTGGCCATGTTTCAAGTTATCATTTAATTTTTCAGTGGCTTCACAGATTGAATGCAAAATCGCCATGTGCACTTCTTGAATTCTGGGAGTGTCGCCCGAGGGGACACTAAACACCAAATCACTACTCCTAATTTTATCATCGATGTATGCGCCGACTAAAACGATGACTTTCATTTTTTTTGTTTTTGCGGTTTCTATTGCCTGTAAAATATTGGCTGATTTTCCGCTTGTGGAAATCGCCACCAATATATCGCCAGTACGACCCAATCCTTCCACCTGCCGCGAAAAAACCGAAGCGAAACCGTAATCATTCCCAAGCGCGGTGACTACTGAGGGATCCACGCTCAAAGCGATGGCCGGCAGTGACTCTCGCTCCTCGTAAAAACGGCCAATGAACTCGGCTACAAAATGCTGGGCGTCGGCCGCGCTCCCGCCGTTACCGCAGACCAAAACTTTACCTCCACGGTTAAAAGCGTCGGCCATCATTTTCCCAGCCTCTATAATTTTCTTGGTTTCGGCACCGGCAATCGCTTTCAAGATTCTGCCGGTCTCCGAAAAATTACTCTTAATTTTATCTGTCAGTGTGCCCTCGTTCATATTCTTTATCTGATTATAAACCATTGGCCAGCCAACCCCCATCAACTACGATATCCGAGCCTGTGACATAAGCTGAATCGTCAGAGGCCAAAAACACTGCCGCCCCTGTAAGGTCCTCGGGCTGGCCCCAGCGCTTCAGCATCATCCTGTCGAGCCGAATTTTGTGAAGTTCAGGATCCGCGTAGCTCTTTTCAGTCATCTTGGTCTGAATATACCCGGGGCACAGATTATTTACCCTAATCCCGTATTTTGCCCAGTCTCTTGCCATGGCCTTAGTAAGTTGCGAAAGCCCCCCCTTAGCGGCCACGTAGGCCGGATTATCAGGAAAGCCCTGCACCGCGGCGAGGCTCGTAACGTTGATGATACTCCCTTGAGTTTTGCGTTTTATCATCTCTTTAGCTACTAACTTGCTCAGCATGAATGGGGCTTTGAGATTGATGTCCAGGGTTTGGTCCCAGTCGGAAATCGAGTAATTCTCGGATGTGGTGCCCCCCAAGGATATGCCCGCGTTATTCACCAGTATGTCGATCTTGCCCTTTTGTGAAATGATTTCAGAAACTAATTTGGTCAGCTTTTCCACTTTCGTAATGTCTGTTTGGAGAAACGCCTGATTTTTTCCTTTAAAGTTTTCGACAGCAACGATGTCAACAAAATACGTAAAAGCGCCGCTCTCGGCCAAGGCGTCAGCAATCGCTCTGCCATTACCCCGAGCTGCACCGGTAACAATGGCCACTTTGCCCTTTAGAGAAAATTTTTCGGTTCCAGTCATGCGAGTTCCTTAATAACTTTTGCCGGAACGCCAACTGCAACGACATGGTCAGGTATGTCGCGGGTCACGATGCTACCGGCGCCAATCACGGAATTACTCCCGATGGTAACCCCCGCGATTATTATGCTGCCCGCGCCTATCCAAGATCCCGCTTTGATCAAGACGTCCCCCGGTTCATCAAAGCCCTGATCAATGATCGGCGCGTGAATATCCTGAAACTTATGTTTTTCCACCGCATAAATCTGGACTGCCGGCCCGAATAAAACATTGTCCTCAATGGTTATCGAACCTTTGCCACCATATTTGTTTGGGGCCGTCGCAAACAATATTGAATTCGGTCGAATGACGACGCGTTTGCCAATACTGATGTTGGAGCAGTCCGCCGCATACGCACCCGCCCTAAACTCCGCGCCCTCCCCGAAATATTTGAACTTCCTCTTGCACAGGCGGGTCATGGACGAATGAAAATACAGCCGCCAATGATTGAGTGGGTTCTCCGGACTGATCCGGTCCTCTCTGCTCCAATATTTTATTCTGCTGATAAATTCTCCAAACATCATCTTTACTTAAATTTGTAAGGCGTTGGTCCGTTCGATTTTTTTCCCGATTTTCCTCCCCAATTTTTAATCTGTTTAACGATATCAACACCGACATTACTGCCCCACTTGTCTAGCAGACGCTTAGTGATACTGCCCATCTTGCCATTTCCTATCTTGCGACCATTGAGGCTCGTTACGGGAAGCAGACAAAAAGGCGTGCCCGTCATGAATGCTTCGTCCGAGTTGTAGACATCGTATGGCTCAATATTTTTTTCTACTACGCTGAGTTTAAATTCTTTGGCAAGCTCGAATATGTAATCCCTGCTAATGCCGCGCAAAATATTTCTTCCTTCTGGGGTTAGAATTGCGCCATCTTTAACAATAAAGAAATTGTCACCCGTGCCTTCAGCAATGAGCCCGTCTGGGTCCACGAGAAGAGCCCAGTTGTCCTCGCCCTGATATTTAGAAACTTCGATGTTTGCCATCAGATAATGAAGCCGGCTGCGACTTTTGACTTTAGGCTCCAATAGCGAGGCTGGGATGGCGCGCTGGGCTGGAATCACCGCATTAATCCCGGTATCAAACAGGTGCCCCATCGACGAAACCGTCCAACGGAGAGGAAAATCCGCGATTATTACATTGGGGCCCTTTGGCACACCAACTGTGTCCTGATAGATACCAAGAAGCCCTCTGGTGACATCGATCATGACTCTGTGCTCATCATCCTTCTCCATCATTGGCTCATTGGCCGCTATCGTTTCATGAACGTGATGCTCCATCTCGTCCATGGTCATTTGGAGCGGGATCTTCACGTAGTTAATCGAAGCATATAATCGCTTCAAATGTTCGCGAAGTTTAAACTGTTTCTTTTTAAACGAGCGGGTCATCTCGAAAACCATGTCCCCGAACATCAGGGCTGAATCATAAATGGAGAGTCTGGCCTGGGACTCTGGAATGAATTTACCGTTCCACCAAACGACTCTCTCGATATTTTGCTGTCCTTTTTGGGATGCCATACTATTTTCCTTGATTACTTCTTATATAGACCCTTGGCTTTAAATAAAATTTTGCAGAATTCCAAGTCCTTAGGTTCGTCAATTTCAAAAGATTTCCAAAATTCCATTTCCGAAACCGCGATTTTTTTTCCGAAGCGGTTGTTATGTTTAAACAATACTTCCGGCTGAAAGACGTAGATCGAACCGTTCTCGACGTATTGCTCGCCGTATGCCTGCCGAGTTTTTCGGTTTTTGTAGTTATAATTGATGCTCTGAAGTTTTCCGTTCAGGTCTTTCCAGATGTAGAAATCCCCTATCTTGGCGCCCGAAAAAAGGGAATCTGCTCGCTTTTTTTCGATCGTTCGGACGGCATTGTCGATATCAGACGATTCCCTGAGGGGCGAGGTCGCCTGCAGAAACACAATGTATTTTGGCTTCACCCTACCCCGGAGGACTATTTGCTCGATAGCGTGGGCGAGCGCCGATTCGGAAGTCGCCTTGTCACCTGATATGCTCTTCGGCCTGACGATGACTTTCGCCCCGGATTGTCTGGCCACCTTGGCGATTTGCGCATCATCGGTCGAGACATAGACTTCATCAACGAGCTTGGCAGCCCGCGCTTGTCTGATCGTCCAAGCCAATAGCGGCCTGCCACAAAAATCAATGATGTTCTTTTTAGGTATGCTCTTCGACCCGCCTCGCGCCGGGATTATTGCTACGATTTTCTGCTTGTCTGATCGAACCATGCTGGCCTAATAATTTTTTATAGTCTCGAGAATCGCACTTTCCGCTCTGATGCTGGCATTTCCATCGGGAGGACCAATCAATCGTTCCAAAAAAGTATTCCTGGTAGGTTTTGTTTGGTCCGTTTGCAACATGGGGCCCAGGAGAAATTTATCGAGGTCTTGCTTGATTTTAACATAGTTCACGAGCCCCTCAAACCCTGCAAAAAAATTCCACGACTGGGAAGAAACAAAGTCCCGAAAATCCGGGCAGATGACCGGACGGTCGGCCGCAACCGCTTCGATCAATGCGGTCGAATCAAAACCGATAACCGCCGAGGAACTAAGTATCAGGTCAGAGGCCTTGCCGGATTTGGTTATAACTAAATTGCTGGGTTGGGTTTGGTGACTGGCCCGCAGAATCCCTAAAACGTAATCCATATAATACTGCGCGTTTTTTGTCTTCATAATGACCCGGAAATCCGGATGCTCGGCGGCAAAATCAATCATCAGCTTGTGAAAGTCCGCATAGGCTTGTTTCGCCCGGGCCAATTTCTGCTCGTCCCTAATAATTGCTAAAAATTTATCTTTGGGATAAAAGCAAAAAAAGACGACTTGTTTGTGGTTCGGCTTCCGCTGATCCCGGAAATACGAATCAAACCGCGGGATACCAACGACAGCGGTGTTCCCTTCCGATAAACCCGCAATCCGCTTCAGAGCCTCTTCGCGAATTCTGTTGTTGTAAAACAAGATCCTCGCGCCAATAAATTTGAAGTCAGAATAAGACTCTAGTCGTCCCCCATATACATCCATCGCCTCTTTGTGGAGCGCTATAAAGGGGACGCCCTGTTCCCCACAGACTTTGGCGAGTTCCTGCTGAACAACGTAGCCGATATTCCCTGAGATAATCGCGTCAATTTTTAGACTCCACTTCAGGTACGGGAACATTTGCTTCAGGTATCGATAATAGTTCTCTTTTCCCTTTCTGCAATAGTCGCTCGAATAGTAATTAGTTTCGGTGAGCATCTTGCGCTCCGCTGGGTCAGTAAAATGGCTGAAAATAATTTCCCAATAAGAAAGGTGGATGATCGCATAATTCAACTTCCTACTGAATCGAGCCATCGCATCAATATCATCATAAAAAATTGTTCTGCCCAGAACCAATGCGGTGTATTCGCTACCCCGCTTGATCCGGCCAGTAATGATCGCGAGCACGGATGCCGTGAAACGCGGATTGCCAATCACCATGCTCAACTTGAGCACGTTCTCATAAAATTGGGATTTGAATTTGATCTTTAGTTTACGAAGCATTGGAGTTTGTCAAATCAATAATCCTATGATTCGATCTCGGGAGCACTGAAAAATCAAGCGCGTTTTTCTCATTATCTATTTTCGAGTGAGCCGTGATGAACGCGTGTCGATTGCCGGCCTTTACTCCAAAGGTCAGATACTCGAGACGGCTCACCAGCCACGCAAACAAACGAAATGGCCTGCGGCCGGCGATTGGGTGATTGCCCAAATACCCATGCTTTTCGAATAACCACTCATAAAATCTACTGATCGGATTTCGATAATATTTAACTCTGACATTCAAAAAATACTTCTTTATCACCCCCAGCAGTTCGGGAAAATTTAAGTCGAGCGAAGTCTCGATGATCAGACGCCCGCCTGGGGAAGTAATTCGGCAAAGCTCCCCCAGCGCCTTCGCCTGCAGATCCGCGGGGATGCTATAGATCGTATTAGTCGATACTACCGCATCTGCACATCCCGTAGGCATCAAACGAAGGTTGGTAATGTCCGCGTGGATACCCACTGCCCTTTCATCATTGTATTTGAGGATGCCTTTCCCTAATGCTGATAGATCCAGGTCAATCCCAAAATAATAGTCCGTTTTGAACATCCGGCGATTTTTAAAATCGGCGGAAGCGGCATCAATACCCACTTTTCCGCGCAAAGTTTTCAGCTCTGACTCCAGTCGATCGTAAAGAAACGATTTTGAGGGGCGTACCATTAAATTCACTCCATATATCAACTTCGAGAGCTCGTCCCAACAAGTCAGGGCGAGCAGAAGTTGCTCCCATAGAAATTAAGTGTATAAATCATATGCAATGGATAACCGAACCTATCAGTTTAATGACTCGAAGTTGTATTACGGGGTTCATATCTCGGCTCCGAAGTATATCTAAATTAAATTCAAAGCTGAAAGTATCTTTTCCGCCGCATGGCCGTCGCCAAAAGGATTGCTCCAGCGAAGCTTCGACTTCAACATCTTCTTGGCTCCAGAAATAATGTGCGCGGGATCGGAGCCGGCGATAAAACTTAAACCAAGCCTGACTAATTCTATTCGCTCGGTTTCGTCGCGCAGGATGACCGTGGGGACCCGTAGAACAGCGGCTTCCTCCTGAATGCCACCCGAATCGGTGAGGACCAGTTTGGCATTCTGGATAAGAAGCAGGGTGTCCAAATACCCGAGCGGTTTTACCAGCCTTATCTGGGATGGCACCTTGATGCCGAACTCCTTCAAATTCTGCTCAGTCCGGGGATGGATCGGATAAATGATCGGGAGTTTGGAATTTTTTGCGACAGCGTCCAGTCCGGCGATAACACTTGCCAGCCGGTCCGGGACGTCCACGATTTCCGCCCGGTGGGCAGTAGTTAAAATATATTTTTTATTTCGTAAACTTAACTTCTTCAATATCCGGCTTTTCTTCATCGCAATTTTGATATTTTGTCTCAATGTGTCAACAACAGTATTTCCCGTCAAGAATACTTTGTATTTAGGGATGCCCTCGGAAACGAGGTTTCTATAAGCGTTGTTAGTGGAGGCGAACAAAAAATCCGAAATATGATCGGTGATAATGCGATTCGTCTCTTCAAGCATGGCAAGATTGTGGCTCCTATACCCGGCCTCATGATGCGCGATTTTAACTCCCGCTTTATTGGCCGCGAGCGCGCCGGCCAAAACGCTGTTGGTGTCGCCCTGAACGATGACCAAATCAACTGACTCCTTTTTAAGCACTTCCATTATCTTGGGCACCATATATCCGATTTGCTTCCTATAATGGTGTCCGCCCACGTTCAAATTGTATCGGGGCCGCTGAAGCTCCAGATCCCTGAAAATTTGCCGGTCCATGCTGTAGCTGTAGTGCTGACCGGTATGCAGGACGAAATAATTGATCCCCTGCTTTTTACAGAGCCGGATGATCGGGGCCATCTTGATGATTTCCGGGCGAGTCCCGAGGACTATTGCGACTTTTGGGTACTTTGATTTAACCATTTAGTGCCTCTCTAAATTTAGTGATTAGCTTTTGAGTAGTATTCTTGACTTCAAATTGCTTCAGGAAATCCAGATTGATACTTGGAACCAAGCGGCCTTCGATAAATTTCTCCAAATATTTCTCCAAATCTCCGACCTGATCATAATTGAAATGCGCCTGCCCGAGACCGAGTAGGAACTGCGCGGTCGGGCTGCCTTCCGGGGTGATCCCGATTATCGGCTTCCGGCTCCCCGCGTAATCTACCACCTTGGATGGCAAAAACGGACTGCCGGCAAAATTCGCGTCGATAACCACCAAACAATCAGCTCCGGTCATGAGTCGCAAACTTTCCCGAAAATTCACGGGCGGTACACTTTCCACGTGCTCTTGTAAACCATAACGGTTTATCTCGTCCTGGAGCGCTTCCTCCGAATAGCCAGTATACTTATTTGTTCCGCCGATAAATCGAATTTTTACGCGCCGCCGCAGATCCGGTTTTTTTGCAAACAGTCCCTGAAAAGCCTGGAGGAGCAGGGCCGGGTTGCGTTCCTTATAAAACGCACCGATATGACTAAAAACCATCGTGTCTGTGCCTGTTTCTCTCGCCTGAGCGGCATAGTCAGCGGGATCGAAGCTATGAGGGATAACAGCTGTGCGTGCGAGCAGTTCGGGTGAGTATTTCTTCATCACCAAATTTTTCAGTTCCTCGGTCACGAAAATTATCCGATCGCTAGACATAACCACCAACTTTTCCTGCCTCAGCTCGTCCTGTTTTTCGCTCAGATTTTTGTAAGGATTGTCAGTCCAGGGATCGCTGAAATGCGAGACGAATTTTATTCCCAGCCGCTGTTTCAGCATCGCTCCCAGGATATTGCTCGCTTGAGGGTTGGAAAAAGAGAAAACTATATTTATCTCGTGGCGCTTGATGATTTCTTCGCAACTGCGGAAAAGCCGCTCAAGGTAACGCTTGTGTGTCCACGCCCCATAGACCGGCAGGACAGCGCGCAAATATTTATTTGTCGTGAAATGGGGAAGCTCGTAAAACGGCGCTCCGATATCCCATTTCCCTTCCCGCTCCAGGGTCACCAAAACAGGCTCGATGCCTTGCCGGAGCCACTCCGGGACCATCTTCCCAAGCAAAATCGCCTGCGGCCGAACGGCTGGCGGTGACCAAAAACTGATGAGTATTGGCCGGATGGGCAAGTTGTTCATACTTTCTCCTCCCAACGCTTCATCATGATTTCCAGATTTTCCCTCACTTTGTCTCCCGCCGATGCAGGAGCAATGACGTTTTCGAAAATTTTGCCGCCGTTTTGTTCAACAAAGCTAATGGCCTTTTTGACTTGGGATAAATCGTCGGCCCAAGACACAGGCAAAGATAATTCCCGGGGATAGTTGATAGCATCGCAAAACCACTCGCTCTTTGGATCAAAGGCCAAAGAAATAAAAGGAATCCCGAGCATATAAGCGGCGATGCAGCCGTGAAGGCGCATGGAAATGATCATCCCGGCGCGATTCAGCTCGCGAAGGGTGGCAAATATATCGCCGTTAAAACTATGCAGAGTGACTTTTTCCGGGTCGACGCATCTTTTCTTCAGAAGCAGATTCAGGCGTTCGTCGACGAATTCCTCGCCGCCATAGAGACTTGCGAGCAGTACCTGCTTCCCGTTTTTGATAAGTGAATTCAGAAGGCTCAAAAATTTCGAAAAGCGGCCGTTTTCTAGAAAATTTTGATCCGCTAAACTTTTTGCTATTAAAACCAAAGCAACAAGGTCCCCCTCCGGAGGACGAAAATCTTCGACAAAACTTTTATCTTTTAGTTCCTTGGCCAGCAACAGCGAAGTGTCGAAGGAAGTGAAAAATTTTCCATCTGGTAATAATTCCTTCCCGGTGTCGTATGAATGCTTGTCGCGAAGAATAACCACGTCCTGTTTGGACAACAGCGCCGCGCATTGTTTTTTTGCTTCTTCGCTTCGAAACGGACCCAGAGACACGCCGACCATGGCGGCGAACATGCCGGGAGAGAACCTTCTCGCCCTCTGCAAAACGGTGCTTTTCCAGGAGATGCTGTTTTGAGAGTGAAATATTGAACCGCCGCCCATTAGTAAAGCACCGAAACCGCGAACACTCCACAAGTCGGAAAATTGTTTAACCTTCCTCGGAGTGGAGGAAGCGTGCAATACTCGAATTTTGAGGTCATTGCTCGGCTGATAACGGGTAAGGCCGCCTGCCTCATAATAGGAAATGGTTTGAACGCCTGTTGCTTTCAAAAAATTCCGCAAGGCAAATGCCATCAATTCATCGCCGAAGTCACCATGTCCAACCCAAGCGATGTTCAGGATTTTTGAATCGAGGTTCGTCATAATTTTATGACCGACCTTTCTATTTCGGCCAGGTATGCTGACCACAACCCCTCCAAGTCCGCTTCGCTCCCCTTCACCCAAAAACCCACATAATTGTAATTAAAGCCCGTATCGTAAGCGGCCGCCACGAAATTCTCCAATCTGCGCTCGTATTCGGGGGTCTGCAAATTTTGGCTCAGCACTTCCCTGATCTTTTTGGGTAAGGTGGTCATATCCGTATGCTTCGTTACGTTGGGCATCCTTAGGGTCGTGCCTAGATTACCGAACTGAATCGCCGGCTTGTTATAAAAGGCGGCCTCCGCCAGCGTAGTTCCGCTGGGGCTCACCACAAGCGCGGCGCGCTTCAGCACATCATCACTGGGCACGCGATAATCGATAACTTTTACATTGGGTGTTCGGGCAAGTTTTTCCAGATATGCCGAGGAGCGTAGCCCGATCATGGCTGGGTGCTCCCGCACTGCAAGCGTGATGTCATCGGGCAGTGACATGGCGATCAGCCTCGCAAGCTCAATTTGGTTGTTGAAATAAGGGGAAATGACATCGAGCGTAGCTTCTGGCTGGAATTGTAGTGGGAAATAGGCGAATCGCCCGAGTTTCTCGAAAGGGTAGTAGGAAAAATTGTCATAAAATTTTCGGTAACGCTTGCGCGCGAAATGATCGCGTAAAATAATGCGCGGCGGCCGATAGTCTGGGGTTGGACCGACAACCGGTAAATAGTTGATCGGTCTTTTTATATACCAGCGCAGAATGTGGTAATATGGCGCAATCTCGCTGCGCACCTTCTTCCAGACCGATTTCGACTTTTGGGTCCAGTCGAAATATTCCGGATGCATCATGCTCTTCCGGCATTCGGCGATATATTTTTTCGCTTTTTCCCGATTCTCCGAATCTGCCCGGCCTTCATTCAACTCCTCAATGCGGTCGTAGAACGGTCCCTCGTCATTGACGTAGCTATAGGAAAAAACATTGACCCCCCTGACCTTCGCGTCGGCGACCCCGATCATCCTCACCCCCCGCTTTTTGGCGTACAAATGGAACATTAAATGCGGCAGTCCCACAAAGTTCGGAGCGAGTATCAAATCCGGGGTGAATTTCGCGAAAATGTCCCGAATACATTTATACATAGCCATCACATAAGCGATCATGTCCTCGTCAGATACGTTCTGGCGGAAGGAGTAGTAGTATTTGTCTTTATAGGACATGACGTAGTTCCTTAGAGACCAGACCAGCGGCCAAACTGAATCCACGCCAAGGTCTTTGCAGATCTCGGCCAAAGATATCGTCTCCCCGGCTAAATACGTTACCGGGTCACCCATTATCTCATCATTGTTCACAATTAGGTCGTAATTCACTTCCCTCTGTTCAACCACAAACTTGTGAGTACTGCGCTTCAGGGTCAATGCGGCAAGACGAGCGCCCTCGGCCGCCAATTTTTTTGCCAAAAAATGACCAACGCGAAGCCCCCATCCGCGCTGTTGGAAAATCAAGATTTTTTTACCGGTCAAATTCACCCCGTTAGAAATCTTTTTATTGAATATGTTCATGCTTAGTCGCCGAACCAAGCGTTAGAATTGGGATTTCTAACGGGGTTCATAGATTCAGAAAATAAAATTTATCATCTTCGCCACTCACTTGAAATCCAAATTTCTTGAACAATCTGAGCGAAGGCTCGTTCGTTTTAGAAATCTTCGCGCTGTATCCGCTTTTCCCCAAAAGCTTTAGCCCCTCGCCCAAAAGCATACTACCCAATCCCTTGCCTTGAAGCCCGGGTTTTACCACGATTGAGACCCTGAAAAAACCGTCTTCCGCCCGATCGAACCTGCAATAACCGATAACCTGGCCTTCATTTTCGAGGATTTTACAAAAGTTGTTCTGTCCTGAAAAGTATTGTGTCTTGAACCACCGCTCGTGGTTTGCGAAAGGGATCGGCTCCGAGTTTCTGGACACCGCGCAAATGTTCGGATCATTCCGAAGTTCCCAAACTGCTTTAGAGTCTATTTCCAGAACATCCCTCACATGGACTTCCTTATTTATCATGCGACCATCTCCTTAGTTAACGGAGTTGCGATTTCAATGTCCTGTGCGGCGTATCTGCCCAACGTTCCTTCATAGTATTTTGGCTCCAATCCAAAAGACGGCCGGATTACACGGATATTCTCACTAGTGAACTTTTCACCTTTTTTTATACTCCTCGAGGCAAATATCGAACGGCGGAAGCGCTTATTGTACTCCTCTTTCTCATTTGCCGGTCCGTAATGAACTTTTCCCCAAGCCTCGTCTGACTTTTCAAGTATCTGACCCTGCACTTCTCGGATTTTCTGAACCATTTGTTTGAGCTCTTCGGGCTCCAAAGAAAATTGCGCGTCCGGGCCGCCATCCAAGCGTGATAAAATCAGGTGTTTCTCAACTATCATAGCTCCGGCCATAACGGCTTTAACGGGCAAATCAATCCCAGCGTTGTTATCGGAAAATCCGGCATTCACGCCAAAATGCGTTTCCAGGTCATTGATAGTACTCAAGTTAGCACTCGCCAAGTCCGGAGTACTGCCATAAGAAGTCAAACAATGCAGGAGTGCGATATTCTCGCTTCCATTTTCGCGCAAAGTTTTCACAGCCAACTCAATTTCATCAAGAGAGGCGAATCCAACGGACATGATGACCGGTTTTCCTGTTCGGGCGACTTTTTTGAGAAGCGGAATATCCGTTGCCTCGTAAGAAGCGATTTTGTAACAAGGAACATTCAGCTTTTCCAAAAAATCCACTGCTGTTGCATCAAAAGGAGTCGAGAAAAATACTATTCCCAAATCCTGCGCCAGCTTTTGGAGTTTCGGATGCCATTCCCAGGGAGTATTTGCTTTTTGATAAAGCTGATACAAAGTTTGCCCCTGCCAAGCTTTAGGATTATCCTTGCCCCCGACTCTAAACCACTCCTTGTCTGAATTGAGGGTCATCGTGCTTGCCGTGTAGGTTTGCAACTTTACCGCATCTGCCCCTGCCTCGGCCGCCGCGCGAACAAGTTTTTCCGCCCTTGCGTAGTCCTGCAGGTGATTTCCTGAGAGCTCGGCAATGACAAAAACCGGCTGCCCTTTGCCAATTTTATTCTTTCCGACTGAAGTTTTAATCGTGATTGTTGAAGGCATATTTTATATCTTGTATTCGCCTGATTGGATTTGTGGAATCGATTTTTTTTCTCGAGATATGATTTCTGTCATTTTTGGATTAGCATAGAAAGCTGCAATTAGCGGCTCCCATCGGTTCCTATCACTCTCGACTAAAATATTTTCCGCGGCGAGCAATTTTATCGCTTCTCTTCTCAGACTTTCGAGTTGTGGAAAATAATCAATCATCGCCCGAACTCGCTCGCGGTGAAAATCGCTGGTAACAATGGTGGCGTCGTGCTTTTTGTTCTTCTGAAGGTAATCGCTCAATACCTGAAGCTGCTCAAAAGTAGTATTGGATCTGTGCTCGGTTATTATCTTGCCGGCGGGTACTCCGAGTTCCACAAGCTCTGATTTAACTATGTCTGACAAATCAGGACGGTCAGAAGTATCACCTACAATGTCGTGCCCGCGACCGCCCGGCACAAAGACCGCCTCGTTGGGGTCCTTTTTCGCCAAGTGGCTGACTGCGATATTTCTCATTTTACCGCCAGGCATTCCATGATCGAAATCACTATCCTCCCAGCCTGTACTCACCCATCGGCCGGTCTCATCTTTTTTTACATGGGCGCACAAAATCGCGATCATCTTACTTTGAAAATGTTAGTAATCGGCTTTCCCCGAAGGGCTTTCCGCAGCTGTTTCGCATAAATCAGAGAGCTAAGCTTAGCAAAAATCTGATCATAAGCACCCAAGATATTATCGATGTCTCTCCTGGTGTGGGCAAAGCTCATATTATGGCTACCGAACCACAGGAAACCCCTCTGCAAGAGCTCCTGCTGGATGTAGCTTTTGATCTCCAGGTCCGAAAATCCATTCGCCCCATGGATGTTGAATACCTGCCACACGGGCTTGCCTCTGACGTCGATGGTGCCCTGTAATCCGTGGCGTTTGAGGAGTTGGTTCGTTCCCTTTTGCAAAACCCCGCCAAGTTTCCAAAGATAAGGAATAACTTTTCGCCGTTCCATCTCCTTGATGGTGGCAATTGCGGCGGCGATGGACAGGAGCTCCCCTCCTTGCGTGAAGGAATAGAAAATATCTTTAACTTTTTCCATGTACTTGCGTTTTCCTACGAGCGCGGAAATTGGCATTCCGTTCGCCATGGATTTTCCAACTGCCGCCAAATCCGGAGTAACGCCAAAAAGTTTTTGCGCCCCTCCCAAGTCAAATCGGAACCCCGTGATCACTTCATCAAAAATCAGCAGGGCGCCATGTTTATGCGCAAGGGCCTTCACCTTCTGCAGGAAATTATTTTTCGGCTCGTCATAGCTCATCGGCTCCATGATCACCGCGGCGACCTTGTTTTTGTGCTGGCGAAAAATTTTCTCGAGCGATGCCAAGTTGTTGTATTCAAATTTATGAGTCAGATTCTGCGTGGACTTGGGAACCCCCAGCTTTCTCGTAGTGGAGCCGATATACCAGTCGTGCCAGCCATGATAACCGCAGACCGCGATATGCTCGCGTCCCGTCACTGCCCTTGCAAGCCGGACCGCGCCGCTCGTGGCGTCTGAGCCGTTTTTGCCGAACCGCACCATCTCAGCGCACGGAATATGTTTGATGAGAAGCTCCGCGAGTTCCACTTCGCTTGGCGAAGGAAGCGACAGTATAATCCCCTTTTTCAATTGCTTTACGATTGCTTCGTCCACCGCAGGATACTGATAACCCAAAATCACCGGCAATAATGCGTTGATGAAATCAACATAGCGATGGCCGTCCACATCCCAAATCACGGCTCCCTTGGCATGACTCACAAAGAGCGGAGCGTGTCCCTTGATGAACTGCAGATAACTCTTACTGAAAGTCTGCGAGGCAAGCGGAATGATCTTGCTGACTTTTTTGAACAGTTCTTGGCTTTTTCTAAAAGTTCTCATAAATTTAAAAGTTTACTTTTCGATCCTCTTTTAATGATTTCGCCAAGCCCTCATTTCGCGAAATACTACTATTCAACCGCTGGATTTCCGGATGTTTTTCCAAAAACGCGATGCAATCCAAATAAGTCGCGTCAGACGGCAAATTTTTGATTAAAAATTTCACTACTTCAAAATCTTGGGGATTGTCTACCGTCAGCCGTACAGCCGAATAGTCCTTCGGTGCTCGGAGATTCCCTTTTTTAAATTTATCCTGACTCCTCATATACAGGGTCACGTGCTCCCGTTCAGAAACCATCTTTGCCTCTCTCTGGGACGCTTCCAGAACGCTGCGACTGAAAACCTCAACGTCCATACCGTCCGGAAAAGTCTCCTCCAGAACGTTGCTGGCATAGTCATATCCGCCCTGCTCGAATATACCCATGACCTCATCGATTACCTGCGGATCGATCAAGGGGCAGTCACCCGTGACCCGAACGATCGTTCCATAGTCCGGATACTTTTTTATACACTCTGAATATCTCCCCAAAACGTCTTCCTCCGAGCCCCGGAAACAATCAACCCCGATCCGCGCGCAAAACTTTTCGATCGCATCGCTTTCTGCTGCAACTGAGGTTGCAATCGCGATATGATCGATTTTTTTAGCGAGCCGGAGCCGTCTGATCTCATACTCCAAAAGCGGTGTCCCATTAACTTCTTTCAAAACTTTTCCGGGAAGCCGAGTCGAACTCATTCTTGCTTGGACTATACACAGGGTTTTGTTCATGGCTGCAGAACTGTTTTAAGAACCTCGCTCGCGCGCTCAATATCGTTAAATGTTCCTTTTCGAACCGCCACCTTAGAGAGAAAATACTTAACCTCATCCAAATACATCTGGTTGCGGTCGTACCTTCCGAACTTTTTCAGAACTTCCTCTCTGTCCCTGGTGCGGAGCCACACAGTATTTTCGTTCCAGTCCCACTCCAAGGTGCCCTTGCTCCCTACGATCTGGCAGTGGCGAGTATATGCTTTTTGGAGATAATCCGATTTCACGAGCCCAAAAGTCCCGTTTTTGAACTGATAAGCTCCGATAGCGATATCCTCCGTGTCGATCCTGAGGTCGCTCACTTTATCAAACAAAATCGCGGACTTCTTAACTTCAGAAAAATCATTGAGCCACATAAGCAAATCAAACTCATGAATGTCATCAAGCCGAATCCCCCCGCCCATTTTTTTGCTCGCCGAGTAAGTCTTGCGATAGTCCCGGCCGGTGGTGCTCCAAGAGGCCAAATCATACCCGAATTCATGATAGATAGAGTAAACCTTCCCCAATTTCTTTTTCTGTAGATAATTTTTGAGAAACACCATGGCCGGATGAAAACGCATATTGCAGGCGACCATGCTTACCAAGCCCTTATTTTTGACGATGCTTTTTAGCTTTGCCACATTTTCGAGGTTGTGGGAAAGAGGCTTCTCGATGAACAGATCACAGCCTGCCCGCGCCGCCAAAAGCGCGAACTTCATGTGCAAATGATTGGGGGTACAGATAAATACGGCATCGAACCCGCGCAGGGTTCTGCTGTTTAGGCTTCGGAGCCTGAGGTTGAGATCATTTGTCTTGAACCAATCGCGGTCATAAACCCACACATTTCGGTAACCCAAGTTTCTGAGGTTTCGAAAATGCCTCGCACCAATGGAACCGAATCCGATGATCAGAATTTTCATATCATTCGTCATTGTAGACTCAGAGCAAAATGCTCCGCCCTATCTTTTTGGGTATTCAAGAAAAACTCCCGGTCATAATACTTCTCTCCGATATACTGGGGGGCGCTGAACCCGCCAAATCCTTTTTTAAAATGGGATATGCTCATGAGCTTCTGGTCCGGAGGATCGTGAGGAAGGAGCCCTTTGTGCTGAATTCCGATCTCATATAAATCAACCCCACGTTCTTTCATCCAGAGGATGGCCTTCCATTCTAGAGAATGCCGTATGGGCAGATCTTCAAAATCAGGATCGTTTGCGGCGGAGAACCCATAAACGGAATTTTTGTATACAGAATAGTATTCGTAGGCGATATTTCTCCCATTCAGCTGCACCGCCACCAGAAAGGCTAGGTTATTTTTCAGCCATTCATACATCAGCTCAAATGTCCGATCCGGTCTGGTCTGCCGGCCAGCGGCTTTATGATGCACTTCTTTATATTCGTCGAATATCTCCGCCGTGATATTTTTTGAATTATAAAAAATCATTTTGTATTCCTCGCCTTTCTCTATATTCCGATGATGGTTACGCCGCATCTGCGACCAAAGCTCATCCTTTGAAAGATGCAGATCAATCATCAAAGTTTCCAGAGAGACATCCAAATACCCATATTTTTGGAGAAACAAACCCTGTGAGAGCAGTTCTCGGCTAGAGGGCGCTAATGGGGATAAACGGAAAGTGGCACGGACAACCTGTTCACTTTGCGCGCGTCCGTCAATCAACTTAAAAATAAGATCGCTGATTATTTCTCGCTCTTCCGTGCTCAAACCTGGCGCCAAGGCAGGAGCAGGTATGGCTGCACCTCCGAACGAGAATTCTGTTTTGCCGTCTTCCCGCGTTTCTTTGGTAAGAGGGACTACGGCTACCGGCCTTTTCTCGTCAAAAATCCAAAAACTTATACTCTTGCTCTTGAGCTCGGGGCGATAGTTCAAAGTGTATTCCAACCAGCCACTGGTATGCCAAAACCAAGCATCTGGACTCGTGCCACAAAATGCTTCCCACTCCTTTTCTTGTCCCGACTCATACTTCTTTTCGCTCAAATTCATAGATTTTTTTTGACCAAAGTAATCATCTTTTCAAACTGCGCATCGCTCATTCCGCTATGGCAAGGTAGAGGCACACAAAGCTCGTATCGCGGGGAAAGTAAGTTTCTGGCCGAATCAAAATTGTGAATTCCCGTGGCAATCCCAATGTCCCGCAAGGACTGCACTAATTTTTCCAGGGCGGCTCGTATGCCAAACACTGGGATTAGATAGGGAGTGATCCCCTTTTCTTCGAGCCCGCGCCGGAGCTCTCGGCCTGCCGTTTCGCGCAAGAAATATTCATAGCGTCGTTTCCGCAAAGCGATCTCTTCCGGTAGCTTCTGCTCGAGTAAATTGACGGCAGCCCGACCTGGCCGTAGAGCGGATTCGTAAATCGAATAGGACATTCGGATTCCGTAAGTTGCGCTTCGTTTAACCGAGGGAAAGGATTGGAACCGCGCCCATTCATAAAAAAGCTTGGCTCCAGCGCGGAAAGATGACAGAAAAAAATGGCGGTCTTTCAAGGATTCCTGAAAAAAATCATCGAATCCCGGGGCTTTCGACCCGACCCCTCCAAGCGCGTAACAAAAAAACCACTTGGAAAAACTGTAAACTGAAAAATCGCCAAAGTACCCCACTAGCTTGTCACGGTAATAACTCTGCAAAGCATGGGCGCAGTCTTCGATCACTACCAGATTTTTTTCCTTCGCAAATTGCATGATTGCATCCATGTTCTGTGGAAAACCGTATTGATGATAAACAAATATCGCCTTCACTCGCTCCGAGTATTGCTTGGTCGGGAACGCGAACGTATGCATTTGATTGTAAACCCAATACCCGAGCCAGTCCGGCACCAAAACTTCGTCGAGCTTGTCTGCTATCCGCCCCTCGCGCGTCAAAAACTTCAATACCAGCGCGATCGCGCCCTTACCGGATGCCGTCAGATGGATGTCTTTCAACTGTTCCATCGTTTTCAAATCTCTGCCGGCGGTAAAATCAAAAACGGCCGCAAGGTCGCTAAAGCGCGGGCGATCGACTTCTTGGATCAGTTGTTTTGCAGCCATGTCTTTATGCAGGAACTGATATAATGAACCTCTTCTTTTTTCAGACCGGGATAGCAAGGCAGGGTGATGCTAGTCCGGGCGTATATTTCCTCGTTCCGAAACCGCTTCTTTCCAAATCCGAGTTTCCGATAAAAAGGATGGCTGTACACGGCTGGATAATGAAAATTCACACCGATCCCTTTGCTTTTTAAATAGTCGCGCAGGGGCCCTCGCCACGCCGGGCGTGAAACCCGCACGATGTATAGATGCCACGCAGAATAATTTCCGGATAGTTCCTCAGGCAGGACAATGCCCCGTAAACCCCTGAGTTCACCTTTGTACCAGCTGACCACTTGGCGTCTGGCGCGAACGAAACTATTCAACTTCCTGAGCTGAGAAATACCGAGAGCCGCCTGAATATCGGTGATCCGGTAATTAAAACCCATTTCGGTCATTACATTCGACCCGTCCTTGTCCTTGTGAATGCCATGGGAGCGGAGTGAAAGGAGTTGGCGATAAAACTTTGCGTTATTTGTCAAAACCGCCCCCCCCTCTCCGGTCGTGATGGACTTCACGGGATGAAAGCTAAAAATGGTCATATCCGCCAAAGAACCGGTTTTTTTGCCTTGAATACTTGCCCCCAGCGAATGACTCGCGTCGGCGATGAGCAGTAGCCGGTGCTTGCGGGCAACTTTGGCCAAAACTCTGTAATCGCATGGTTGGCCCGCAAAATCGACCGCAACTATCGCCCGCGTTTTTTTGGTCACAAGCTTTTCTATCTGTCTCTCGTCGAGATTGTAGGTATCGAGCCTAATATCGCAAAAAACCGGCTTCGCTCCCACGGCCAAAAGCATATTTGTCGTCGCGACGAAAGTATTTGGGGTGACTATAACTTCGTCTCCTTTTTGGAGCCCGGAGGCTAGATATGCCAAATACAGGGCGGCAGTTCCATGGCTGACCGCCACAGCGTATTTTGCGCCGCAATATTTGGCGAGCGAGTTTTCAAACTCCGCGATTTTTGGACCCTGCGTTAAATACGGGGACCGAAGGATCCGGACAACCGCGCTGATATCTTTTTTGTCTATTGTTTGCCGTCCGTAAGGGATCATAGCTCTAGATTTCTGATGAGGGCCTGCAGGTCGCCGGGTGTGAGCCAGCGGGAGTTGCTGTTGCTGGTATACACAAATCCTCCGGCGAGAGGCGCGCCCATCTCAAAATATTTTGAAAACCTTGATTTGATGTTGAAAATTTCGCTCTGCTCCGGCAGAACCAGATAATAATCCTGCAGCTCCAGGGAGTGCCTGACCTCGGTTTCTGTCAGGAGCGCCTCATGGATCTTCTCCCCCGGTCTGATGCCGACCACTCGTCTCTGGGCTTTTGGCACGAGGGCTTCAAACAGATCCACCAGCTTCATGCTCGGTATCTTGGGCACAAAAATTTCTCCGCCGACCATATGTTCGAGAGCGAACCGGACCAGCTCAAAGCTTTGCTCCAGCGTAATCCAGAATCTCGTCATTTCCTCGTGGGTCAGGTCCACGACCGTAACCTCGCGGTTTTTCAGCAATATTTCCACTATGCTGCCGCGGCTTCCCAGGACATTTCCGTATCGCACGACCCCCAATTTCGTTTTGCCGGTCGAGTATGCATTCCCATTAATAAAAAGTTTTTCCGCGCAAAGTTTTGTCGCCCCGTAGAGATTGACTGGCTGAACGGCCTTGTCAGTTGAAACAAGCAGAACTTTATCGACGCCATTGTCGATCGCTGCCTCAATAACATTCTGCGAGCCCAGAATGTTGGTCTTGACCGCTTCGTAGGGATTGTATTCCAGCATGGGTACTTGTTTCAGCGCGGCGGCATGGACGATGATATCGACCCCATGGAATGCCCGCTGTAAACGCAAAAGCTCCCGAACGTCCCCTAAAAAAAACCGCAAGCGGCTATCCTTAAGCTCGTTTTTCATGCGCTGCTGCTTCAGTTCATCCCTGCTGAAAATGATAAGCTTTGCTGGGTTATGGTTTTGGAGAATGTATTTTGCAAAGTTTTTGCCAAAACTTCCCGTTCCTCCGGTGATCAGAATATTTTTGTTCTCGAAGATACTCATAAACTAAATTTTAAGAATATTGTAAGCGCGAAAAAAATAAGATTCCTTGTCTTTGAGCAAAACTCCTGGTTTGCCTTGCTCGCTTACTTGTCCATCTTCCAGAACTATAAGTTGATCCGTATCGGCAACAGTTGAAAGACGGTGGGCAATGACCAAAACGGTAACTTTACCTTTCAGATTCTTTATGACTTTTTGGAACTGGGCCTCTGATTCATTGTCCAAAGCGCTCGTGGCTTCATCCAAGATCAAAATCTCCGGCTTTCGCGCGAGTACCCTGGCAATAGCGACACGCTGCCTCTGACCGGCCGACAGAAAAACTCCCCGCTCTCCAACTATTGCTTCAAAACCGGAAGGTTTCGAATTGATGAACTCCAAAATATTCGCGTCGCGAGCAGCTCTTTCGATGTCCGCATCTTTGATGTTCACATCGTAGAAACGGATGTTGTTCCGAATTGTGTCGTTAAGTAAAAAAATATCCTGAGAAACATAGCCGACTTTAGAGCGCCACTCATCCAACCGGATTTGCGAGATATCTACGCCATCCAAAAAAATATTCCCTTTTTGCGCTTCAAAAAGACGCAGTATCAGATCGACTACCGTTGTCTTACCGACTCCCGATGGACCAATGAACCCAATCATCTCACCTTTTTTTATGCAGAAATCAATTTTTTTCAAAATTGGTCTGTTTGTATCATAAAAAAACTCCACTTGCCGAAACTCAAGAGTTCGGGAAAATTGAAACGGTTTCCGACCCAGATCTTTTTCCTGACTCTTCTCTGCCTGTTGTTCAAAATCCACAATGCTTCTCAAATGAGGAAAAAGATCATTTATACCTGGGATCGCTCTCTGAATTTGTTGCAAGTGAGTAAAAATCTTATCAACCAGGTAAACGATCACAATTAAAGCCGGCATGCTAAAGCTGGGGTTGCGATAGGACAGCGCAAATAAACCAAGAACGAAAATAACCCCGATAGGCTCGTGCAAAGAACCGGGTAAGCTTTTTAACAAATTTGATTTCAACGCATAATGCCGCAATTGAATAAAGAATGAATTACCTTTATCTTTTACCCCTTCCTCCGCGTTCAAGCTTTTGATAATTTTCAACCCCAATAAATTCTCATTGACGTGGTGGGCGGTATCCTTGTTCAGTTGTGTTCGTAAGTATGCATATTGTTTAATTTTCGAGAGCAAAGGTTGGGAAAACAGAAAAATTAGCAAACCAATTCCCAAAATAAATAACGAAATTTTGGGAGAAATATTTATCGCCACTATCAAATAGATCGCGAGGGTGATGATCATTATCAGGAAATTACTCAATTGATTCAAAAGGCTAGAAACCGCCGGGACATCGAGCATCAAAATGGTCTCTAGATATCCGAGTTTTTGTTTAAGGAGACTACTCCATTCAGATCCGAGAATTTTCGCAAATATTTTACTGCGTTCTTTTTGTTCATAGTCCGTAGTAATTTTCGACTTAACATAGTTCAACCAAACTGTGGTAAGGGCTTTCAAAATAAAAAGACCTGCGATAAATGTTAATAAATAACGCACACTGAACGTGAGATCGAAGAACTCGAAAAAATCCTTAATCAATCGTGAAATAGGGTCCGCTCCCCCCTCCCCGTTCCCCAAAGTAAAAGAAAAAAGCGGGATGAGCGCTGTTACACCCAACCCCTCTAGCACGCCGCCTATGAGTCCAAATATCGCCAGGCCAATGATTTGGAGTTTGTACTGTCCGAATGCTTGCCTGGAAAGCGTGATGATATTGGATAGCCGATGGGTTATATGCGTCCCTACCATGGATTGATTTTCTCCACTACTTTCTTTTTTAGCTTTAGATAAGACTTTACGGCCTTCTGCTCCAGATCAGGAGAAAGGATACGCAAAAGTTCTTTGCCCAAAATTCGATATTGGCCGCCGATTTTGTTCGCGCGAAGCAAGCCTTTCTTTAAAAGCCGCTTAACAGTGCTTTCACTGATCTTCAGGATCTCCTGCGTTTCAGTAGTAGTGTAAACAGCGTTTTCTTTGATCTCTAGGTTAGCCATATTTTTTTCTTAAAAAACTTTCCCCCCGTTGATAGCTTTAACTTCTTAAGCTTTCAAACGAGGGGTAATGCTGTGTATCCAATTGTTTTTAATGCAAAAACCTATTCAAAACATAGCATAAGGTGTCAAAAGGTGTCAAGTCGGGTTATCAAAAAATTGGCTTTTTGGCTTACTTAAGCCAAATAAACGGCTCAACCGAGCGTTGAGCCGTTTATTTGATAGAATCCAGAATCTTCTTTGCCCTGCTTTCCCAAGAGTATGCCTGAACATCTCTAAATGCCTGCTCAGCGAGGTTCTTACTCCCCTGCTCGTCTGCCACCGCCTTCTCGATGCCGGCAGCCAAGGCGACTGGGTCGTCCGGGGGCACCAAGATGGCATTTCGTTCATTGAGGATTTCACGAATCGACGGCAGGTCGGATGCCACGATCGGTCGCTTTACGGCCATGTATTCGAAAAGTTTAAGCGGCGAAGTGTCGGCGCGGCTGATCTCAAATTTGCCGGAATTCGGCAAAACAAGAACATCCGCGGCCGCCAAATACTTCGGGATTTCCGAATACGGCTTGTAACCCGGTACGTCGTTCTGAAACTCTACCTCTACTATCTGTTCTTTGAACTCCTTCACGTCAGCTGTCGTCCCGCCAACGAAAGTTCCCCTAATGACAAAAGGAGCGGCAGTCTTTCCGAGTATTTTGGCCGTCTCAACCATGGTTTCTCTTCCTTTCCAAGGATATAAATGCCCTGCATACACATATCGTTTCCCTTCAACTGGCAGTCCAAGTTCTGCCCTGCATTCAGTTTTGGATTTCTGATTCGAGAATTTATGCAAATCCACTCCGTCCGGCGCAACCAAAATGTTATTTTCAGGAATTCCCTTATCCAGGAGCTTTTTCTTGAGGCCATTTGTGATGACGACTATCTTTTTTGCTTTGCTCAAAACTTTTATGTCCCTATATCTCAATTTTTCGGAAACAGTATGCAGCTCCATTACGAAGTTCCTAAACATCACCGCGGAAATTTTTTCTCGAATATATAACACGTCGTACTTCAGCGTCAGCAGATAAAGCTTTGCGCCGATCAAAAATATCAAGCTCTGAATCCATGACCCGAATTTAGGAAAAACATTTACTAAGGGAGGGGTGGGGATGCGTATGATCTCAAAAATTGGCTCGACGCCATAAAAGACGAACGGGTCGCCGTTATCCCGTCCGATTACTCGCGGGATGACCAGTTTGACCACTGCTCCGCTCCCCGAAAAAGCCTCGCACATCTTCATGACTTGTATACCGTAGGCTTTCTCGGTCGGAATCCTTACACTTGTGACGTACACTAGTCGCATTTTGTCTCACTCAATAATTCAAAAGCCGAGTTCGATTTTAACATCAAACCCGGCTCCGTGCAAAGAACTCAAGTGGTTGCTTAGTATTCAATATCGTTCTTGGCACTTATGATGTCAACTTCCGAAACCCCGGGAACTAAGCTCAGGGATTTGGCGAATTTATCGATTTCCGAAGAGTTGATGAACCGGACGTTGAAGCTTTGATCCAGGATTTTTCCATTTTCCCGTGTCACAAGGTTCAAGAGGTTGTCGTATTTGAGATATTCGCTGAACACCTGCCGCAACTTGTCATTCGAGAAACTATCAGTCTGGATTGAAAAACTCAAAACATAATCATACTTTCGGATAGAACCGAAATTAGTTTTTGCCAAACCGTAAACGATGAGGAGGCCGAGTCCGGTCGTTGCGACCGCAATGATGTAGCTACCCGTTCCAGAGGCAAACCCGATCGCGACGGCGAGCAGAACGAAAGCGATATCCCGGGCGTCCTTTATCGCCGTCCGGAAACGGATAAGCGATACCGCGCCGAAAGCGGCGAAAGCCAACGCGAGACTATTTCCGATAACCATGACGATCGCGGCGATGAAAAAGCTTATCAGTATCAGGCTGATGGTAAAACTTTGAGAATACGACAATCCTTTATGCGTGGCGCGGTATATAACCGCGGAAACAAAAGATAGCACAAACGCAAGTACCAGATTGATCAAAATGACCGTCACTGTTAAGTGCGGAACTGCGAGCGGATCACTAAAGAGCCCGTTGAGATTCATGTTTTAATAAGTTAGTTGATAATTATTATCATTAAACTCGGGAATGACCAAGCGCAAAGAATTGGAGTATTTCGAATAAGCAAGGCGCTGAAGTTGAAAAGTCTGCAATACGCGATGGAACCAAGCAGGCAAGATATTATAATACTTTACTTCGAAGACGACGCCGTTGGGATAAATCCTGCGCTCAAAGTGCGGCTTTTGAGTCAAGTCCGTCGCCAAAGATGCTCTAATATTTTCATCAATTGTAACTCTAAATGATTTATCCCGCTTTCCCAGAAGGGCCTGCCTATCATAAGCGATCATCAGTTTTGGACGAAGCGCGTTCCGATTTTTAAACCAGACCAATTCCCGCAAAAATTCATTGTTCTTCTGCTCGTACAAAAGCTGGTTCAATTTTCTTTGCAAGGCGTGACCAGAAGAATCCTTGGCCAGGAGCCCGACCCGATCTTTGATGATCAGCGCGTCTTGTTTCCTTTTGATCTCCGCAAAAACAGGAGTTTCGGGCGTCAGGGACTCGCCGTAATAACGCAAGCGCAGTTTTTTGCGGTCGGCCACGCCAGCCTCTTTATCCCAAAAACACGCGTAATCGGGGCTGTCGAAATACAGGCTGTTGACCCGATAAAAACCCTGTGACTGCTTTATGTAAGGGTCCCATTCCATATGGGGAAGGAGCGCGGCCACAAGCTGCTTGGCTAAGTGCCTGGGAAGGAAGTATTTAAATTCAAAGCGCTGGAAATGCAGCGTCGGTTTTGTCATGGCTTATCGGTTAAGCCCGACTGGGGCCGCGGCCAAATCTATCCCCAGCTCGTCCCTCAAAATTTGTGAATTTCCTCCATTCATAAACAGCACATTACCATTTTGGCGGCTGATTGTAAAGACTCGCTGGGCAACGTCCTCAAAATCCGGCGGAGCGGAAAAGTTTCCATTCTCGCTGTCACTTCCCCGGAACGCGCTGTTATAAATTTCTATCCTCGAGAGATCATCGATTTTGAAGTCCTCACCATTTTCCCAAATTATCGAATTGAAAACTTGCGCGGTCCCGCCTCCAAAAATTGGCTTTTTGACGTAAGCATTCAGCCCGATCTTATTTTGAAAAAATACATTGTTGATGATCTTGGGAGTCGATCCATCTTTTATCTCAACGCCGATATTGCAACCATTGAACACGTTATTGTAAATTTTCGGGCCCAGGGACATCTCGCCGATACTGATCCCCTTGTCCCCCGATCTCTCAAAGTAATTGTCCCTTACTAAAACACTGGAGCCGGATAAATCCACGCCATCGTTGCCATTCGCGATAAATTCATTTGAGGACAGCTCGCCCGTTTTGATGAAATCCAGATCAACGGCGTCTGAAGAATTATTCACAAACCGGCTATGCGTAACCGTCGCCTTGGCTGATTTGACATTGATCGCGTCGTCCCCCCGAGCTCCGCTAAACTGCGATGAGTCGACTAGAATATCGGAATAATATGACGACAACATGCCGATGAAAAATATGCCATTGATGTAAGCGTCTTTTCCGTCCCTAAAGATCGTATTCCGAAACACGCTTTGCTCTCCGGCACTGACGACCCCAAAAGTCCCCCACGGACGGCTTGGGTCCGACCCGGCGACCACAATCGGCTGAGTTGGAGTTCCAGCCATCTCTACGGGGCTGTAACTTATGATCGAAGTATCGGGCGCTAAACGGAGAGTAGTCCCGGCGGCAACTCTCAATTTCATGCCTCTGGGAATAATAATGGTTTTGTCTACCGTATAATTTCCCGGCGGCAAAGCAATTGTCCTCCGAGCGCTGTCGATTTGAAAGAGGGTATTTTCGGAAATAAATAACCCGATGTCAGAAATTCTCTCAAAATCCCGAAAAAGCTGTTCATTAATAGCCCGGATAGAAATTGAATCATTGTTGACCTGCGCCCCGGTTATCGCGTTGTCTAGGTTAATTGTGACCGATGCGAACCTCCTAGCAAAATCCTGAGCGCTGATTTGGGCGCCGGTCACAAAAAAACGATGGTGAGTAATTTGTTTTTGCAAGCTGCCCGCCGTATCCATCTTTGCTCGCCTCGTGAAAAGAAGGACATTTTCAGCATCCTGAAATCGGTCCTCGGCATCCAGAATATTATTTTGATTGATATCGTAAATAAATTGAAAGTCGGACAGGTTCGTCTTGTCGTCCAACTCCACTTGGATCCCGCGTAAATAGTAATCAGCGTCACTCTCGATATCCAAATCCAAAACTGCCAGAGTGCCATTGTCCGGCCCGACCCGAAATCTGGCGAGGATTACCCCGTCTTTCTCAAAGTTGTCCTTGATCCTTTGAAAATTATCAATGATCTCCTGGCGGTATTGCCTGTACATCTTGTCCGCAGAGCGGTTCGTAAAAACTTTCATCCGGTCTTTGTATAACGATGGCTGTATAGCGCGGTAGGTTTCATCATAATACGCCAAGTCCTCTGTCAAATTCTTTTCTTCAGAGACGTATCGATAAACCGCCTTGTTCTTTTCAAAAACAAACTCTGGGTTCTCAAATATCCGCCCCGCGAGCGCGCTGTAAATATCGGAATTGTCACTCCCGATCGGATCGCTAGACACGTCCCACGGCACAAATATGAATTTGCCCTTGGAATTGTCGAAAAAAAGCCGCACATTATCGTAATTCTGATGGACCGAATTCATGAGTTGCTGGTGGACCTGCCAAGCCATGAAATTCTCTTTATCTACGAGATCAAAAATCCTCGCGAAAAAGTCCTCGTCCGAGGTTTCGTGAAGCTGTTCCAAGAGCTTGTCTAGATCGGAATAATGTTCGTAACTGTTTCGGGCGTCCTCGACAGTATGTTGCCACCCGTCCAAATTGTCCCAAAACCCAAAACTAGTGGGTTCCGTATATAGAGCGGGTAAATCCAGAGCGCTGTAAAAATTGACCGCGTCCGGCACCTCCCATTTCGCCAGCATCTCTTCGCTCCAGTTCTCTATCATGAAGTACAGACCATTATTCCGCCCATTGATCCGAAAATTCGCGAACCCACTCTGTGGGTAAAAAAGTCCAAATTTCCCCGCCCGCCAATTATTGAACTGCTCCAAGGCAAACTTCCGATCATCTATCAGAATAAAACTGATGCGAGTCTGGCTCAAAAACGGGTCATTGTTATCAAACTTCACCAAATAAGATCTTTTCGGATCGGTCCAGTGAAGCGCTTCGTCACCCCTGTACCGCACTTCGACATTGTATGTTCGCCCCTCAAAACGAAATTCGGCTGGGACAAAGAGTTTGTCCGTATAAACAGGGTGTTCGGAGCCCTTCGGCAAACTTTCGTTCATTCGTCTTATCTGATCAGGCGCGATAAATAGTTCATAGGTTGGCGTGCTGTCTTTTTTTAAAAGGTAGGGCAGATAGACGATATCGCTCAACTTCTGCACCTGCCGGTAAAAAGAAAGAAGGGCCCTGTTTCCCCGAAGAGCGTCTTTATGAGTGAGGGCCCAGGCCCCAAATATAACCCCGACCAAGACCAATAGGATAATGGCGGTTTTCAGTTTCTTATCTTTAACGAACCGGTAATATAGGCGTTTGATCTGCATGTGTAGGATTTTAACAGTCTGGGATGAAATACTCAATCCATCCTGTGACCCATTCGGTATACCTCTAGATGCCGTTCAATGGCTGTGGTCCATGAAAACTCTTCCCGCATAAATTCCCCGGCCGCACGGCTCATCCGCGCGTAAGCTTCAGGGTTATCCTTCAAATACATAATCCTGTCAGTCATTGCTGCGGTGTCGCCCTCAGCCACCAAAAATCCTGTTTCTTTGTCGCGAAAAGTCTCGGGTATGCCGCCGGAGTTCGTGCCGATCACTGGTTTTCCAAAATATTGCGCCTCAAGCAAGACTATGCCAAAACCCTCCACATCTCCCTCTTCTTCGATAAACCTGGAAGTAAGTGCAAAGATATCAGAAGAACGGTAATAACTACCCATTCGGCTATGATCAACAGTACCAGCAAAGGTCACTCTGTCGGCAACTTGTAAATCGCCCGCGAGTCGGCGCAAATTCGCCTCCTCCGGGCCTTTGCCTAAGACCAACAACCTCACGTCCCCGTCCTGAATCGCCGCTACCGCGCGTATCAAGTTATCAACTCCTTTTCGGCGAATCAGCTGACTGGCGGTCAATACGACAAAATCTCTTTCTCCGAGGCCGTGGCGGCGTCGAACATCATCGGCCGACATCGCAAAAAGCTGTTCGTCTACGCCAACATAAATGGGGTAGAAAAGTGAAATCGGCAGTTGATTGGCTCCACTCGCAAGTTTAGCCGTCGAGCGGCTGTTCGCAATTATTCCGTCACATTTACGAAGAGTGTAGCGTTTCAAAAATCTCGTCGCTCGGGAACCGCGCGTCGTTATTGTGTCGGTTCCGTGAATAGTCAGAAAAACTTTCTTGTTCAGTACAAACTTCGCAAAAATTAAAACAAAAAAGCCCACTGGAAAAATATTGGTAGCATGAAAAACGTCAAAGTCCCGCGCCCGCCAGACGTGCCACATGATTTTTACCGCCATCTCCCAGGTCCGCCTTGCCCCATAAGCATAAATTTCTAATTTATCCCGCCGCTCAATACGGGGATTGGAATTTTTAAAGGCGACAACTCTGACAAGCGCCACCTCTGGGGAGCGTGCCATATGTTCGGCCAAATCACCGGACAAGGTCGCCACCCCGCCACGATCAGGCAGATATCCAGAATTGAAAAAACAGATTTTCATTTAAATATATTACGTAACCGCCTCAAAATCCTCCGCGGCGATCGCCAAAAACCGGGTAAATAATCTTGAATCCAGACATCCGACCCGCTTTGTGCCCCATGGCCAGCTGTGGCGAAACGAAATATGACGCGCGCTACTTCAAGCGGATTTGCCCCTCCCTGGCCGCCCATACTCGTGGCAGTCAATCCCGGATGGAGGGCGAGAATTTTAATATCCGGCCATTCTTTAGCTAAAGCCTGGGTCATCCCGCGAATGCCAAATTTGGCAGCGCAGTAACCTACCAAATTCTTTTTGCCTATAGTCGCCAGGTTGCTGCCGATGTTGATAACCAAACCTTTTACTGCCGGCAAAAGCAAGCTCGTGAACTTCATAGGACCCACCAAACTCGCTGTTAGCTGCTCATCGATTTGTTCAAAGCTCTGCTCCGAAAGTTTACCGGTAATCAATATACCGGCATTGTTTACCAAGGTATCCAAAGTTGGGAAAAGTTCGAGAATTTCCCTTGCACAACTTTTGATACTCTCGTTGCTGGTCAGATCAAGCTTGAACGCATGGGCGGTGGATGCACCAAGCTCTAGGCAGCGCTCCCGAACTGCCTGCGCTAGCGACTCCTCCCCGTGGTAAGTAATCACAGTGGCAAAACCTTTTTGGGAAAATTCGTAGGCAAGCGCCTCTCCGATTCCTCGGCTCGCTCCGGTGATAACTGCGACTTTATTCATTTTGGCAGCCCCTCCATGATCTCCTCTAATTGTCTGATCAGAACTTCAAACGTATAATTTTCCAAAACCCGCTTTCGCGCGGCCTGTCCCATGCGGACTCGCATCTCCTCGTCAGTCAGCAGTCGGATGGCTGCTTCCGCGAGAGCACGCGAATCAGCGGGAGAAATGACCAGACCGGTTTGATTATGGAGGTTGATTTCCGGACTACCGCCAAGATTCGTCGTAATTACCGGCACACCGGCTGCCATGGCCTCGATAGTCACTTGCCCGAAATGTTCCACCCAGGTCGAAGGCACTATCAGCACGTCCGTGGTCTGTAGATAATCGGCCAACTTCTCAAACGGCTGACGGCCAACTAGCTGGACATTCGCCTCAATATTCAGTTTCTTGATTTGTGCGTTCATCCGTTCGCTCTCCCCGCCCCCGCCAATAATCAAAAGGTTAACCTCGCTTACCTCTCTAATGACTTCAGGCATTGCGTCCAGCAAGTGCCCGACACCCTTTTCAGCGAAGTTGATGCGGCCAATAAAGAGAAGGGTCTTTTCACCACGCACATTCAAGCGCGTTCGCCAAAGTGCCCGATCGCCTCGGGGGGCAAAAAGGTCGGCCTCGATCGCCACGGGCCAGACGATGATTTTACTCCGAAAATGATGCTCCAACGCCTCGGCTTCCGCCGCCGCCCGGCTGACGAATAAAATTTTCTTGGCGCTCCGGTAAATTTCTCTGGCAAATTTTTGCTGTTTTTTGCGATCCAAAATCCACTGCAAGGCAGGCTCCAATAATCGATCCGCTCCCAATGACGAAATTATACGGTACCATTTCTTTCGGCCTAGCACGTCGGGGAGTGGTCTCTCCACGTGCCATCGCCAAGCCGTAATCTGCCGGAACAAAAAGGGTGCGTGCAATTTTGAGGCAATTTGGGAAACGGCATAACCTGTTTCGCGGGCCTGCCAAACCAATATTGCATCCCAACTCTCTCGGCCGTCCAGATGCAAAACCACCCATTTTGTCGCGATCATATACCACAGCCTCAGGGGCCGCGACAAAAAAAACCACTTCCCGCTATTCCACAGCGGGGGGTAGTACCGAAATATTTTAACCCCGTCTACGCCCATGCTCCCCTTCTTCCAAAAAGAGAGCCAAGGCGCGACTACCATGACCTCGTGGCCATTCTGTTTGAGCCGCCTGGTCATTTCAATGAAGTAATGATACGTCCCCAGGTGACGGCCGATTTCCTCTTCGCTGCCGAATTTATAGGCAACCACCATGATTTTCATATTGCGAATTCTCTAATAATCTTTTCCACCAAAGTTTTCAAATCGTGGTTTCGTTCGACCCACGTTCGCAGTGTTTGCCCGATGCGGCTCCTTTCACGAGCGGGCAGTACCATTATCTCTCCCAGCTTCGCCGCTAATTCCGCCGGATCGTCCTGCCGAACTATTAGAAGCGGCGAGATTTTGAGAAAGTCTTGATGAAACGCTTCGTTCGAGGTCAAAACCGGCACGCTTGCCGCTGCGGCCTCCAGAACATTTTTGTCGATACTGCCCGTTTTGCTCAAATTCACAAACAGATCGGCTTCGCGGTATATTTCTTCAACAAAATCGTAACTCAGCTCCCCTTGAAACTTCACGATATCCTCGAGATCGGCATTGTGCACAAATTGCACCAGTGAATCAAGGTAAGCCTGGTGCTGCGGGAGACCGGCGCGGCCGTAAATTTCGATCTCGAAACCGGCGGTATCTTCGTCCTTTAGGATTTTTGCGGCTTTTATCAGAGTTTCGTAGTCCTTCACCGGGCTTATCCGACCAATCGAAACGATCCTAAATTTTGCATTCGATACCCTTTCTCCCTTGCCGGAAAACTTGGCAAGGTCAATACCATGACCGATAACCTTCACCTTCCGCGAAGGCAAGCGGAAACTCTCCCGCGAAGCAGTCAGGACTTCATCAACCAAAGCGTGCGCGATCCGCAATTTCAGATCGACAGACTTGTGAGTGTACCAAAGGATGATTTTTCTCCCAAATATTCTAGCTGGCAAGCTCGCCAAAATCGCATATGCCGGATGCATATGCACAAAAAATCCGTCCGCATTGCGAGCTAGCCCCCAGCTCAGCTTGAACAAATGATAGCCCTGACGGGCTTTCCCATATCCGCGTTCTTTGCCAAAGGAGATAACTTCGACATTTCCCGGAAGCCCGGAAACGTCTCCTTTTTCCTGGCATATGACGTATAAACGCTCAAGGTTCTTCGCCAAGGCGGAAATCCAAGTGAACACAAAACCGGTAAGGGCGTCGCTGCGGTCAACTTTGCGGGTCACAAAAATAAGTTTCATGATCGATCGAAGAGATTATATTTTATTATCCAAAAAATCGCCGCGACTCCGTCTTTCCAGCTAATTTTTTTTCCTTCCGCGTAAGTACGGCCATAATAGGAGATCCCTATTTCGTAGACGCGGAGATGATATTTCGCAACGAGAGCCGTTAACTGCGGTTCGATACCAAATCGGTCGGCGGTTATTTTGTCTTTCAATAAATCAACCGCCTTGCGACTAAAAACCTTATATCCGGCCTCCATGTCCGTCAAGTTGAGGTTCGTAAGGAGGTTCGAAAGTATCGTTAAAAACTTATTTCCCAGATAATGCCTATAGTAGAGAACGCGGTGTGGCTGAGTGGAGATCAACCGCGAGCCGAAGACGACATCGGCGTCATTGTCTAAAATCGGCCTGAGAAGATTTGGGTAATCCGCCGGCGCGTATTCCAAATCGGCATCCTGTATAAGCGCGATGTCCCCGACCGCTAGATTCAGTCCATCCCGCACTGCTGCGCCTTTGCCCTGATTTCTGGTCTTTACCACCACCCGATAGCGATCCTTGACCCTCATCAGTTCCTCGGTGGTACCGTCCGTAGAGCCGTCATCTATCACGATGACCTCCTTTTCGACTCCTAGTAAACTCATGGCGTCGACCCTACGCAAAACCTCGAGAATCGTCGCGCGTTCATTGTACACTGGAACGATCACCGAAAGTTTCATGACTTGCCGGCGGACCGCCGCCAAAAATCAACTAAATTCCGTACTGCTTCATCGCCATCATATTTTTTCGCGACCCTTTGGGCATTTCCACCAAGTTCCCGCCGCAATTTAGCATCAGTCAGCAACTTGCCAAGCCCTTCGCAAAGCGCTTTTTCATCCCCAACATTCACCAATATGCCAGTCTGTCCCGATACCAAAATATTCTCTGCGCCGGCGGTTCGCGTGGCCACTATCGCGCATCCGGCGGCGGCGGCCTGGAGCAGTACTTGTCCGAACGTCTCGGTATCGGACGGCAAGACAAAAATATCCGCCTCTCGATAAAGACCAGGCAGTTCATTGATACCCCTGGTCCCCAAAAATTTAACGCGCTGGTCATTTTTTGCCAGGTCCTGGAGAACTTTTTCTTGTGCCCCTCCCCCAACGATTTCCAAGAGAAAAAGTGAAGAAATCGACCGCGCCGCCCTGATGAGCAGACCAACATTCTTTTCCGCTGATAACCGGCCCACAAAAAGGATTTTTGGAACCTGGTTAGCCGGTTTGGAATCACAAAAAAAAGCGCTGATATCGATCGCGGTCGGCTGAACTAGGACCGGTTTGGCAAAACCCCATGCCTGCAAACGTTTCTTGGTAACCTCGTTGTTGACACGAAACGCATCAGCGGTGCTTATCGCTTTTTTTATCCGCCAAAAAACATACCACCGCGCCGGATTCCATTTGAGCCACTCCCTAGTGAAAAACATCCCGTGAATACTCACGATCCATGGAATTTTGAAAGCCTGTTTGATTTTTTCACCAGCCGGCGCGGCAAAATCTTGGGTGATAAGCAGTTCGTAGGGGTGCTCTTTGCCCAATTTTGCGGCGATCTCGACAGCTTTCCTCCAGTGCTGGGGTTTAGACGAACCAGTGGGAATGATCCGTAGATTTTCCCCGATCCACCGCGGGGCTCCGGACCGGGGCGAAAATACTATCACATCCAACCGGCCACAGAGCGCCGCGTATTTTTGATGACGCGAAACCACGTCACCAGAATCACTCTGGCCCAAGAGACCTCGATCGAGACTGAGCATCAGGACGCGCATTTCAGCAGTACTCCTTCAGTTTCGTTTATCATCCTCTCCTCGGCAAAAACCCCGAGGAGTTTTTTGGCTTCATCCGCTAGACGCATCCGAAGTCCGGGGTCATTTCTCAATTTTTCGATCGCAGCCTCAAGCTCCGAGCGATCATTGTATGTGATCAAGAGGCCGTTTTTCCCCTCGCTGATGACCTCTGGATTCGCGCCCGATGTGGTGGTAACGATCGGGGCCCCCATCGCGGCAGCCTCAAGCAATATAAAAGCAAAACCCTCATACCCGGAGTTGAGAATGAACACGTCGCAGGCTCGCAAATTTTTCAGGATATCCGATCTTGGGGCATCGTTTTGGATAACTAGTCGATATCGGGAATCTTTCTTGGAGAGATCGCTGACGACCTCCCTGAGCAAGGAAAATCCTTTCCAAGGAACGCTGCGTCCAGCCGAAAAAACCACAAAGTCGTCATCTGCGAACCCGAGCTCCTGCCTCGCCTGATCGCGACCGATATCCGGCAACGCGGGTATCGAATTGTAAATCACCTGCGGCTTGCTCTCCTTAATCCCCCAACCGACGACTAGCCGCTTCAAATATTCAGAGGGTGTCACGATTACGTCGGCCGACCGGCATGCGCTGATCTGCAGACCACGGATGCGCGCAATCGGCCGGGGAAACGACCGAAGAAGCTGAAAATCGTCGATCGAAAGATCGGTCAGCTTCCGTCCGTAAGCCTGCTCCCACGAATAATCCCCCGGGACTCGCAGGACAAATGGTTTCTTGAGCGAGCGCGCTGCGAGAGATGCCGGATAGCCGGAAGAAACTGGGTCTTGGGCGTAGATGACATCTGCTTTTGCACCATGTTTCCGTGCTGCTCGGAAATATCGAAAATAATGCAACGGCTTGAGAACACTCCGCCGAATATAGATGACAGGGAATGGATATGCTTTAACCATTGAGGATTCCCCATAAGTAATTACACAAATGCGGTGACCTCGTTTGCTAAGAGCTTCAGCGAGGAGCGCCGTATAGGTAGCGGGTCCGCCAGGTTGCGGCGGAAAAATCCCAGTGCATAGTAAAATTTTTAGAGAGGTCCTGACTTCCATAATTTTTTTATCGATGGCCAATTGGCATAATAGATGTAAAAAGCCTCATTCTGCTTGTCATCATGGATGACTTCGGGTGTAACCTCTAGCTTTTCGAAGTCCTGCCGCAACCTGGTTGAATAAGCCTGCAGTTCGGTTACCGGGTGCTTGAGGTTATCATTCGGGCTTACAAAATAAATGCCGTCCACCGGGAGTCGCTCCAACACGTCTTCCCGCTCTAAAATCTCAAAAAACTCCTCAATACTGACTATAAACATTCTATTATAGATTCTAAACCGCTGAAATGTCCAGATAGTAGGGAACCAATTGGCTTGCGAATCAAAGACAATAACTCCCTTAAACTCCCGCTGTGATTTTCCGTCGAATCTTCGCAAATTCACGCCGCCCGATCCGATATAGGGTGGGAGAGCAGAAACAGGAGAGGAGGCGCGGGATAAAAGCACCCTCATCTTTTGGTCAAGCTGATTATACCCCAAATTCTCTAATCGATACTCGGCATAAAAATTTTTATTCCCGATGGGGTTAGTCAGATGATTTGTATTTATGGAAAAAAATAAACTGCCGAGACCGGTCAACAAAAGCCCCGCGGCAGTCACGACATTTGCAAGTTTTTTTTGCATTACAGGCAAACTGAAAATTTTCTCCAGGCCGAAAGCGATAGTCAAGGCGACAAACGGACTGACAATACCCATCCAGATGAAATTCGGGGCCACATACAGAAAAAAGGCCTCCAAACTGCCCAGTGCGAAAAGCGTCAAAAAAATCTCTTTTTTTCCGTTTCGGCGCCCAAACCAAATCGCGAAAGGCAGAGACAATAAAAATACTAAAAAATATGGCCAAGAAACATAGTGTGGGCCGGTCGAGATAAAACTCATAAAATCCCAGTCCTGCCCAGTCAGCCTGTTGCTTAGTAGCGGCCAGTCGGTGGGCGGCTGATTAAAGACCTGAGAAAATTGGACATCAAAATGGCCTCTAGTTTGGAACGTCGCGATATTGTAAACCACTACCGGACTGATCACGGCCAAAAATATTGCTGCCCCCAACCAAGCCATTTTGCTTTTCAAGACCACCCTCTTTTGCCAAATGAGAAAAACAAAAATCCCAGGTAAAGTAGCGAGCACGGTAAATTTGGTCAAGAAAGCAAAACCAAAAAATAAACCAGCCCATAAAAAATTTCGTTCCTGATCTTGCCACCCCTTAACCAAAAAAAATAACCCTGTTGTGAGAAAAAAAATCAACAAACTTTCCAAAAGCCCGATCCGACCAGTCCAGATAAAATGAGTGTTGAGTACCAAAGCCCCGGCTGCCAGGAGGCCCACCCTGCTGGTTCCGCCCAAACGCCTTCCTAAAAAGAAGGTCAGAGAAACCGTTCCCAAGGCGGCAAAGACCGAAAGCAGCCTAGAGGAGACGACCGAGGCGCCAAAAATTTTAAAGACCAAATTTTGCAATAAAAAAAACAATGGTGGGTGATCGTGAAAAGAAAGATAGGACCAGACCGGTCGATGTCCAAACCATTGCACCGGCGTAGTCTGTTTTTCCGAATTCAGAAAATCAAAATAGCCCAAGGCGCGGAAAGCATAATGCCCATCGTCCAAAAGCATATCGTGGCGACCCAGCCGATAGAAGAACAGAAAACTGGCCGTCAAAAAAATTACCGCAAAAATCAATTTTTGGTTTCGGCTCATATCAGGCCAGCCTGTTCAAGAGTTTGTCCATCTGCCCGGCAATCCGCTCCCACGCATATTCCGACTCCACTAGCTTCCGCCCATTGCGGGCCAGCTTACTTCGGAGGTCATCGTTTTGCATCAAGCCTGCTAACTTTTGGGCCAAATCAGCAGGATCCTCACTACGGCAAAATAAACCCGTTTCACCTTCTTTCAAAAAATCAGGAATTCCGCCTACTGGAGTCCCGACCACCGGAAGCCCCGCTGCCATGGCTTCCAAAAACGCGCTGCCGAGCCCCTCGGAGCGTGAGGGCCGGACAAAAACATCGGCATCCGCATAATATTTGGGTAGGTCGTCCGGCGCAACATGCCCGACAAATTCCACCGAAGACGTGACCCCGATATCTCTAGCGAGTCTTTTCAATTTCGCCTCTTCTGGACCCGCACCCAATATTTGAATCACGAATTTAGAACCAGGGATCATGGATTTTAGCCTCGCCGCCGCGAGGACCAATATGTCGATCCCGTTCTTATGAACCAAGCGGGAGGCGGTAGTGATTTTGAAATTTTGATTTGCATTTTTGATATCTGATTTTTGAAATTTTCCGCCCGAGGCGCCTGCCCGTCCGTAGCCGGGCGAAGGCGGGGATCCGCCTTTGGCGGAAAACTTGTCCAGGTCCACTCCGTTCGGTATGACCTCGATAGGACACTTGGCACCCTCTTTCTTCGCCCACTCGGCCAAAAAATTACTGATAGCCTGGATATGGTCCGCGCGGCTAAAAATCTTTCTCCACTGCCCCTGTACGTATCGCACCCGGCTATGAATATGCTCAATCGGGTCGCCCTCCTGTAGAGTCAAAAGAAATTTTACGCCCGGCTGCCTTCGCAAAAACAGCATGGTGGCAGCGCCCGCATATGCCGCCATTATGGACCATGCTACGGCGTATGGCGCGCGGCGATGCAGCTTGTTCGCCAAGCGCGCCGCAAAAAAAGGATACAGATATTTACCCAAACGGCCGCCAAATCCTACGCGGTAGACATTGACGTTGCCCACTTTTTCTTTTTTCGGTGGCCCCGATTTGAGCTGGCAGGTGATCAGATCAAACTCATAATTAAATAAACGGTCAGTGGTGTACCTGACCGCCAGTTCCGCTCCCCCTATCCAGGGTTCGTACGCGAGACTAAAGATGAGTATTCGGGGCTTTACCCCGTTAGAAATTTTATAGTTGAACTGCGCCATAGATTTATCCGATTAATCCCCGAAGAGGCAGAATTTCTAACGGGGTTCATATCCCATGAAGTTTTTTTAGCTCGGCAATGCCTTCTCCTAGACTGACCTTGGGCTGCCACCCCAGCAGCCGTTTCGCTTTCGTATTATCAGCAAGCGTGACCAAGGCGTCGCCCGGGCGCGGTGGAATTTGCGCGATATCCCCGCCGATCATTTCGGCCACCTCCATGATGCTGTAGTTTTTTCCTGTGCCAATATTAATTACCTCCGCGGTCGGAACGTCTTTTTTCATGGCTTGGAAGTTCGCCTCGACGACATCGGCAATATTTGTGAAGTCCCTTCGAATTTCCCCGCCATTCTCCACCACTGTCATTGGCTGTCCACTCTGGCGCTGCTGAAGAAAAATCCCGGCGACTGCCGCGTAAGCGCCTTCCGTGATCTGCCGCGGTCCGTAAACGTTGAAATATCTCAGGCACACAGTCGGCAGATTATAGAGCAGGCCGAAGATCTTGCAGTACATCTCGCCAACCAATTTTTGGAGCGAATAAGGCGTTTTTGGCCGGGGGGTCATGTCCTCGCGGAGTGGAAACTCGGTCTGATCGCCGTATGCGGAAGAAGAAGCGGAATATACTACTTTTTTTACCCCTGCCTTATGCGCCGCCCAGAGCACATTGAGCGTGCCGGTGATATTCACCGCATTCGGCGGCAAAGGGTTTTGAATCGATGGCTGAATGCGGGCGAGCGCTGCGCAGTGAAAAACCGCGTCGACCCCCGCAAAGTGAGGGGCGATCGCCTCGAAGTCGACGATGTCGCACTTCACGAATTTTGCCGCTTTATTGATATTCTCCCGCTTGCCAGTCGTGAGATTGTCCAGAACCACGACCTCATAACCCTCGCTGACCAGTCGGTCCGTGATATGGGACCCGATGAATCCCGCTCCGCCGGTAACTAATGCGCGCATATGATTATCTATCAACTCCGCCGGTTAATCGCTTATTGATCTCTTCCACGACGCGTAAAAGCTCCAAATCCACACCGCTCACTTTGGCGAAGCTGATAAGCGCGCGAGTATCTTTTGGCAAACACTTTCCGCCGTAGCCGCGGTACCCGCCGTGCTTCACGTCGAGGTGTGAACGACCGATGCGGCGATCGGCGCCCACAATATCCCTGACCAATTCGTAATCAATGCCTATGGCCTCGCATAAATCATAGATCTGGTTGGCAAAGGTCACTTTTACAGAAAACCAGGTATTGCCGAAATACTTTGCCATTTCGGCGACCTTCGCTGGCACAAAACGCACAAAAGGGGCGAGTGGCAAAATGGATTCAATATCCCCGGTCATGTCGTAACTTTTGTCGGTATACCCGATTATCTGCCGGTCCGGGTAGCTGAAATCCTGAAACGCGGTCGATTCCGTCAAAAACTCCGGATTGAAGATGATCTTGAGATGCGGGTATTGCTCCTGATATTTATCCGTTGTCCCGGGCACCACCGTGGATTTGATTATCACCGCCCGCGCAGTTTTCGCACGGCTGGCGTTCTTCATGGCATCGTCCATTGCCGACAAATCTATGCTTTTCCCGTCGAAATTCGTGGGAACCGCGATAAAGATATAATCCTGACTCAAAACCTCCTCGACCGGATCGCTCTCGAGGAATTTATCATAAACCTTTACGCTCGCGCCGTGGTCGCGGTACCACTTAGCCACCGTGCCCCCGACGTAACCGCCGCCGATGACCCCGATATTGAGTCCGGATTTATGCTGCGGCAGATTATGAGGAAGCGCCTGCTGGCTGCTCTCGGCTGAATTTTTGGCAGCAGTTGATTTGTCCTGCATGGGGGTCACAACTTATACTTATACTTGTGTATTATGTCAATAAAATGGCTCAGCGTCAATCAGCGAAAAAGATAAAAATCCTCCTTATCGTCACCCAGGGTGAGGTGGGCGGAGCCCAGCGGTATGTTTATGACGTCGCCACATCCCTTGATCCGGAGAGTTATGAAGTTGCAGTGGGAGTGGGGAATGAAAACCATGACCTCACGGACAAATTAAAGCGAGCTTCGGTCGAATCAGTGACTTTGCGTCACCTCAAACGTGCCATCAACCCATGGCATGATTTACTCGTGCTGGGGGAACTTCGTGACCTGGTCAAGAAGTTTCAGCCCGATATTATCCATTTAAACAGCAGTAAAGCCGGTGTGGTTGGCAGTATCGCCGCCGCGATGGCGGGCAACAACCACGTGATTTTTACCGCCCACGGTTTTGCTTTTCTCGAGCCAGGAGGGTGGCTCAAGAAAAACGTTTATTTCTGGCCGGAGAAATGGGTGAGTCGGTACAGGGCGAAAATAATCACGGTTTCCGAGTCTGATCGCAAAGCCGCTGAAAAATCCGGGGTCGCCAAGCCGGAACAGCTTGTCACGATCCACAATGGCATCGGCGAAATCGAATTTTTGAGCCGGGGAGAAGCGAGGGAGACTCTTGGCCGGCACAGTGGAACAAAGATCAGTCCGGATGACGTTCTGATCGGAACTATTGCGAATAATTACAAAACTAAGGACCTCCCAAATTTACGCGCGGCTTTCTCCCTGGTAAAAAAAGATTTTCCAAAAGTAGAACTGTGCGTCATAGGGAAAGGAGGAACTGTCAGCATCCCCGATCCAGATGGCGATCAGGCGCGAAGACTCCTACCTGCCTTCGATGTCTATGTGTCATCCTCCGCAAAAGAAGGTTTTCCATACACTATCCTCGAGGCCATGGCCGCGGGTCTGCCGATCGCCGCGACTGCTGTGGGGGGCATCCCCGAAGCTATAACCTCGGGCAGAGAGGGTATCCTGGTGGAACCTGGTAATCCGGCGGCTCTCGGGGACGCCATCAAAAAAATCCTCCGCGACCCCCTGTTTGCAAAAACTCTCGGGACGAATGCCCGAGAGCAAGTGAAGGAATTTTCTTTGGAAAAAATGGTAAACGAAACCGAAACGGTTTACCGGGAATTACTGCGGTAGCGCTCGCAAACGCTCGATCTCACTTTTCACCGCTTCGTTGTCAGGATTCAGAAGTAGGTGTTTTTCGTAATACTCAATGGCCAGGTCGATCTTGCCTGTATCTAGATAAAAACTGCCGAGCAACGTGTACAAATCCTTCAAAATATCGCTCTCTGGATTCCTGGTGATGGAGTCCAGGAGCAGGGCCTCGGCTTTGCTATTGTCCTTAAAGTCATAGTAATAGAGTTCGTAGAAGTTCCGGATCGTGGGCAAGTCATCCGGGTCGTTCTGAATAGAAATAAGGTAATTCTCCTCCGCGCGGTCGAACTGTTTGAGATCGAACTGATACAGGGCCGCTAGATTGGAAAAAGACAGGGAGTTTTCCGGACGGATGATGTTGGCATAGTCCCACGCCACGCGCGCGCCCTCGAAATCGCCGAGGAGTTTCTTGATCATCGCGATCTCGTTGATGTTCTGCAGGACATCAAAGTTCGTGTCTATCGCGACTTTCTTCTGTTCCTCAAAACGCGTGAGGTATCTCTGCTTGTCTCCTTCGCTCAGCTGGGTGCTGCCCACGACTGGCGGAGAAACGATGCTGTCCTTCATGGCCTGAACGTCCGCCACTTCAGGCGTCTCGGGTGTCCGGAGCTGATAATACAGAAAAATCCCGGCGCCGGCCGCCAAAACGATTATCAATAAAACTTTTATCAGTCTCGACATATCCGGTAGTAGAAGTTTGATAGTTGCTAAATGTAATTCTTTTAATTGAGGATACAAGGATGATCCTATCTCCAGTAGTGCGCATTACCGAGGGCCGCCCTGCGGCCAATCAAACTTTCACTACTGGACATATTCTCAAGTTTAGCAAAGGAGAGTATAAAAAACAACCCCGCCCTTTCTTGCGAAAGGGCGGGGTGTTTTATCTTGATAAAGCTTCCCGTCTTGACTCGGTTTCAAGCCGAGGCAGATAAGACAACTTTACAAGATGTGGACTCACGTCCTTACCTCGTCAGGATTTCGGCTGTCGAGGTGACGGCGAGACCTGATACCCGGTTACCGTTGAACCACTCGTTAGTGTTAGTAGCGGTGGTGGAACTGTTACCAAAGTGCAGATCTGACCAGACGAACTTGCCTTTCGCGGCATCGGAGATACCGGTGCATGGATGGTCGCCAGCTGCGGCGCCACCAGCACAATCCGGATAACTGCCTAGGCCGTTGAAGGTGTTCTCACTGCGGAACGTGGTCGATACCGAGGAACCAGTCGTCGAGCTTGCCACTGTGGCGCGGAGCTCAAACGATTTGGAGGTACCAGCGGCGATGGAGCGGTAGATACCGCCGTTACCCACGCCAAGTCCAGAGTTGGTCTGGAACAGGAGGTGGATACCATACAATCCGCCTTTGCCATCCGTATGCGCGGTGATGACGTGCGTGATGTTCCTACCGCCGTCAGAGGTCAGGTTGACCTCGCTGCCAGTGTTCGGCTCTTCGATGAGCTCGAAAGACGTCAGAGTGGCGGTAGTGGTCGTAATCGCGAACGAAGCTTTGTAGAAGCCGAGGTCGCCCTTCGGATCAGCCGTCAGCCGGAACTTGAACAGCGGAACGCCGCTCGAGTTGATGAGGCTGTTGCTGCTGAGAGCCACTTTGGCCCAAGTCGGGACGCTCCGGTAGACAGTAAAGTCTTCGCCGGTAAAGGTACCCGATTTGCTGCCGGCGGCGATTGCCGTACCCGAGGATACGCCCTTGGCTTCGTACTTGTCCTCAGCCACCGAGAGGCTCACCCCGTCGCCAGAGTCGGCCACATTGCCGTCGCCCTGGTTGTTGGTCACCTCAAGAGTGTCGACCTTCACGGTCATTTTCTTGCCTGTCGAACCCTTCGTGATAACAAATTTACCATCGAGGTTCATGAAGGTGACCGTATCCGTGGTCGTCGGCGCAATGGCCGCGATCTGGGTCGTGCCATCGAAGAGGTAGACCATCGCGAATTCATCATTGAGGTTCCCGCCGTTTACCTGGGTCCGGTCAAAGTGAATATTCGTAAGGTCAATGTCTTCGTTGAGAGCGGTCAAGCGCAGTTCACCAACGGTGACTTTGCTTGCCCCACCCACGAGCAGAGCATCAGAGCTCGGACTCGAGGCGTCGGTCGCAACCGTCAAGGTTCCGGAACCGGCGATAGTCATGGTCTGACCTTCGCTTAGGGCTACGGTTTCGGTGACTGTGTTGCCAGTCGTCGCGCCAACCGCCGTCACGAGATCCGAGTTGCTCAGACCGAAGGTGTGATCATCGCCGGCCGCGCCGGAAACAATGTCGCCCTTGAGAGTCAGAGTCTTACTCGTCCCTTTGGTGACGATGACTGGGTTGATGAATGAGAAGGTGTTGGTAGACGCCGTACCCGCGACGTTTGCCGGCTGAACGATCGGCAGGAGGCCGGTCGCGCCGTCAAACAACTGCAGGTTAGCGATCTGGGACTGCTCGTTGTTGCCGTCCACTCTTTGCGGAACGAGCAACTGCGTCAGTCGAACGTCCTCGCCGGAACCGCCCGCGTCAAACACGAAGTTCGCAAACGTGAAGCCGGAGGAACCGACAATCACGGATTGCGCCGCCGGGGTTACGGAGGTGGAGACATCCAGTCCGCCAGTCTTGACCGTGACTGTGTCGAGTGACAAGTCAGAGGTCGGATTGGCAGTAATGGTTTGGTTCGTAACTTCACCCTTGGCCGTGACCAAGGCATCCGGTTCAGACAACCGGAGCGTGATGGGGTCATTCGCGGCCCAGTCCGAATTGAGTGTGCCAAAGATGGTATAGGTGTGCGTGCCGACCGGGAAGACAATCGTATCGGTCGAAGTCGCGCTGCCCATATTCGTCAAGCCGCTCGATTCGGTCGGGTCAAACGGACCCGCCACTGAGGCGCCATTCTCGTCTTTGACGACGAGATCGCTGATATCAGGGGCGATATCGCCATGAGTGGTTGTTACGCCGATGACCAGCTGAGTAACCCGAATGGCTTCGCCTTGTACTGTGCTCTTGAAAGCACCCAAGGCCTGATTCGATGCCCCTTCAGAGATGTTGAGCGAGCTCAACACACCCTTGGAGAAAGTGATCGAACCGTTACCAATGGACGTGTCAGCCGGGTCGTAGAACGGAGAAGTGGTGTCTGCCGTGCCAGCGCTGTTCTGGTAGGTCGGCAGGACGAAGAAGCCAAAAGTTTGGCCCTTCACCACGACGTCCGCTTTGGATTCGATCTGCAGATCAATGGTGCGTCCAGAACCATCATTGATGTCCGCACGGACGTCAAAGTTCTTGGTCTGGCCCTTGTCGAGGACGATCGGAGTGGCGAGGTTAGAGATAACCTCTTTGTTCACCATTTTCGCGGTCGTCGCCTGCACCGTACCGTCCATCATCAAATCCATGTTCGCGATGTCGTTGTCGCCAGCGCTGCCGTTTTGCGTCAGCTTGATGCTGTGGACTTCGACTTTCTCGGTGCTGTCATTGATGATTTGGAAGGCAGCGACAATGTAATCCTGCGTCCCCACGTTTTGCGTGGTGGCCGAAGGAGATGCGCTTGCCTTGACGGTTACCGCGGCAATCACGACCGAGCTATTCATGGTCATGAGGTTGCCGTTGATCGGCAGTGTTCCCGAGCGACTGGCGGAACCAATGAGTGTCATGTCAACCAAAGCCAGAGAGGCCTGGTCGCCAGAGTTCGTGTCCGCGGCCATGTTGGCCGCGATCATGATGCTCTTGGTCGTGCCATTTAGAACGGTGATGTTGTCACCGAATGTCGCTTTGTGCGTTGAACTCAAGGAGCGTTCATTGCCGATTTGGTTGGCTTGTCCAACCGAGGTACCGGCAGAAACGTCCAGGAGAATGATATCCGTGAAGTTGCTGTCGGTCGAAACACCCATGCGCTCCACAGTCAGCGTGTCAATCGTGACATCGCCGCCCGTGGCGGTGAGGTTCACCTTGGTGAACGCAACGCGCGCGGCGGCCTGGACGACTGTACCCGCCGCCGGCGTGTCACCTGCCAGAGTAACTGACAAGTTGCCAGTCGAGGAGACCGGAGGAGGAGGAGGCGTGGTGCCATCACAAAGATTGGCACCAGCGGTGAGACCCGAGGTGCCACCTGCCACGACATTGGCAAAACTAAAGCCAAAATCAGTGAAGCAGGAAGCGGTCGGGAAACCGCGCTTCGTGGTCGAGGTGACGGCAAAGATTGTGCCGCCATCGTTGATCAGAAGACCCGCGCGGAAAGATGCATTGCCTTCGTTGGCAAGCGCGAGGTCCGCGGCGTTAGCCGAGACGACTTCGCCCCAGGTTCCGCCATGAGAGTAGAAAACTTCAGGGCTCGGGACGCCTTTGCGGCCCGTCGCCGTGACCATCCAGATCGTGCCCGCCGAGTTCACAAAAGTGCCCTCGAGGTGAGCCGCGCTGGAATTGTCGAGATTCGCCCCAGCTGGAACTGAAGACAGAGAACCGGCGTTCATGACATTGGCAAAGCTAAAGCCAAGACCAGTGAAAACCGCGGCTGAAGTAAAGCCGTGCTTCGTTCCACCAGAGACCTGATACACAGTGCCGCCATCGTTGAAGAGGACACCACTGCCCAGCGGCATCAAGCCGAGGTCAGCAAGTGCCAAATCAGCCGAGTTGGCAGGAACTACATCAGAGAAATCAAACCGGTTTGAGTAGAATTTCGCCAATGAATCGACACCGTGGCGACCGTCAGCGACACCGTCGCTGTTTCCGTCAACCACGTGCCAAACAGTTCCGCCAGAAAGCACTAAGCTACCATCTGGGTGAGCATCAACAGCGGCGACCGGGAGAGCGAGAAGACCCGCACCTGCCCAGACCGCAGTCGAAACTGCTAAACCCGCAGCAAAGACCTTTTTTGCAAAAGATCTATTAGGTTTTTGCATTTGTTGCTCCTTTGCAAGAGAAAAGTTTTTTTAATTGTTCAATTGATACAATCAAAAACTCAATTTCTCAAGCAAATTTACTAGTTATTAAGTTGCTATTCTAGCCCCTTTGAAATTCTTGAAAGCGCTTCCCATTCCTCCAATCCTAGACTATCGACCGAGGCGGCCCCTTAAAAAATGGGGCGGCCAATCTAGAGCGAAAAAATGACGAAAGGCCTTTTCAAAAAGGCTCCAAAATGCGAAAGAATTTTATTCGTTTCTATGCAAGAACATCAGCAAGTATTTAGACGGAAACTTAGAGATTATGTTACTTCATTAGACAATATTCTGTCCAAAAAAGCAACATACAAAGATATTCGAATTATACTTACGCCTATCTACTGCGTCAATTACGAGATGTGGATATTTTCGGGGCATTTTTAAAAGCGGGTAGGGAGAATCCGCCTTCGCTAATCCAGCCGTCGTAGCCACTATGGCGGAGTCGGCAGCTTCGGACGGACAGGTCGTCATGCCCGTCGTTCGAGACCCTGAGGGGATCCTCAGACCCTGAACGGGAGACAGATCCCCGCCTTCGCCCGGCTACGGACGGGCAGGCGCCTTGGGCGGAAGCTCCCTCAGCTTGCCCGTCTCCTCGCCTACTCCGCCGAAGTGGCTTCGGCTACGAAGGCTGGACGCAGTAGCATCTTTTTCAACCAGCCATAGCCCAAGCGGGTAGGGAGAATCGAACTCCCGGCATCAGCTTGGAAAGCTGAGGTATTGCCATTATACGATACCCGCTTAAGCAATGGCTTGTTTTATCAATTACACACTTACACAAATCGCTCCCTGCTACGGAGGATGGAGAAAGCTGAGGTATTGCCATTACCTGCCCGCCATAGCCGACTAACTCCGTATAACCACACTAATACATTTGCAACCGCTTTCACAATCGTAAACTCGAATCAGCAGGCGTTGGCAGGCAGGTACGATACCCGCCTGCGTTTTAACCTGACAGTCATTGCGAGTGTTAGCGAAGCAATCTTTTACCTCCGATTACTAGATTGCTTCGTATCCGCCCTCTGGCGGATCCTCGCAATGACGTTAGGGTAGGATTCCAAAAGTACTTCCGAAGATCCACCCAATAATTTCCGTTTCTCAATTCTACCTCCACTCCCTCCCCTTGTAAACGCCGCGTCTGTTCGGTTTTCGGGATAGCCAAATTTTCGATCGATATCATCCCCCGCGCGTTAACTACTCTCTGCCAAGGCACGGGGGTGCCTGAAGGCAAGTGGCGAAGAAGATATCCGACGACTCGAGCGGAACGCGGCGAGGAGACCGCGGCGGCGAGCGCGCCATAGGTCGTCACCTTCCCTTTGGGGATAGCTCTTGCGAAAGTCAAAATTTTATCCGCAAAATCCTTCTTCATTCAAAAAGCCACGCACTTAAAGCCCCGGTCACAAATACTTCGATTACGGCGGCCGCGAGCAGAAAAACAAAAAATGCCGGCAACAGCATAAAATTTTCTTTGAGCCTCCGCGAAAAGTTTTTCCAAAGTACGCCCGGTTCAGCACGCCGCCAAAACAATCCTAATTTGATGCCGAATGCCGCCGCCAAGACCAATGCTGGAATTTCCAGAATGCCGTGGGGCACGACTGTCACCGCGAAAACAAACAAACCCGATGCGCCCTCTGCCGCCAGCATCGAGCTTAATAAAAACCCCAATATAAAAAAATTCAAAATCAGCCCGATCGCTGGCAAAATTCCAAGGACTACTCCGCCAAAGAGCATAACGACTAGGGACTGGAAATTATTTCGGGCGATATCCCACACGGTCTCGAAGTCGGTCCGCAAACCCTCCTCCCCCAGGACATCCCGAAAAAAATCCTCAAGTATGGGCAAGAGTTTGTCGAGCAGGTCCGGCCTGACAGCGCCGGTCAGCGCGCCGATTGCGAGCCAAAAAAAAGCCGCGGCGGCCGCTTTGATGAGCCAGGCACGGTTTTCCCTAAGTAAATCCTGGTAATATTTAAACCAATATTGCAAGATGGTCTATTTGGTTGAAAAGGGCGCGGTCAGAAGCTGAGCGGGAGCCGCGTATCAAGATTGAAATCCCGAAGATTCGTGAGGTCAGGATTGATGACATTGAGCAGAATAAAACCGATCAGCAGAACGATGAGTCCGGTCAGGGCTGAGGTAAAAGTATCTTTGGCTGACTCCACCTGCTGAGCGTTTCCTCCGGAAGTCATATAGCGGTAGCCGGAAATGACGAGCATAAAAAGCGCCAAAAGCCCGCCGAGACCCAGCGAAAGCATGTAGATCTGATTCACGCAAACCGCGATGCTGATGGTGCCGGAGGTGACGTTGCCGCTCGCGTCTCTCGGCGGGCGGCAGTCTGACAAAAACCCGGTCGGCTGCAATATTTGCGCCTGTGCCGCCAAAGGTAAAACCAGGTTGAGGAAGACGACCAACATCAAACCCATGGCCAAGTTGGCTTTGAACACCGTGCTCCGCGGTCTGATTGTCGTTTGTGTTTGTATCACAGTCTCCGAAATTTACTCATATATTATAGCATAAAACGTTGAACTTTACCAGGCCTCGAATAATTATGCAAGTATTTATCATTAGCTCTATTTCTTCTGTTTTTATTCCTTTTCAACTTCTTGCAGACTTTCCCTCAGTATCAATTTCAGGCTTTTTTCCCAGCGGTAGTTTTAAAATATTCCTCTCTTCTAAGGGCATCCTTCTTAGATAAGAAATACTCGCAAAAAATAAGTCTAAGCGGCCTTCGAGAAGCTGTTGCCAAAGATTGTCCTTGAAAGTGATCTGTTAATCTATTTTTGAGGTTGGAGGTAGACCCAATATACAGAAGTTTGTCCTTTAAGCTATAAAGAACATAAGTAGAATAAATTAACTTTGACATGCGATGCTTCTAAATGAAGGAAACATGCGGGCGAGTGAAGTTCAGCTTCGCTGACTTCACCGCCATGAAGCGAACTTCGTTCTGCTTCATGGTCGGGGTGCTGGGAATTGAACCCAGTCAACGTGCTCCCAAAGCACGTGTACTACCGGTATACGACACCCCGGAGACATAAACCCCCCAAAGGCTTTTGGGGGGGTCAATGAAAAAAGAAGTTTCTCTGCGAAATTAACTGCGGACCGCGTCTTTGAGTCCCTTGCCGGCCTTGAATTTCGGCACTTTGGTCGCGGCGATTTGTATCTTCTCGGTTGGGTTCTGCGGGTTTACTCCAGTGCGCGCGGCTCGGTCAGAGACAGAAAAACTGCCAAACCCAGTCAGGGTGACTTCCCCGCCAGCTTTGAGCTGTTCCGTAACCACATCAACAAAAGCGTTAAGCATTTTTTCCGCGTCTGCCTTGCCCACACCGACCTTGACGGCTAGAGCATCCGCGAGTTCAACTTTGTTCATGACTGTACTTTTCCTTTCCCCGCCTGCCGACGAAGCAGGCTAAATATTAATCTTCTTGAGCTGATTATAGCATTTTCCCTTATTCAAGCAACTTTCTCTTCCCCTCCTGCCGGGGGCTTCTCGGGTTTGGCCGGCTCTTTGGGTACCTCACCTCGTTCTTCCATCTGGCGATAGAGCGTGCCCAAAACCCCATTGACGAACTTGCCGGAAGACTCACCGCCGAAAGTCTTGCCGAGTTCTACCGCCTCGTTGATGGCCACCTTGGGCGGAACCGCCTTGGCGTACTGGAGTTCATAAATGCCGATGCGCAGGATGTTGCGGTCGATGATCGTGGTCTGGTCTATCGGCCATTCCGGAGCGGTCTTTTCGATGAGGGCGTCGATCTCAGCCTGATGGTCGCATACTCCTTTGATCAGGCTAAAAATAAACTCCGTGTCGGAAAGACCCGGAGCAAAATTATTTACATTACGGCGAGCGACGGCGTCGAGATCCGCCTTGCTGCCGTTGAAATCCCACTCATACAGGGACTGCATCGCGACTGTTCGGGAAAGGTGGCGATTCGCCATTTCGTACTGTCTTTATTGAAAGTTACTGCTTGGCTTCTTTCTTTGGAGCGGCAACCGCGGTCGCCAAAACTTGCCTACCGCGATACTGACCACAATTCTCGCATATAACGTGGGGCATCACGACACTGCCGCAATTCCTGCATTTAGAAAAATTGAGGGCGGTGAGATGGAGGTGGGACCGGCGCCTGCCGGTTGCCCCTTTGGTTTTACGAGCTCGTGGTACTGCCATAGAAAAATAATTCGGATAAAAATTCCCGCCCGAGGCGGGTCCGCCTTTGGCGGAAAACTCAAAACTCATTATAACCGATGCTTTCGCTCTTGCCAAGTTTACCCCGTTAGAATTATCTAACGTGTAATTCCAACACTTCGCATACTAATCGCCTAATTAACCGAGGCAACAATAAAATATCAGGTAAATTCTATCGGGGTGTCCACTTTAGCTGCCAAGGAAAACTCGTACAGGAGAATCCTGACGACAAGTCGGCAGGAAACGAGTGATCTCTGGCAGCTAAAGTGGGAGGAGCCGAAGCAGGATTGAACTGCTTAGGGCTCCCCAGAATGGAGTTGGATTGAGGTTGGGTTCATGGCCGGGGGTCAGTGATGTCTATCACTATGGAATCTCCCGGCTTAGGTTGCGCCTGTACCTTTTTGCGGTCTCTGTGAATCAATACATCCACAATAGCGCCTATCAAGAAGGCTATTGCCGTAAACACTACGCAAAAAGTCCAGCCACCGTCGAGTCTGACGGTATTGACAGTGATTACGAAAGTGAACACAGCGAACCCCAGACCGCAGTACATCTTACTCATAAGCAGGTCCGTCAACAGACCTAGTCCGGGCAGAATGAGATAGTACGGCCAGTCAAGGTTGTTGTTAGGCGACGGTTTTGTGAAATAATAAATCACGTCTATTCCGCAGCCCATCAATGCGAACTGAAACCACGAAATCCATTTGAACATCGTTAATCCTCCTTTTGTCTAGCAGGAATCTTTTCTTATTCTAGATTCCCACCCTTCTGGGTGCAGTCCCTCCGCGTAGTTTTGGGCGCTAAAATTATTGTAATAATTGACCCTCTTCCGCGAAGTCCGATTGGTCTCCTGTTATAAAGACGTACGGATAAGGGATAAGATTAGCACCCAGAAGGGTGGGAGGAAGAGCGGCCGTTAATTTGGTCGCTCTTCCTTGAGTAGTGCGACGGCAACGCCGAATGCGTCACCCGTCAGCGTCAATTCTTGTTGATGAGGCTTCTCGAGCTCTTCGCAGATAGCTTTCACTGCGAATCGCTCTTCCTGCGTGAGACCTCTGCGCTCGATTTCACAATCGCGCATGGCCTCCTCCTTTCTGCGGGGACGGTTGTTCTTTACGCGTGGCGAGCAAGAGCCCGCATGAAGCGTTGGATATCCTCGACTAGCTCTGCCGGGGGGTCATCCTGGAGTTGCTGATAGAACACCTCTCGTTGCTCTGCGGGCAGTGAAAGCGCGTAACGGATGACAGCGATGACTGGAATTGGGCTACCTTCGATAATCTGCCGAATGTTCTGCATCGTCTCCTCCTTGGGCGTTAGCGCGGACTTGATGTCAGCTCTGATTGAGATACTGATACAGTGCAAACGCCCCAACTGCCAGCAAAGTCGATCCGAGCACTAGCCCGAGCAATAAATGACCTTTCGCCTCGAAGAGGTCACCTGCCTTCCAATGATCGTGGGACAACATTGCTCCCCAGAGTATCAAGAGTACTCCGCCAAAGAGCGACGGTGGCCATACATATATCCATTCACTCATATTCCCCTCCTCGATTTTTTCCGAACTTTAAGCCCACGAACCGAAGCTCGCGAACTTAAAGGTAGGGAGGAGGACTGACACAAATATCATATCAGTCCTCCTCGGGTGGTGGGCGATGTAGGCGGGGATGAAGCTCCTAAACGAACCAGCGATCGTTGCCGGTCCGGCGATCCTCACGGCGCCTCGCGCGCTTCGCGAGGAGTCCCTCGAGCCGAGAAATCTCGGCCCGATGCTCCGCGGGAGACCTGTCAGAATGCCGCCTGAATTTCGGCTGGGCGGCAACTCTCTGCCGAACTTCGGGACTGGGCTCGGCGGTAGCGAGCACTTCTTGCTCCAGGTCGGCCGCGACTGCGGACGGACCGAAGAGAATTACCGCTTCCTTTCCCGACACAGCGTTGGGAAAGCAACTTACAACTCGCAAACTCTTAACCCCAAACCCTTTCTTCGCCCACCGATTACGGTGACGTTCGAGCATTGTGACACCCCCCTTAGAATTTTACCGCGACTTCCCCCTTCCGAAAACAATGCCAGGTACCAAGCTCGAGAAACAGAATTTGAGCGTCTATAGGTTTGAAGGCCTATAAAAAATTATAAGTGCCTCTCCTGTATAGGCGCCCAAACTCTGTCTCCCGCCGATATCATACCCAGTACTATTCTCGGAAAGAGAAAAAACAAAAACCCCGCAGGAGATAAAGAGCAAAATGAATTGCTTGAGTCCCGGGGGTCTTTATTTGGAAAATAAACGTCTCCTGTAGGCGTTTATTTTCCCTGTAGAGCCAAATTTTTAAAGAGATGCATTACAATCATTAACCGGCAATGATAGCAAAAAACCGCCGTTTTGTCAAGTCTGACGGGCGGTTTTCAATCGATTTTTGGCTTATTTAAGCCATTTCTACCCGTTCAGCGGGTCCGGGCGAGTTTTCGGATTTCTCTGATTTTGTCGGTTTTTTCCCAAGGTAGTTTTAGGTCATCGCGTCCGAAGTGACCGTAAGCAGCAACTTGCCGATAGATGGGACGGCGGAGATTTAGATTCTTGATGATCATGCCGGGCCGAAGGTCAAAAACCTTGCCCACGATATCCACTATGGCTTCCTCGGAGATCTTGCCTGTGCCAAAAGTGTCCACGCGCACGGACAGCGGTTCGGGTACGCCGATAGCGTAGGCCACCTGCACTTCCGCCTTTTTCGCCACGCCCGCGGCCACTAGATTCTTTGCCACGTACCGAGCCATGTAACTTCCGGAGCGGTCGACTTTGGATGGGTCCTTGCCGGAGAAACACCCCCCGCCGTGCCGGCTCCAGCCGCCGTAGGTATCCACGATGATTTTGCGGCCGGTGAGTCCGGTGTCGGCCTGCGGGCCGCCTCGCACGAACCGGCCGGTCGAGTTTATCAAGATCCTGGTTTTTTTATCGAGCAAGTTCTTCGGGATGACCGCGCGGATGACGTGCCGCTCGATCTCCGCGCGAAGCTTCGACTCATCCATGTCCTCATCGTGCTGGGCGGCAATGAGTACAGTGTGCACGCGCTTGGGTTTGTCATTTTGGTACTCCACGGTGACTTGCGACTTACCGTCTGGCCGCAGTCCTTTCACAGTCCCGTTTTTTCGCACCTGCGCGAGCCGTTTGGTGAGTTTGTGCGCGAGGATGATCGGCAGGGGCATCAATTCCTTGGTTTCATTCGTTGCGTACCCAAACATCAAGCCCTGGTCTCCGGCGCCAAGTTTCGCGAGGTCCTCTTTGACGATGTCGCCGCCCTTGCCCTTGGTGTAGGCGTCCACGCCCCGCGCGATATCGCCGGATTGTTCCTGAATAGCGACCATCACGCCTGAGGTTTCCCATTGAAAACCATAATCGCCGTCAGTATAGCCAACATCCTTGATGACTTGCCGCACGACTTTCGGGATGTCGACGTAGGTCTTGGTAGTAAGCTCTCCTGCCACCACACATACGCCATTGGTGACCAGCGCCTCCACAGCCACGCGGCCGCGCGGGTCATCCTTGAGGACAGCGTCAAGGATGGCGTCCGAGATCTGGTCGCAGAGTTTGTCCGGATGCCCTTCAGTTACCGATTCAGAAGTAAAGAGTTTCTTCATATCAAACTTAGAAACTTAAAAACGGAAAAACTTAAGAACAAAAAGAAAACATGAGAGACTGTAGTTATTATACAATCTTTCATGTTTCAATAAAAGCGTTCTTTAGTTTCTTGGTCCTTCCGTTCTTTCATTATCTTAGTAATCCATTCCGCCCATGCCCCCCATGCCGCCAGCGGGGCCCGATTCTTTTTTCTCATCCGGTATTTCGACGATCACGGCCTCAGTCGTGAGCAGGGTTCCGGCGATCGAAGCGGCATTTTCGAGCGCCAGCCTCGTCACTTTGAGCGGGTCGATGATGCCCGCGGCGAACATATCGGTCATCTCCATCTTGCGCGAGACGACTTTGGAAAAATCATATCCACGGCTGCCGCTGTTCTGCATCACTTCCTCAACGAGCTTTTCGGGATTGTCGATACCGGCATTCTGCGCCATCACTGTCATCGGGGCGAGCAAGGCCTTGCGTACTATCTCATAGCCGGCTTTGTCCTCAGCGTCGAGGACCCGGAGTTTTTCGTTCAATACTCGTACGGCTTTGACAAGCGCCGCCCCGCCGCCCGGGATGATCCCCTCTGCCACGGCCGCGCGCGTGGCGTTGAGCGCGTCCTCGATCTTAAATTTGCGGCTCTTCATTTCCGTCTCAGTTGGCGCCCCGACTTTGATGACACCCACTCCACCGGCCAGCTTGGCGAGACGTTCCTGCAATTTTTCTTTATCAAAATCAGAAGTCATGCCAGTTAGCTCTTTACGGAGCAGGGCTACGCGGTCGGCGATTTTCTGCCGGTCCCCACCGCCTTGCACTATCGTAGTATTTTCCTTGGTCGCGATGACTTTGCGGGCTGATCCCAGCTGCTCTGCTTTGGCCGATTCCATCTTCATGCCCAGGTCGGGAGAAATTACCTGCGCGCCGGTAAGCACCGCTATATCCTGAAGCATCTCTTTGCGGCGATCGCCAAAACCCGGGGCTTTTACCGCCAAGACGTTGAACGTCCCGCGGATTTTGTTCACCAAAAAAGTCGCGAGCGCCTCGCCCTCGATTTCATCCGCGATTATCACCAGATCTTTCTTCCCACTCTGGGCAAGACTTTCGAGAAGCGGCAGGATTTCCTGGATCGAGGCGACTTTCTGGTCCGTAACCAAAATCGCTGCGTCCTCCCACACGGCTTCCATACGCTCGGGGTTGGTGACCATGTAAGGAGAAACATAGCCCTTATCAAACCGCATACCTTTTACCACTTCTTTCTCGAGTCCCACGGTCTGACCCTCCTCGACTGTGATGACCCCGTCATGACCGACTTCGTGCATCGCTTCGGAGATGAGCTTACCAACTTCGGGATCAAGTGAAGCGATAGTCGCCACCTGTGCCACTTCGTCGCGACCCTTGATATCTTTTTTCATATGCCTGAGCGCGCCGACGGCGTCCCTCACTGCGTCACCGATCGCGTTGCGGAGCCGAACCGGATTGTGCCGCACCTTCTCGTCCGCGAGGCGTTTCATCCCCTCGTCCACCATTTCCTGCGCGAGTACTGTCGCGGTCGTGGTCCCATCGCCGGCTTCGTCATTAGTTTTATTGGCTACTTCCTGAATGAGTGCGGCACCGACATTTTGGAACTTATCCCGGAGCTCAAACTCTTTGGCGACAGTCACGCCGTCATCGGTAATAATGGGCGAACCGTAAGAACGGTCGATCACGACCGACCGACCCTTTGGCCCCAGAGTCACTTTGACCGCCGCGGCAATTTTGTTAACGCCCGCGCGGATCGCTTCTCTTGCTTCTGCACCGAATCGAATATCTTTTGATGCCATATTGATAAACCTATGAACGTAAGAACTTAAAAACTAAAGAACGATTTTGTTTTTTGGTTCCTTGGTTCTTCAGTTCTTTCGTCTATTAATAATTACTTCTCAACTGTACCCAAAATATCTTCATCTTTAAGAAACTTATACTGGACTTTTTCGATCTCAACCTCTTCACCGCCATATTTGCCGAACAAAACCGTTTGGCCAACTTTGAGACCCAGCTTTTTAATCTTCTGCCCGCCGCCGATGGCCACGACTTCGCCCTGCTCCTTCTGTTCCTTCTCCGCGCTCTCGGGAAGGACGATGCCGGACTTGGTGACCTCTTCCGCCGTGTGCGGTTTGACCAAAATTCTGTCGCCGAGGGGTTTGATTTTCATGACTTTTTGAAGATTAACAATTATCTCGGGGGGCGAAAAAAAACACCTGCCCAAAAAGAGTGTTTTAACTACCCCATCAGAAAATAATTATAGATGATTTTGAGCAACTGTCAAGCCGCGCCGAGGCGGGGATTCCCTGAATTTTGCTCAAATTTCTTGAGAACCTTCTGTCCCCTGCTGCCCGGGTGGAAGGAGAGCTCCTCGTCAGAGACGATGATGTGCTCCTCGAGACGGATCCGCCGTTTTTGATAGACCGCGGCTATGTAGTTGAGCGGCCACCCGACTGTGAGATCGAGAATAACTTCGAAAAACCGCTGCAGCGGACTGAAATGAAAATTAAAAAACGGCACTCGTTCCGGGGTCCGGGGCGAATGCAGAAAATCCCCGATCCACGAATTGTTCCGCCAAAACTGCGCGAGTTCCTCATGGCCGAGGACCGGCAGAAGATTCGTATAGATCACAGCGGTATAGAGATTGCGGTCGGAGCTCAGGAGAATTCCTTCCCGGACATAATGATTGAGACAAAACCGGTCCGCGATGTACCGGCCGTGCCGCCGTTGCCCCAAAATCTGGAAATAAAAAGAGGCCAGCGCGCGGGCAAGCCAGATCCGGTTTTTCTTCACGATGAAAAAAAGATCGATGTCCGAGCTGGGGTTGCTGTTGAGGATGGCCTGGGAGCCGGAAACCGCAACCGATCTCAGATATGGAAAATACCGCAGGAACCCCAGTACCCGGCGGCACTTGCGGAACCTTTGTAGGGATATCTTGTACTTTTCCTGCCGCGTGTCAACGAGCGCGTCGCGCCCGGGAAGGAAATAAAAGCCATCCCGCGTGCCGATTTCCTTCTCGAGACTAGCAAGGGCTTCTCGAAGTTCCGGAAGTCCTACTGCCGCGGGCAATCCCGGAACTTTCACGAGGTACGATCGAAGCTCGAGGAGTGTGAGTGGGACGTCTAGGGCGTCAAAAAACCCGAGCGTGCGGAGGATTGATGACTGAAGGGGCGACATGTTTATTGTCCGAAGGTTCCGGCGTCCATCTCTTTCCACTCGTCAGCTGGATCGTCCCATTTGTAGGCCTTGAGAGAATAAACGAATTCCGATTCCGAAAACTTATACTCGACCCGCGCCGAATCTCCGCCCCGGTGGCTGAAGTGGTATTTCTTGTCCTCGACCCGCGGCTTTTTCTGAAGCGCGAGCTTTGTGCGGCCGAGCGGACTCTCGAACACCAGATATTCCGCCTCGCCCTGCTTCACGGTTCCGTCAGCGGTTTCCTGAAGCAGATCCTCCACCCCCTCATCCTCAACGGAGAAATTTTTGCGGACCGTATTTTTGATCTCTTCCCACTTTTCTGGTGACATGTTTTAGACGTAAAAACTTAGAAACTGAAGAACTAAAAACACTTGCGTCATTGCGAGGAGCTGCGGACGAAGCAATCTCTTCTTCCCTGGGATTGTTGCGCTGGCGCTCGCAATGACGGCCGACTTGTTTGATGGTTCTTCCGTTCTTTCGTTTATCCGTTCTTTAGTTATTTCTGGCAGTTTGGACAATATGAGCTCGTCCGGCCGCCCAGCTTAATTTTCTTGATCTCACTATGGCAAGTATAACAGCGCTGGCCGTATCGGCCATAGACGCGGTGTTTTTTCCCATATTTTCCCTCTTTCCCGTCGATCTGAAAAAAATCTCCCACTGACGAGCCACGCGCAGCCAACGCATCCTTTAGTATTTTCGGAATGGTCAAAAATATTCTGTGCCACTCCGAGGTCACAAGCGAGCGCAGAGGACGCGCCGGCCTGACCTTTGCCCAGTAAAGTATCTCGTCAGAATAAATATTGCCAATGCCCGCCACTACCTTCGGGTCCATGAGGAATTGCTTGATGCTGAGTTTCGGCCGGCTCCGGGCGCGGGAGCGGAAATATTCTTCGGTGAAGCTCCGGTCGAAAGGCTCAGGGCCAAAGCCGTGGAGGTCCTGCACTTTGTCCATATCCGCATCGCTCACGAGCCGCAGATAACCGAACTGCCGGAGGTCATTGTAGTAGAGTGCGCTGCCGTCCGTAAACTTGAAGATCACATGCGTATATTTATGCGGGAGTAAGAAACGCGGAGAAGCCGTAGAATTGAAAATTTTGACTGTCTTTCGCTCCCCTCTCCTCGCGAAAATCATCTGCCCGGTCATCTTCATGTGAATGAGCAGGGTGAAGGGCCCTGACAATTTGAGGAGCAGCATCTTAGAGCGACGTGTGATGCTCACGATTTTGTGTCCCCGGATGTCGCGGCGAAATATCTCGGTTTTCTTCGCCCCACCCTTGCGGATATTGCTGACCACCGAGGGCCCGAGGGAGACGATTTTCGGCAAACGTACCTCGACATCCCTGATGGTTTTGCCCCGCACGGTTTTTTCGAGCCCGCGCCGGATAGTTTCAACCTCTGGCAATTCCGGCATGTTTACTAGCTTTTAGCTAATTAGCTTGCTGGCTTTTTAGGAAACTCGTGAACTATAATAATACTACCTTTCACCTAGTAAGCTAACAAGCTAACTCCTAATAAGTTGATGAACTACCAATCGGTACACGACGAGCTCAAAAAACACTACCATGGCGAATCGCTGAAGCTTTTTGAACGCGCTTACGTTTTCGCGGAGGCGGCGCACAAAGGACAGCTGCGCAAATCCGGCGAACCGTACATCACTCACTGCCTCGCGGTCGCCGATTATCTGGGCAATCACCTCCGAATGGACATGAACACCGTGGTTTCGGGCCTCCTTCATGACATCACCGAGGACACGGCGACCACCCCCCTGGAGATCAAGAAAAATTTCGGCGAGCAGATCGCTTTCATCGTCGCGGGTGTGTCCAAACTGGGGCAGATCAAACTCCGGTCCCAACAGGACATGAACTACATCGAAACCCTGCGGAAAATGTTCCTCGCCATGGCCGCCGATATCCGGGTCGTGCTCGTGAAGCTCGCGGACCGGCGTCACAACATGCTCACGCTACAGCATTTGCCCAAAGACAAACAGCAGAGGATCGCCCGCGAAACCCTCGAAGTCTACGCCCCGATCGCCGACCGGCTCGGGATGGGCGAACTCAAAGGCGTACTTGAGGATCTGTCTTTTCCTTACATTTACGAAAAGGAGCACGGCTGGCTCCTCAATTTGGTCAAAGAACGCTATGAGGAAATGCAGGCCTATGTTGAGCGCGCCAAAGCAGTCATCGCCAAAGATTTTCAGGATACCGGGGTCAAGTACATAAGCATCGACGGACGGGCCAAACACCTCTTTAGTCTGTACCAGAAACTTCTGCGGCCAAAGTACAATAGGGACCTAAGCCAAGTCTACGACCTCATCGCGCTGCGCATCGTCACCAAGAACCTCGAGGACTGCTACACCGCGCTCGGCGCCCTACATTCCAAATACCGCCCCCTGCCGGGACGCATCAAGGACTATATCGCCTTTCCTAAGCCCAACGGATACCGCAGTATCCATACCACGGTCTTCGGCCCGGAACGGCGCATTCTGGAAGTGCAGATCCGCACCAAGGAAATGCACGAGGAGGCGGAGTATGGTATCGCCGCTCACTGGGCCTATGTCGAGCATGGCAAACCGAAATCCGGGACCAAGGTCCACCGCGAACTCGAGTGGGTCAACCAGCTTCGCGACTGGCAGAAGGAACTCGGCACTGACTCCGCGGAATTCTACGACTCGCTCAAGATAGATTTTTTCAAGAACCGCATCTTCATCCTCACGCCGAAAGGCGACATCCGCGACTTGCCCGAAGGCGCCACTCCCCTGGACTTTGCCTTTACCGTCCATACTGACCTGGGGCTCAAGGCCATGGGGGCGCGGGTGAACGGAAGAATGGTCAAGCTAGCTGATGAGCTCCAGAACGGCGACGTGGTGGAGATAATCACGGGCAAGGAACCGAAAGTCTCCAAAGACTGGCTGCGGTATGTCAAAACCAGCGGGGCCAAAGGAAAAATCCGCGGATATCTCAATAAACACCAGAGGGGCTGGCTTACCGGCCTCATCCCGAAGATTCCGTTCATCAATAAGTAAACTCCGACGCCCCTTCGGGGTCGGAGCCCCGACTTTACGTCAGGGGTAGCCGGGCTGCAAAACAGCTCGGAAGGAAGTTTGACATCCTTTTATCCGACGCTTACCATTAGCATCATGAACAAAGAAAATCAAAAACCCAACGGCACAACCATCGACGACCTGGCGGTAATGATTAAAAACGGTTTTGACAATACTGCCAACAAAAAAGACGTCGAAGAAATTCGAACTGACATAGCCAAAATCGACGACCGATTAAGAGTAGTCGAAACCAAACTAGACCGCGCCCTTTATACCGAACTCACTCACCTCGAGGCGAGGGTCACGAGGTTGGAACAGAAAACGGGTATCAAAAGCTCGTCTTAACAATTCCACTTCAAAATATAATAAAACGGCTCAACTTACGTTGAGCCGTTTTATTTCTTTTCCTACAAGCTAATTCCTACCAGCTACAAGCTACTAAATTTCTCTCCTGGAGCAAGAAGTTTCAGGGAGGAGATCCACAATAAAGTGGTCCTGAAATTTCCTGCCCCGGGAGAGCGGAGGAAGCGAGGTTTGAACCAAGCTTCCTCCCTGGGAAAGCTACTGAATCAGCGTGCCCTGAGAACTCTGACAACGTGCCAGAAGGCCAGGGACAAAGCAGCCAGGTAGGGTAAAAAAGCAAGAAAGTGGTTAATGTTGGGGTATATTACGTTCACCGCAACCCCACTTACTAAGAACACCACCATCGCAAAGCCTGAAACTCCTGAAGCTAATGGCCTTACTGTCATATTGATCCTCCTTGAACCAATTTTCAGCCCACCATTTCTCTACTTTTCCTCGCCCCTTGCGGGAGAGGTTAGGAGAGGGGTGATGATGTTCTGGAAAAAGGTGAGGAAGGAAACGCGTGTAAGCGATTCCTTCCTCGAAACACAATTTACCTTGAGCCGTCTGTTAGGACGGTTCAGCCGAGCTTTGCTCAGCTTGCCCAGGATTTTGGGGGCTCGCAAGAATTCTTGCGAGAGATGGGGCAGCATCGACTGCCCCATACCGAACGGCGGTAAACAGGTCCGCCGCCAATTGCGACCTCCCGGAGTCGTGCAACTGGACTCCGAGCAGAGAGGTTACGCTCTCGATGACCGGTTGCATTCTCGCAACCCAATCATTTCTGAGCTGATCATATAGGTCGAGGGACCTGTATCCCCCGAGGCTGCCATATGTACCCTCCACCGAGATAAGCACGGGCTCGCAATCGGCCCATTCCGGTGGGAGCAGATTTTGCCGCAGGAACCCATTACGGGCTCCTTGGTACTCAAGCTGCATCTTTCCGTCCCTCTCCTCCAGGACGGTATAACGGTAGCCAGATAGCGCAGTCACCCAGACGAGACGGAGCTGCGCGTCTCTCTCGAGTTTGGCCGGACATCCCGACCAGCCGTCAAAACCCACATCCTTAGTTGCCCTGGCCTTTTCCAAATCCACCGCTGGTGCCCAAAATCGGATTATCATTTCTATTCTCCCGCCTTCGGCCTGCTCCAGACGACGTCTGAGGTCAGGACTTACGAAGGAATCTGCAAACGGGATTGTCTTTAAGCCGTAAACGGCGCCCCATTTGCAGCCACTGCGTACTTCATGCCGCAAGCGGCAGAGAAACCGGAAATTTTTATTGCGGAAAGCGAACTGGATACTTTCAAACCTATCTCGCTGTTCAATCAGCGATCCGATAAACCGGATTCCGGGGTGTTTTGTCCCGCAATGATACTGTAAAGAAAATAACCAGATGGCTTTCCGCAATCTACTACCTATTTAGTTTTCAAAGAACCATTTTCAAATCACGATTTGATTCGCGATCTGGAAGTGGTGAGGAAGCGACGAAATGCATCGCTTCCTCGGGACTGCTACTAGGCAGCAGGCGGGTATCTGTTAAGAAGTTCGCGAGTGCCCTCCCCAAAGGTGTCCTGGAATTGTTGTTCCGTGGTGACGAACCCAAGTTCGAAAGCTATGCCGTCGGACCCGCCGTGACCACGCTCCAGGCCGTTTGAGAACGGAACATAGAACGAGTACGAACCACAAAGACCGTGATTAGTCGCACGCATGTGTTTCCTTACAGCATCGTACAAATAGCTACCCCCGGTGAACCAGTTACGGTTCCTTATTCTATGACTAATGGAAAACGTAAAGATTGGAGTCATCAGGTGCTGGAGCCCCTTGGTAACTACGGATTGTACAGCCTGTGGAGCCCGGCTGGAGGCAGCATACACATCAGCTCTTATGTCGCCCATCAGATTGAGACTATGAAAAATCCTTTCGTTCACCAGGGCGATAACGCCGTTGTTGCGGCACTCGTAGAATATTCCCACACTTCCTCCTTGGAAATCTCTGGTGTTCTTTTAGGCCCGCGCCAGAAAGGCCGATTAGGGTTTGCACCCTTTCAAATTCACAATGCACTCGTGAACTTGGAAGGGTGAGAACTTCGCGGAGAGAATTGTATAGAGGAATTAAGTCCGCGAAGAATGCAAAGGGCTAAAACTCCTGTTTTATATCCCTGTTCCGACGGCCCCTAGTCCTTCCGTAGTCCCGATGTAATCGGGACGAAGGAGGATCCTCTACACAATACTCGCCATGAGAGCAACCTCTCTCCAACTCTCCCCTCGCCGGGGGAGAGAGCTGCAAGGTAGGTTATTAAACAAAAACCTCTCGCTTCCCCCGCTTGCGGGCGGGGTGAGGAGAGGCAAAAAGATACAATTGAACTACCCTAGCCTTTCTCCTCAGAAAACTAGTGATCAACTATCTAGATTCCAAAAGAACGTTTTTTATGTTGAAAAAGGAGTATATACCAAATTCGCCTTCTTGTCAACCCCCACACCAAAAGTGTGGTGTGGGGGTCAATACTAAAGGCTGGATTTTGGCTTATCTTAGCCAAAAAGAAATGTTTTTGGCTTGTTTCTGGGCTCCAAAAAAAACTTAAATTTGAGCCAAATTAAACGGCTCAACACGTGTTGAGCCGTTTAATTCTAATCGCTTACCTGCCTCGCTGGCAAGGCGGGTCGCCTGTCGCCAGTCGCTATCTGCCGCTGCTGAACATTCCGTCATCCGTGCGCTCGTAATCATGTATTTTGTCTTTGCCGAACCAGTGCTTGATTTCGTGCTGGGCCTCTTCCTCGGTTTCCGAGGCGTGGACCAGATTGTGCACCGCCCGCTTCTCGCGGTTAGCTGATGCGGCCGAATCCACACTGAAGTCCCCGCGGATCGTGCCAAGCGGAGCATCGGAGGGCATAGTCGAGCCGGCAAGCTTTCGCACCATCGGTACCGCGTGCGTGCCCTTGATAGCCATCACCACCACCGGGGCGCCGATCATAAACTTGATCAGCCACTCTCTTACCATAGGCCCGATTTTTTCCGCGCTGTCCGTGCCGAGTTCGGCCTTGGCATCATAGCCGTACTTCTCGTAAGTCGCCAAAGTTTTTTCACCAAGGCGGTGGATCCACTTGTCGTCTTTGGGATAGTGCTCGTCAACTTCCTGGTGAGTCGGACGGATCATTTTGATCCCGACAACTTTAAGGCCGACCTGTTCGATGCGCCGAATGATCTCGCCAGTGAGGCCGCGGACTACGCCGTCTGGCTTGATCATGAGGAAGGTAATTTCTTCTCGGGGATGAGGTGCCATACCAGGTAGTAGAAGTTCGATAATTAATAAACCAATTAACTAGGTCTTATTATAACAAAATACGCCAAATGATGTTAGGCTCTCTTTTGACTCCGCACAGCGGAGTCAATCGAACTTTCACTACCTGGCATATTATTTAACTGATGCTTTCTTAATTGTTACTGGAGTTAATGGCTTGTCACTGGCATCTGTCGCCACAGCCGCGATTTTATCAACTACATCCTGTCCGCTGGCGACATGACCAAAAATCGTGTAATTGTGGGGCAGAGCGTAGTCCTGATGCATGATGAAAAACTGGCTGCCATTGGTGTTGGGGCCGGCATTGGCCATCGCCACCGTGCCTTTCACGTAGCCGAGTTTGTACGATTCAGTCTGGGCATTTAGCTCGTCCTCGAATTGATAGCCCGGGCCGCCAGTGCCGGTCCCGGTGGGGTCGCCGCCCTGGATCATAAAACCCGCGATTACGCGGTGAAAGATGACGCCGTCATAAAACCCCTGCCCCACGAGCTTGAGGAAATTCGCCGTGGTTTTGGGGGCGTCGCTTTCGGCGAGCTCGATTTCGATGTTGCCCATGCTGGTTTCGAGAACTACCACTTTTTCATCTCCTTCGGGGGTAAATGTTTCAGTTGAGGGAATGGGGCTCGAAGTGTTTTGTGTCTGGGACTCATTGTCGCCGTAGGACTCGGTCGCGGTTTCTGGCGCACTATCGCTCTGCCAGTACCATACGCCGGCGATGACGAGAACTGCAATTACTCCGCCAATCCAATACTTCATCTAAATATTATAATCCCTGAGCGTAGTCGAAGGGGCACCTAGATTTAAAGCTGTCCTTCGACAGGCTCAGGGGAAAACGTTTATTAACTTAAATCGTTTTCATTATTTCATATTTTCCTGTTTTTTGCAACCGCGGTCCATACAACGGCTCACATGATCGGGATAGAGAGCAAAGATAACGCCGCCATTTTCATCGGTTTGGTAAACATGGGGCACTTGTTCATGCAGAAGACCCAGAACTTCTTCGTGAGGATGGCCGTAATTATTGTCTCCTACGGAGATGACGGCCGCGTCTGGGGAAACGGCGCTGAGAAACCCTTCGCTGGTCGAATGACGCGATCCGTGGTGTCCGACTTTCAGAATTTCCGAATCAAGCGGGAACCCGAGGCGAAGCAGGACCTCTTCAATGTCTTTGCCGGCATCGCCGGTGAGTAACACATTCGTTCGACCGAAACTCAGCTTCGCGATGGCCGAAATATCATTGACGTCGGAAGGCGTTTTGATAAACTCCGCTGTCTCGGGATAATAAAAGTCCAAAACAGTGGCCCCGTCGAGATAAACCCGCTGGCCTGCGCGGGGGCGGGTCGTCTCGATCCCCCGCTGCTTCAACTGCGTCAAAAATGTTTCGTAAACGGCGGAATCATACGGGGCGTCGCTGAAAACAACGCGCTTCACTTTGTAGCGCTTCAGCACTTCCACCAGACCGGACACGTGATCGGCGTGCGGGTGAGTGAGGACCATAAGCTCAATGGTTCGATCAAAAAAGGGCATGGCCTCGCCGAGCTTACTGAGCACCGCGTCCCCCGGGCCCCCGTCGATCAGCACATCGTTGCCCTCCACCGTCCGCAGATAAATCGAGTCGCCCTGCCCGATATCAAAAAATTCCAGGCGCGCATAGTTACGCGTTTCACTTTGGGCCAATGCCAAATAAACCGCGACGTTGAGAAGCAGTAAAACGCCGACCCCGTACCAGATTTTGTTGAGTTTAAATTTATTCATACAGCATACCTGTCATTGCGAGGATCCGTCGGCTGACGGAGACGAAGCAATCTCAACGGCTTTGAGATCGCCACGGCCTCCAGCCTCGCGAAGACGATTATAATTTGATCGGAACATATTCTAGATAATACCGAAACTGCTTTTTATGCCGATACACCGCTACCGCCGCGAACAACAGCACATACGACAGCGCCAAAAAGGGCCAATCAAATCGAGCGTCAGTCGCGGCCACTGGCAATGAAGCAAAAAATTCTGTGACTTTTATCACATACTGCAAAATCACCCACGGCAAAGACGCTACTATCTTGGCCGCTGGCAGCCATAAAAACCCGGCTATGCCGGCGAGAAAGGAAAAGAACATCGCGTAAGGGATCGTCCACAAAATCAAAACATTTACGAGCGGAGCGACTAACGAAATCCGTTCGAAATAAAAGATGAGCAGGGGTAGCGTGAAGGCTTGTGCCGCGAGGGTCGCGACCAAATTGGTGCGAAGGCCAAGGACATCGGGAAGACGATAAAACCATTTCTCGAGGATTGGGGAGAGATAGATGAGCCCAAGAGTCGCGAGGAACGACAGCTGAAAGCCAATATCAAAATATAAAATCTTCGGATTTATAGCCACCATTACTGTGCCGGCTAATACCAGGGAATTGACCGAATGGTACAACCGGCCGACATTGAGGGCGAAAACCAAGAGCATGCCCATCACTGCAGCGCGGATTACTGAGGCCTCGGCTCCAGTTAATACTACGAATGCCCCAACTGTGGCGAGCGAAAGCCAAAAAGCGATGCTCACTCCCCACCACGCCCGGGTCCGAAGTATATTACGGGTAATTATCGAAATATTGTAGCCGGAAATCACGACGATGTGTGACACACCGGCGAGGATGAGCGCGTTCTGCAGATCCTCGGGCAGAGCGCGCTTCTCGCCGAGGAGCAAGCCTTGTGCCAAGGCATTGTGAGGCTCGGGCAAAATTTGAGCCAAAATGTCCCGGAAACGATGCTTAATAGAAAGAAGCGCGGCTTTTACCGGATTCTTGTTCCCCTGTCCGAGTCTCTCGACCTCGGGAAAATACATCACCGCGTAAGTATCGAAACGTGACAAATAATCTTTGTACGAGAACTCGTCCGACACAAACGGCTCCTCGATTTCACCCGCAAGGCGCAGCTTCTCTCCGTATTCATATTCCGGGTACCTACCGACGCTGACGAGAATATTTCCGGAAAACCCCACTGGCTTCACATACAAGTTAATTTTCTGCGCCCGCACGTCGGGGTCGCGGATTATCATGCCCTCGAGTATAAGTTTTTCGCCGAAGCGGTTGCCGATAAAATTTTCTTCGTTAGGAAAACTAGCATGATAGCGATAGGAACCCATCAAAAGGAGCAGGCCGCAGAAACATACGACCATCAAGTGCTTGCGGCCCCAGAATACGGAAAGCAGAATAATAAAAATAATGGCCGCGATGGCCATTAGGTAGAGATTCAAATATTTTGCGACGGCGACCCCGCCGAGAAAGCTCAAGCACAGAAAGAGAAAAATTTTTGACTTGCCCAAGGTCACATTCAGGAAAAAGAAACGCGCAACTCGACCCCGAGGGCATCTGCTATGCGATGCAAAAATTTGACCGTTGGATTATACGTACCTCGTTCAAGCCGAGAAATCACCGGCTGCCGAGTTCCTGCTTTTTTTGCCAGTTGTTTTTGTGTAAGCCCTTGTTTGAGGCGTTTTTGAATAATCATTTCGACCAAAGCAAATTCTGGCCCCAATTCATCATAAGCCTTCTTAATAACTTTATCTTTGAGCAATCGTGCTTTGAAATTTTTATAATTTTTCATACTACCAATATAACTTATAAGTTATATTCTGTCAAGGCCTCATATTTCTTTTGGGCTCTGAAAAGTTCCTTAGGCGGAATTTTGGATGATTTTTTAATAAATCCGTGCAACAAATACAAGCTATTATGATAAAAGCAGTAAAATATTCTAACCTCTTGTTGACCTCTAATCCTCAACTCAAAAAGATGTTTGGTAACTTTTTTACTATGCGGCATACCAAGATTGTGAGAGAACTTCTCCAGTAAGTCTACTGTACGCAGGACTTTCGCAATCGTCTGCTTCTCCAATGAGGCAATAAAATCCTCTACCTCTAGAAAAATATGTATCCGCATGAAGAAGCCCTAAATCTTCGCTCGCGCAAGAAGCGCAAATTGTAAAAAGTATTGCTGCAAACCCGGAGCTCCTGCCGCTCCTTCACTTTCCAAACACTCCGCGCTTTGTTCCTTGGCTCGAGAAATTTCGCGCCGACGCAGACCCCGCCAGCGCGGATCGGCGATTGTTAAGTCCATCAGCTCATAAAATCTAGCGGTGGCTTTTTCAAGTCGGGTGTCATCTCCTTGTTTCTTTGCGGTCAAGGCACGCTCAAATTCGCCTCCCGCATTACCTAGCTGTTCTGCAAGAGATAATTTGAAC
>Ga0209542_10000419_pt1 | contig 102865 bp, 122 predicted proteins | sample RifCSPhighO2_01_FD_184028 | JGI IMG/M metagenome (GOLD analysis project Ga0209542, IMG submission 184028) | Soil microbial communities from Rifle, Colorado - Rifle CSP2_plank highO2_0.1 (SPAdes) (version 2) | ecosystem: Environmental > Terrestrial > Deep subsurface > Rock core/Sediment ...
TGTGGCTTCTCAAAAAAACGCTGACAAGGACACTCTCAAAGCCATTGAAATACTCAAAAACTACGGCGGAAGGCTAACGCAAAAAGAGCTGCGCGAAAAAATGCCAGAATATGGCGAGGCGAAGGTTTCACTGATTGTAGCCGAGCTTGAACAAATGGGCGTTGTGAAAAAATTCAAGAAAGGCCGCGGCAATATTATCGTTCTAAAGCAATGAGCGCGCACAAATGCAAAAATACAGGAATCTAAATTAAAAAAATGGTAAAAGCCCGGGCGCTGAATTCACGCCTCGTGGAACACTTCTTTTGCCTTGGGCTTATAGAAAGCCATGAACCCAATCCACGCAAGGAACACGAAAAATGCCGAAGCAACAATCGGCATTGTCGAATCCGCTGCAGCAATGACGCCTGAAATCAGGGGAGGAAGCGTGAGCCCAAGGCTTTGTATGCTCTGGTTGATTCCGAAAATCTCCCCCTGCGATTCCCTTCCAGCTGAATCTGAAATCAGCGCGGAGTAGTTCGGATACACAAGCCCTTGTGAAATCGCAACGAGAGCAATTATCGCATAAAGCGCGGGGACATTGAACGCGAAAACCAAAAGGAAAAGCGAAGCTGCGAGCATTATAGGCGCGAACTTCATCACCTGCGCGGGGGAAAATTTCTTTGCAACCATTCCCGTGAGAAGCCCCTGCGTTATCGCAATCCAAATCCCAACGAACGCGAACAAATCCCCGATCTGCGGCTCGGTGAAATTGAACCTATCAATTAGAAACACCTGCGAGAACTGCGTGAAAAAGCTAAAGCCGAAAGTGAGAAGGAAAATTATTGCAAAAAGCGTGCGAAGAGATGGCATGCTAAATGCCTTTGCAATGTTTACAAAACCGGTTGTGAGGCTTATTTTCACGTGCGATTTTTCAACAATAGTTTCACGGAACATCCAAAGAACCATTAGTAAATTAATTATTGTGAGAAGCGCGGCGGCAAAGAAAGGAGTTGAATAATCAAACCATGAAACGAGCGAATCGTCAGCTAATTTCCCTCCCAAAAACGGGCCTATGATGAAACCAAGCCCGAATGCCATTCCAATCATTCCGAAATTTTTTGCCTTCTGCTTTGAGTCGCTTAAATCCGCAATCGAGGAGAATGCAACCGAGATGCTCCCGCCCATAAAGCCGCCAATAAAGCGCCCAATGAAGAGCAGCGGAAGATTTGCCATCAGAATTCCGAAAGCGAAAAGCACATACCCGGCAAACGTTCCTGAAAGCGCGAGCATGAGAACCGGTTTTCTTCCGAACCTGTCTGAAAGGGCGCCAAGAATCGGACCGCCAAAGAACTGCGCTATTGAAAACGAGGCAAGCAAAAGCCCGAGCATGAAAATGCGGTCTGCGTGCGAAGTTGCAAACGGAAGAACCGCGGATGCTGGGTCAATCATGAGCGGCGCGAGCAGCGGAATTATAAGCCCAAAGCCCACCATATCAAGGAAAACTACAAGAAAGAGCGGCAGAAATGAACCGGAATTGCCTGAAACTGCTTTGTTTTTTTCCATTTAGTATTCGACGGGCAAAAGCCTCTTAAAGGCAAATGAAGCGAATCGGGGGCATTTGGGAAACGCGAGAAAAACCGCATTTTACGAGGGGAAAACGCACCTCATAGACCCTCATATCCATCAAAAAATAGTTACCTTTTTATGCCTTTATATCCATCAATAAATAACGATTCACTTTTTTGTTAATCGGCCAGATTAAGGGCTTTTTCTTTTGATCAAGCTTTTCTTTTTGGCCTGACAAAAAGAAAAGGTTGTTTAGGAGGAGTTGAAAATGGCACAGGAAATGAATCAGGGAATGGTATTCCTTCCAGAAGGAACAAAGAGGACAAAGGGCAGGGATGCGCAGCGCATAAACATACTAATAGCGCGCGCAGTTGCAAACGCAGTGAAGAGCACGCTCGGACCCAAAGGAATGGACAAGATGATTGTTGATGACCTTGGCGATGTGATAATTAGTAACGACGGAGCAACCATACTTACAGAAATGAGCATCGACCATCCTGCAGGAAAAATGATGGTTGAAGTTGCAAAGACGCAGGATGCGGAAGTTGGCGATGGAACAACCACGGCAGTTGTAATCGCGGGCGGCCTTCTTGAAAAAGCAGAGAAGCTTCTCAATGACGACATACACCCTTCAATTATAATCAAAGGATACAGGCTCGCTTCAGTAAAAGCAAAACAGCTCTTTACCGATACAGCCGACGATATCTCAATTACAGACAAGGCCGCGCTAAGAGAAATAGCAGTAACATCAATGACAGGAAAGAGCGCGGAATCAGCTGAAGAGCTAGCGAGCCTAGTTGTGAATGCGGTCACGCAGATTGCAATGAAGGATGGGAGCAAAACCACAATTGAACTTGATGATATCAAGGTCGAGAAGAAAGTGGGCGGAGCAATGAACACATCCGAACTCATACAGGGAATTGTAATCGATAAGGAAATAGTGCATTCAGGCATGCCGCGCAAAGTAGAGAATGCGAAAATCGCGCTCATAGATGCGGCAATGGAAATAAAGAGCCCTGAAACGGATACAAAAATACAGATTTCAGACCCGGAGCAGCTGCAGGCATTCCTTGACCAGGAAGAGGCAATACTGCGCAAAATGGTTGATACCGTGAAGAACTCCGGAGCAACTGTTGTCATATGCCAGAAAGGAATTGATGATATAGCGCAGCACTACCTTGCAAAGGAAGGAATCGTAGCAGTTCGCAGGGTAAAGAAATCTGATATGGACGCTCTTGCAAAAGCAACGGGCGCAAAAATCGCTTCAAGAGTAAAGGACCTTACTGCAAGCGATCTTGGAAAGGCCGATCTCGTGCGCGAAAAGAAAGTCGCGGGCGATAACATGGTCTTTGTTGAAGGATGCAAAAACCCAAAGAGCGTCTCACTTCTAGTAAGGGGCGGAACAGAGCACGTTGTAGATGAAGCCGAGCGCGCGGTAAAGGATGCAATCGGAGCGGTTGTATCTGCAATAAATGACGGGAAAGTTGTTTCCGGAGGCGGAAGCGCTGAATCAGAAGTCGCAGTAGGCCTTCGCGAATACGCAAAAACCATCGGCGGAAGAGAGCAGCTAGCAATCGAAGCGTTCGCTGAAGCCCTTGAAATAATCCCGCGCACACTCGCAGAAACCGCAGGAATGGACCCGATAGATACCCTTGTTGCGCTTCGCAGCAAGCACTCAACTAAGGATGGGAAGAACTTCGGAGTGAACGTATTCACCTGCAAGCTTGAGGACATGAAAAAGAACAAGGTGCTCGAGCCTCTCAAAGTGAAGACGCAGGCTCTCACATCTGGTTCAGAAGTTGCGGAAATGCTCCTACGCATAGATGACATAATCGCAGGAAGCGGAAAGAGCAAAATGCCGCAGATGCCGCCCGGAGGAATGGGCGGAATGGGGGATATGTAAGCCCCCACAAATAAAATTTATGGGAGGAAAACAAATGAAAGAGATTTTGAAAAGCTGCCCAAAGTGTATGAAGTCTTTCCCTTATGAGGCAAATGCATCGAAGGGCATGATAATTCAGACACACGAATGTGGATATAAGCGGATAGCGATAGAAAGCGGAGATATCTCCGCTTTTTAATCTGCATAATATAACCGGAATTGAAAAGTATGCTTTATGATTGTAATTGCAGAAATTGCGGAGTAAAAGGTAGAGCAAGATATAACAGAGGCGAGAACGGGATAACCTTTACACATTGGCTTTGCCCAGAATGTAGAAAAAAATGGAGATTAGGAGAATTAGTTATGAACTGGTAATTAACAAATTGTTTTTTAACACTTCAACCCAATTCTACTTTATGCCAGTTATTGTAATTGTCGGACTTGCGCGCACGGGCAAAGACACTGCCGCGGATTATATCGCAAGCAAATATGGCTATGCCAAATACACATTCAGCTCGGTTCTCAGTGAAATGATTGAAAAGCGCGGCGAACAGGCAACAAAAGAGAAAATGATTAAGCTTGGGGACACGGTGCGCAAGCAGATGGGCATGGACGCTGTTGCAAAAATTCTATCCAAAAAAGTTTTGGAAAAGGACAATGTGCTGCTTGTTGGCCCGCGCTCGCCACAGGAAATAGAATATTTCAAAGCGCGATTTCCTGAACTTATAATTGTAAAAATCACGGCAAAGGAAAATGAAAGGTTCGAGCGTAAATCAGAAATCGACCCGAAAGGCAAAAAAGAATTCTTCGAGCGTGACAAAAAAGACCTTGTCTCAAAAGGATTCCAGAAGGCGCTAGATATGGCTAAAATTGAGCTGAAGAACGATTCAACAGAGGAGAAGTTGCACTCTGCAATTGACAAAATGATGGCAAAAATCCAAGCCTGAATCCGAATTAAGAACCTTTACGAGGGCAAATCAATCATGAAGGTATCCGAACTAAAGCAGGAAATGAAAAAAATTGAAATCACGGTGAAAGTGGAGGCCAAATCAGCCCCGCACCAGATTGTTCTCCCTGCAGATAATATGTTTCACCGCGTGTGCGAAGCGCTTGTGGGAGATGAAACAGGCAGCATCTTTCTCTCACTTTGGGATGAGCAAATAGAAAATGTGCTCTTGGGAAAATACTACAAAATCGCGAATGCTTATACCAGTGTTTACCGCAGCTCGCTTCGCCTTAGCACCGGAAAATACGGCAAAATCGCGGTTGCGGAAGGAACGTTTGAAGTGAACACCGCAAATAACCTGAGCATGAAAGAGCTCTAAACGCCGCTTCAAATTCACCTTTAAAAACCTAATTAAAGCCTATTAAGTAGGATATTGCCGGCCGTGGCAAAGCCAGCCCCATCGAGCCCAAGCGAAGATGGTGCGCGGACCCAACGGTCGCAATCGTTGAGGGAGTATAGCTCAGCCTGGTCAGAGCATTGGTCTTATACACCAAGTGTCGGAGGTTCGAATCCTCCTACTCCCACACCTTTTTCTTTTCTTTGCGCGGCAAAGAAAGAGAAAAAGCGGTACCAAAAAGAAAAGAAATAAAAGTTCATGAAAAAAGAAAAGTGCCAGAACTGGAATTGATTGATATGAAACCGCTTGAAAGTTACACGCTCGCAAAAGAAGAGGAACTGCGCAAAATCTGGAAAGAGAAAAAGATAGCTGCAAAGGCGCGCAAACTAAATGCAAAAGGAAAAGGATTTTTCATGATGGACGGCCCCCCGTACGCATCCGGGCATATTCACATGGGAACCGCGCTCAACAAAATAGTAAAGGACATCACAATCAGGCAGAAGAGAATGCAGGGGTTTTCAGTTCTTGACCAGCCAGGATATGACACGCATGGCTTGCCGATTGAAAACAAGGTTGAAAAGCAGCTTAACTTCAAAACAAAATCAGATATTGAAAAGTACGGAGTTGACAAATTCGTAAACGAGTGCAGGCGGTTTGCAACTGAATACATCGATGTGATGAATGCTGAGTTTGATAACCTCGGAGTGTGGATGGACTGGGAAAACCCATACCTAACGCTTGACAACAAATACATAGAAGCGATTTGGTGGACATTCAAGAACGCGGATGAGAAAGGGCTTTTGTATAAAGGAAAATATCCTGTGCATGTGTGCCCGCACTGCGAAACCGCGGTTGCGTACAATGAGATTGAGTACGTGAAGCAGACCGATAAGTCGATTTATGTTAAATTCAAGGTGAAGGGCCGCGAAAATACTTACCTTGTGATTTGGACTACTACTCCGTGGACGCTTCCAAGCAACACCGGAGTGATGGCGCACCCCAAATATGATTACGTGGAAGCGCAAGTGGGAGCGGAAATCTGGATTACTGCAAAAGAGAGATTGCAGCACCTAATGGATGCAATTGAAGCGGGTTATATTGTAAAAAAAGAATTCAAAGGCGCGGCACTTGAAGGAGTGGAGTATGATAACCCGCTTGCAGGAAACCTTGCACTTCCAAAACTTGAGAAAGCGTACCGCGTGATTATGAGCGATCGCTATGTTACGGTTGAGGATGGAACTGGACTTGTCCATACAGCGCCCGGATGCGGAAAAGAAGACTTCGATGCCGGAACAAAAGCAGGGCTCCCTATTGTAAGCCTTGTTGGTGTGAGCGGCTTTTTGGAAAAAGATGCGGGAAAATACGCCGGGAAAAAAGCACGCGAAGTAGACAAAGAAATAATTTCTGATTTGGAAACAATGGGCGCGCTTGTATTCAAGCACGATTACACCCACGATTACCCTGTGTGCTGGAGATGCAAAACGCCGCTTCTGATGGTTGCAACTTCGCAGTGGTTCTTTAAAGTTACAGCAATACGCGAGAGAATGCTCGCCCTTAATCAGGAAACCGAATGGCACCCTGATTGGGGAAAGGACAGGTTCCGCAACTGGCTCGAATCTCTCGGCGATTGGCCGGTTTCTCGCCAGAGATACTGGGGAACACCGCTTCCTATCTGGATTTGCGATTCGTGCGGGAACAAAAAAGTTGTCGCTTCCGCAAAAGAACTCAAAGAGCACTATAAGGGCGAACTAAAGGATTTGCACAAGCCATGGATAGATAAAGTTGAATGGGGCTGCAAGAAATGCGGAAAAGGAACAATGAAGCGTGTACCTGAAGTCCTTGATGTGTGGTTTGATTCTGGAGTTACTTCATGGGGTTCAATCGGGTACCCGGAAGAGAAAGAGAAATTCAAGAAATACTGGCCGGCAGATATTAACATCGAAGGGAAGGACCAGATACGCGGGTGGTGGAACTCGCAACTGATTACCAGCACGATTTGCTTTGATGACAAGCCATTCAAGGCGATTGCAATGCACGGGCTTGTTCTGGATTTGGGAAAGAAGAAAATGTCCAAATCGCTTGGGAATATTGTTTCGCCCGCAGAAGTTATTGAAAAATACAACCGTGATTATCTGCGCTTCTATTTGGCAAAAGAGTTCAAGGGCGAAGACATGGTGTTTGAATGGGACGCGTTCAAAGACATTGCACGCTTCTTTAACACGCTCTGGAACAGCATCAACTACGGAGCAACCTATCTTGATATTTCGCTCTCTGAGCAGAAAATTGATGTCAAAAAGCTTGAAGCTGAGGACAGATGGATAATCAGCAAGCTCAATTCGCTTGAAAAGGAAGTCCTGACGGAGTACAACAATTACAATTATTCAAAAGTTGTGCAGCTGCTTGAATATTTTGTGCTTGAGGAATTTAGCCGCACATACATAAAATTAATCCGCGACAGAACAAAGGGCAAGACCAAGGGGTCACTTAGCGCGACCTTTAGCCATATGTGCTCTGCGCTTTTGAAAATGCTCGCGCCCGTTACTCCGCACTTTTCTGAATATGTTTACACGCATTTCCACTCTAAGGAAATGGAGGATTCGGTGCATTTCGAAACCCTGCCGCAGGCAAACGAGAAATTCATTGATTTGAAGCTTGAAGAGGAGATGCAGACAGCAAAGCAATTGCTACAGGAAGTTCTCAACATCCGCGAAGCAGAGCAGCTGCGCCTGCGCTGGCCTCTTACGGAGCTTGTGTTCGTTTCTAAGGATAAGAAATTCCCAAGCACGGAGCGCATCATTGCAGATTCAGCTAATGTGAAAAAATTCACGCAAACTTCTAAGGAGCCGAGCGGAAATTACGCTTCAAAAGAGTTCGCGGGCGGGAAAATAATGCTCAACAAGGATGCGGATGCCGCCCTGAAAGAAGAATGGGAGCTAATGGAGCTTCGCAGAAGGATTCAGGATGCGCGCAAGCAGGCAAAACTCAATCCTAACCAGGTTGTGGAGCTCGAACTCGCGTGCTCGGATGAGAAGTTCGTGCAAAAATACAAAAAGCAGATTGAAGAGGAAACCGGAACGAAGATTGTTGCGGGGAAAGGCGCGATGGAGAAAGTGCTCGAGCGCGAGTTTTACATCAATCTCAAAAAGTGAAAAAATGGAACTTGAAAAACTGCGCCTAGATTCCAGACTGCTTCCAAAAGTGTGGAAAATTTACGAAGCCGCATTCCCCGAAGATGAGAAAAGATCAGAAGGCACGCAGGCAAAAGTGATGAGGCTTCCCAATTACTCAATTTATGCAATTTCAAAAGATGAGGAAGCAATTGCCCTTCTTGCAGTGTGGGAATTTGAGAATTTCGTTTTCATCGAGCACATTGCGGTAAAAGAGCATATGCGCAACAGCGGATTTGGAACAAAAATTCTCAGGGGGTTTCTCGAACCCGCAACAAAACTTGTGCTGTGCGCAATTGATCTTCCAAAAACCGCGATAGCGAAGAGAAGGCTCGGATTTTTTACGCGCTGCGGCTTTCGCTTAAATGAGTTTGATTACATCCAGCCGGCATACAGCACTGAAAAAAAGCCCGTGCAAATGAAAATTATGAGCTGCCCCGGGCTTCTTACCCCGAAAGATTTTGAGAAAGCAAGGGAAGAAATACATTTGAAAGTTTACGGGTGCGAAACGCCGGTAACTGAAATTTGATTTGAATTAATCAACCTTTACGCCAAGCAGGCGTGAAATTCTTTCCTTAATCTCGCGGGCATTTTCAGGATTTAGCGAAACATGAAGCCCATATCCTGTGGGCTTCTTGAAAATCAAGTTTTCTTTAATCAGCTCATCGGCAGCATCAGAAACAAACTCATGCTCTTTTGGCTTGAAGCCTTTTTTGAGATTGTCAAAGGCGGTATGAGAGCCGCCCCAGTTGCGGCGCCTTGCAAGCTTGAAGAGGATTTTTGCCTTAATTAATTCCAAGTCCATGCAAATAGACTTCTAAGTATATATTTAAATACTTAATTAAACATAGAATAGTTCAGCTTCTAGATAAAGTATAGAACTGAAACGAGTTGATTGATATGAATGAATCTAACCTGGTAAAATTTTTCGGAGATAACCCATTTATCAAAATAGTTGACGCCCTGATAGACAATGTGGGCGAAGATTACACAAAGAAGGAATTGCAAGAGCTCGCCGAACTGAGCAAGGGCGCATTTTTCATCCACTGGCCAAAACTTGAGGAACTGGGACTCGTCAAAGTGACAAAAACAATAGGAAGGACAAAACTCTACACCCTAAACAAAAATAGCGCGCTTGTCAGGGATATCCTCAAATTTGAGATGCGCATGATTGAGGAAACAGAACCAAAAAAATCCCTTGCGGTTGCTTAATTTATTTCTTCGCAAAAGTTTCCGCAACCAGAATCGGGAAAACAATCGTTGCGTCCGCAAAGACCTTCACAACATTTGCTTCAGGAAGTATTTTTCCCCATGAGATTGCTTCTTCTGGGAGCGCACCGGCATCCGAGCCGTCGAATTCCTGCGCAGTGTTTATGTAGACCGCAAAGTCAGCTCCGTTGCGGAACATATTTGCGTTAAGGATTGCGTGCTTTACAACGCCAGCGCCAAGAATTACAAGGCCGGTTTTTTCCTGCTCAATGGTTGCATCGTTGAGGCGCTTTGTATCCTCAGTGATATCAATCAGGAAATCAGGGCGCTGGTATTTGAAAAAATAAATGTTGTCCCCGAGAGCGCCATCGGTGAGCGCCGGGCAGTAGATGCGAATCTTGTTTTTCCATGCCCAGTAGAGAATGCTTTGCGGGTTGTTGATTTTTTCCCCAAGTTTCCAGATGAGTTCTGAAACAGAAATCACTTTTCCGCTTTTTTTCTGCTGCTGGTAAAACTCTTCAAGAATCGGCTGGAGGAATTCCTCAAAGCGCACATAGCGCGAATTCGGAACGAAAATGTTTCCAATGCGGTTTATCCCTTTTTTTCGAAGTTCCTTTCCGGGCGCGCGAAAATCCCCCAGAACGAAATCGCCAAGGCATTTTATTATGTCCTCTTCAATTCCGCCTGCGGTTGTTACAACAATGTGCACTTTCTTGCTCTGCACTAGGTAGCGGAAAATGTCGCGAAGGCCTGAAGAGACCATGTTTGAAGTATACCCAAGGAAAATGGTCGCTTTTGCTGCAATCATTTTGTTCGTGATTTCAATGGCGCGCGCAAGATGAGTTGCCTGATAACCCGTGCTTGCGTATGATTTTATGATTTCAGGATAGTTCACGCCCTTGCTGAAATCATACCCTGCAATGGCTGTGCCTTTCACATCCTCGCTCTCGCGCAGGACGTTTTTTCTCGCAACGGATTCAACAGAACCTTTTTTACCCATAAAAATGCCTTTTTAGAAAAGGAAAAAATAGCACGCGCTTTTTTACGTAAAAAGGCGCAGCATTGCAATAGCAAGAGTAAAAACTACTGCAACGCCTACAACGAACTCGGGGCTTATTTTTGGGCCGCCGCTGTCCGCATCAAAAAAGCGCATTATTCCGATAGATGAACTGGGGCCTGAATCTGCTCTTGGCGCTGTGTTGAATTTCATTTAAACCGCTAGAATTAGGCGGGAAAAGGTTTATATATAAAAAGGGCTTATTTATCTCAAAAATACCCCAAGCATAAAATATATATTAGGGTACAAACAAGGAATGTATTAACGTATTAATGCTAGAAGGTGAAAAAAGATGTATCCGGAAGGTTCGCAAGGAGAAGCGCCAGCAGGCGGAGCAGATTATGACTCAGGAATGGGTTCGAAGATGGGAATGCACCTAGAAGGCCTCGTGCCACTCGTACTAATTATAGTAATTGGCCTCTTTTTGGCAATAAGATTTGATGTAATTGATTCTAACACCCCCCTAATAGGCGGCGCAGTGGACGCCCTAAATATCGGGCAGGGAAAGACAAAGATGCTTATAATCGGTTCAACGAGCCAGGAAGTCGTTGACGCTTTGAATGATAGGCGTGATATCATAGAGTATTCGATCAAAACGACCGATACGCTTGAACGAAATCCAACTGAACAGCTTGCAAATTATGAAATAGTAATGCTTGACCAGAGCGAGGAAGCGAATAAGGAAGTTTCCAAAAAGCTTGGAGAAGCAATACAAAAATTCGTCAAGAACGGCGGAAAATTCATACTTGTAAAGGATTCAGGAATTCGCAGGCCCGATACATATGATGTAATCGGCTGGAGAAACACATTCGGAGATGTAGTCCCAGTTGATTGTGACAGGGTATTCAATAACCAGCCCTCGTGCACAAACAGGATAATTGTTAGCGGAAAACTCTACCGCGAAGATGAGCGCTCAAAGATTTTGGAAGGAATAGATGTATTCCCAACAGACCCTTTGCGCGATGCAACATTCGAAACCTTTGATGTTTCAGTCAACGGCAGGGAACTTGCATATATCCAGAGTTCTGGAATAGACAAGAAGACATACCCAGCAATTGTAGAGAAGAACCTCGTTGTAGGAAAGAGCATATACTTCAACTACAATCCCGGAATTACAAAGGGAATTTTCGAAAGCACGCTCGAATACCTAAGGTAAGCGAGCGCCTAATTTTCTTTTTTTAACTAAAGCAAGCCGCGAGGCTTTTGTTACAGGCTTACCTTTTTCTATGCTTTTGGGTGTTATTAGAAGGTTTTGTGTTGCTGCAGGAAATCGAATTAAGCGAAAGTTTCTCAAAGGCATTTAACCTGCTTGAGAATTCCCCTGAAAATGTATTCATTACAGGCCGCGCGGGCACGGGCAAATCCACTTTTTTGAAGTATTTGAAAGAGCACTCCAAAAAAAAGCTCGTGGTTCTTGCGCCAACGGGCGTTGCCGCGTTAAATGTTGGCGGGCAGACGATTCATTCTTTTTTCCGCTTTCCACCAGGGCTCTCTGTTAAAGGCGCCGCAAAGGAAGCGTATAAGCGCAAGAAGAGCGGCATTTTCTGGAAACTGGATTTGATTGTAATTGATGAGATTTCAATGGTAAGAGCGGACTTGCTCGATTGCATCGATGTTTTTTTGAAGGCGGTTTTGAGATCAAAAGCGCCCTTTGGAGGAAAGCAGATGCTGTTCATCGGGGATATGTGCCAGCTCCCGCCGGTTGTTAATAATGCAGAGCAGCAGTTCTTTCGCACAAGCTATGAATCAGAATATTTCTTTGATTCAATTGCCATGAAAGAGTTCAAGTACACATTGGTGGAATTTGAAAAAGTTTACAGGCAGAAGGATTCGGAATTCATTGAAGTGCTAAATAGGATAAGGGACAAAACATTCACTGAAAAGGATCTTGCGGATTTAAATTCAAGATTTTTTAAAGATGAAAATGATTCCGGCGCAGTTCATCTGACAACCACCAACTCCATGGCGGATAATATCAATCAAAAAAAGCTCTCGCAGCTACCCGGCCTGCAGTACAATTACAAGGGGCACGCCGAAGGCAAATTCAAATCAGGCGCCATGCCGGCTGATGAAGTTCTAAGCCTTAAAGTGGGAACACAAGTCATGTTTTTGGCAAATGATAGCGCAAAAAGATGGGTAAATGGAAGCATCGGGTTAGTTACGAGCCTAACTGAGCAGAGCGTTCGCGTAAATATTGAAGGGATGCAGGTTAATGTCACGCCGCACGAGTGGCGGCTCTATAATTACAAGTTTGATGAGCATAAGGGCGAGATTTTGCAAGAGCTTGTTGGGCTTTTTACGCAGTTTCCCCTGCGCCTTGCATGGGCAATTACAATTCACAAAAGCCAGGGCAAAACCTTTGATAATGTGATAATTGATGTGGGAAGCGGCGCATTTGCACACGGGCAGCTATATGTTGCCCTAAGCAGGTGCAGAACGCTTGAAGGAATACGGATAAAGACACTGATAAGAAAAGAGGACATTTTGGTTGATGAAAGGGTGATGAGGTTTGCGGGCGGGCAGGGAGAGCGGAAGTGAAGTACGAGGCTACGATAAAAACTAAAATTTCAAATTTAGTTAGCAATGCTTAGGCAATTTGGGGTTGAGATTTTGTGCCAAACCCGATTAAGCCTTTGAATAAAATATAGAAACCTATTGCAAGAATAAAACCGGAGTTTATCCACAACCCGCCAAAATATTTTATCACATACTGGCTGAATACGATGCCAGTAAGAAGAGTGCTAATAGCCCAGATAATCAAAAACTGAAGGAATTCCTCTAAGAGCAGCATGATAAACATGCACTTAATGGATTAATAATAATTATTGAAAAGAATATTCGAAAAAGAATAATATTTTTTACAAATGACGAATGGTTTTACGTCGACAGCGAAACCCTAAGGGTTAGCAAGTTCTATGGCAGAAGATACTCTTCTTGGCACAGTTAACTTCAATTCATGTTCCCAAACTCTAATTACTTTCCAGCCGAGACGGCGAAGCTTAACGTTAATCTTTTTTGCCCTCAAAACATTTCGCTTGAGTTTAGGAACCCAGTATGATTTGTTGGTTTTAGGCTTATGAGAATGCCACGGGCATTGATGCCAAAAACAACCATCGACAAAAATTGCAATTTTCTTTGAAGGAAATGCAATATCAATCTTGAAAGGGCCGTAATGAGCCTTATAGCGATAGCCTAACTTTGAAAGGGCTTTTCTAAGCAGTATCTCCGGCTTTGTATTATTGCTCTTGATTGCTCGCATGATTTTGGAGCGTGTTTTTTTGGAAATTCGGTCCATGATAAGTAGCTTTATGTTATTAAGTAATTTTAAGCCAATCCGCACCGGCACCGAACTCCAGAATGGTTTTTAAGCATTGAGAGCATAATTTAACCGTGGGACAATGAAAATAGCATCTCTTTTTTCTGGCTGTGGCGGCTTGGATTTGGGATTTGAAAATGCTGGATTCAAAATGGCTTATGCCAACGACATAGACAAGGCAGTTTGGGAAACGTTTGAAAAGAACCATAAAATGGAAATCGACAAGCGCTCAATTGTTGATGTAAAGTCTGATGAAATCCCAAAAGTAGATGGGATTATTGGAGGGCCGCCTTGCCAGAGCTGGAGCCTTGCGGGCGCAATGCGCGGCATAAATGATTCACGCGGCAAATTGTTCTATGAATATACAAGAATACTTGAGGACAAGAAGCCATTATTTTTTGTAGCCGAGAATGTGCCAGGGATAATTTCAAGTGCCCATATTTCCGAATTTGAAAAAATACTTGCAGAATTTTCAAGCGTCGGATACAATATTTCTTACAAGCTCCTTGATGCAAGGGATTATGGCGTGCCGCAAGAACGGAAAAGGGTTGTTGTCGTTGGCTACAGGAAAGATTTAGGCAAGAGCTTTGAGTTCCCAAAACCCACACATGCCCCAGAAGCAAATGCATCGCTAAAGCCATGGGTTACATTGAAAGAAGCAATCGGCGATTTGCCAAAAGCATACCCTGCCAAAGAAAAAAATAAGGCAAATCAAGAACTTGAATTCCTAAACCAAGAATACATGAATGGCGGATACTCAACTATTTACATGTCAAGGAACAGGCGTAAAGGCTGGGAAGACCAATCATTCACAATTCAAGCAGGCGGAAGGCACGCACCTTTGCACCCGGACTCCGCCAAAATGAGGAAACTTGAAGCAGACAAATGGGAATTTGAAGGCAAGAATCCGCATCATAGAAGGCTTTCAGTGCGGGAATGCGCAAGAATACAAACTTTCCCAGATAACTTTGCGTTCTATTACGACAGCATTGCTGATGGGTACAAGATGATTGGGAATGCGGTGCCGGTAAAGCTTGCAGAGGCAATAGCAAAACAAATTTCAAATGATATTAAAATTGAAGCAAAAAAATATTCAATTTTGCAGAGGGTTTAATTTGACAGAAAACACTGATGTCACTGAAATTAGCACGGTGAAAGAATTTTGGAAAGAATTTGAAGATGAAGTAAAAAGTTTTTTAATTGACAAGCTAAAATTTGAAGATATAAAAGGCGGTCCTGCATTCCATATTGCTCCGGCAGACGAGAAAAATCAAATTGATGTAGCGGCTAGATGGAAGGAAACATTATTCGTTTTTCAGTGTAAGGCTGCTGGAAGGAGGACTAAAAAAAATTTGAGAGAAACCATTCTAGCGTTAGAAAAAAGAGCAAGGATAATATCTGAAAATTATAAAACAATTCCAGAATATGCCAAATGTCAAAAATTGGTTTTTGTTTTAATAACTAAAAAAATAGAATTGGCAGAACCAAATTTAGAATTATTGCAACAAAGTAACCCAAAAATATACTACGCGGATGAAAACTTACTTGAGTATTACAGTGATTTATATGATAAAATAGGAGAATATGCAACCTATAATTTTTTATCTGAATTTGGAGTAAAACCCCCAGAAAATGAGAAGCTTCATGCAGTGGCACTTAAAACTCGTTTAGGCAGATATACAGTATATTCGTTTTATACGCGCCCAAAACAACTGCTAAAATTTGCCTACGTAGCAAGGAGACGCTCAAAGCAAGAAAGTTTTTATCAAAGAATGCTTGAAAAATCAAGAATTAAAAATATACAAAAATTTGTAGATAGTGGGGGAATTTTTCCTTCGAATATAATCATATCCCTTCGTGCAGGCGAAATTGGATTTTCACCATTTAGAGAAGGTGACGAAACAAAAAATGATGTAGTTGTAGGTTTATTAACCATAAAAAATTCGTATGATGCGTGTTGGATTGTTGATGGGCAACATAGACTTTATGCATTTTCAAAATCAAGTTCCAACTATTTAGTACCATGCATTGCCTTTGATGGCATATCCATACCCCAAGAAAGAAGTTTTTTCTTAGAAATAAACAAAGAACAGAAACCAATACAAGCAGACCTTATATGGGACTTAGAAGGAGAAGCACACCCAGATACTATTCGAGGCAGCATATCTAATATAGTAAAAAAACTAAATTGGGAAGAACCATTTTTAGGTAAAATATATGTTCCAATATCTGGTCCGAAAAAAAGTCAGCCGATCAACATTGCTGCTTTCTGCAATGGAATTGTTAACGCAAAAATTACTTCACGAATATCCCCAAATTTAAGAGGAAGAGAAAATCCATTATTTTCAGAAGACCATAGAAAAATGGTAAATAAGGTAGCTGGAACAATCCAAACTTATTTTTCTGTTTTGATAGAAGAACCAATAAATCAAGACCATGAAGAATTTATTATAGGAAATGCGGGGACCCCTATACTGTTGTATTTACTTGAGCCTATAGTTTCAAGAATTGGCTATAGACCTTCAATGTCTGATTTCAGGAGATATTGCATTCCAATAAAAAAATTCTTTAGGGAATTTTACCCCTCATCAGAATCAATGAGAAAGTTAAGGAACGAAACGACTTCAGAAGGCAATAGAAAATTTATAGCAAGAGAAATCGGAACGTATATAAGAAAAGAAAACAAGGATAAAGAGTTTTGGCCAGCCATGGAAAAATCCGAAATTTTATCTGAAATAATTTTAATGGAAAGAAGGATAGGGAAACTGATTTCTGTAAAGCTTTCTGAGATAACAACCAATTGGGCAAAACAACGCATCCCAGACGATATCAGTAAATATATTATAAAAAAAGCAGAAAAAGACGGAACAGAACTCGATGAAAATTTTGATTTGGGGGAAGAATTGAAAGTTATTTTAAGAAGAGACAATTGGGAAGAAGTTTTCAAAAATATATTTATTACTAAAGAAGGGTTCAAGGATGAAAGTGAACTTACACTTGCATTTCGTTATATTAAAGATATAAGAGACCCACAGTCACATGGAAAGTCCGTGCTTCCTTCAAGGGAACATATAGACATGTGCAACATTTATTTAACAAAATTTAGTAGAGTTGTCCCAGAAATTACAAACTACCTCGAAAATGAATCAAGCCAAATTCCAAATGAAGACAACTAAAATTTCATTAGTTCTTCTATTTTAATCAATTCACCAAGGTTTATGCAAATTGGGTCTTCTTTTTCAGTCATAAAAACAGTGCCATCTGCTTTCAAGAGCCTTGAGCTCGCAGTATGAAGCCTTTGCGCAATTTTCCACCCATTGTCAAACTCAATTAGGAATGTGTCAAGCTTGCCATCAAGCGGATAGGTGATTTTGAAGCTTGCTGGGCTTTTTATTTTTGGGAAATGCTTGATCTCGATTGATTTCACTTTGTTTTTCAGAACATAATATTCAGTGACACCAACAAGCGATGTGAAATAAGCTGCTGTGTGCTCTGGGTCATTTGCATTCTTTTCCAAAAATTCTTTCGCATTTTCTTGCATAGGCTTCCAAAAATGCTCGGCAATAAAGTCAGGGTGATTTTCCACCAAATAAGTTGTTGAAGTTATGCCTTTCCTGAGCCCTTCAACTTTTTTATAAAAATTATTCCAAATTTTTTCATATCTTGCCCGATAAGCCAAATCAGTTGGGCTTCCTTTAGCAATGCCGCAATACTGGGCTAAAGGCGCTAGCCGTGGATGGCACAAGGCATTATGCTCATTTTTCACTGACAAGTTTTTGGTTTTGCGCTTTCCATCAGCATATGTGATAGTTAGTCGTATATCAGTTCTATCCATTTGCTTAGCTTCATTATCAGGTATTCGGTCAAGCTCCAATTGAGATGCATTTTCAAGCCAATTGTTGAATTCTTGGCTAGTTACAAAAGTTTCAGCGCCTGAAAGAAAGTTAGCAGCTGAAGAGGTGTCTAAAGCTTGAAAATAAACTTTTTCATCTATATTTCTTGCTTTAGTTCGAGAAGTAATGCTATTGGCTAGCCCTTTAGACTTGGCATATTCAATAATTTTTTTCCTGACGCAGTATTCAAACGCCCTTCCGCGCTCATTGGAGTTGGCCATTCGTGGAATTTAGGCTAAAAACGATTTATTAGCCTAATCACAACGCTTCCGCGCAAATTCTCGGACACTTCCGCGATACATTTATATCCAACCCCGCCCTAATGAATTCCTCAAGTCGTGTTTGCTATCTCTACACCTTCTCAAATCGCCAAAATGAAAGCGAACACGATAAGTATTTATATATCATGATACTATCATGAATGTACATGAATAATCATGATATTTTCAAGAGTGTTGTAAAAGAAAAGGAACTGCTTGAAAAAATCAGCCCAAAGTTCAATGAGATGGCTGATCTTGAGCAAATAATGCAGCAATCAGACAACCCTAAAGTTCTTGCCGCTCTCATGTACCGCTTGGTTCAGGAAAGGGATAGGACCAACACAATCCTTGAAAGCATCAATGAGAAGTACGATAAAATCATGTTTTCGCTTAAAACTACCCCCGAAACCCCAGTACACAATACGCAAAACAGTACGCAAAGCAGGTTCGAAATCCTCCCCGAACCCGACCAGGCAATACTAAAGATGGTCGAGGAGAGGGGAGGATGCACTGCAAAAGACATCAAGACCATGATGAATTACAAGGGCCTTAATGCAGCATGCCAGAGGCTTAGTAAGCTCTACCGCGAAGGGTATCTCAAAAAAATCCAGAGCGGAAGAAAAGTGTTATACTTAGCTAAAAGCTAGGGCAGGGAAGGGGATGAGAAGCTCACTAATTTAACCCCCACCTCGAGCTTCTCAGCCCTATCCTTTTCGATTTTTTTTAAATAGCAGGGATTGCATGCCAAAAAGAGTTCCGGGCAGGGTTTATTGGAAAGAGACAAAAAATAGCCCGGCAAAGCGCCTGAAATTTCATGAACTACTCGATATTGCCGCAAAGGGAGAAGGCGTTATCGCCGCATGCTTTGAAAACAGGATTCCTGCTGAAGAGGCCATAAGGCTTGAAGCGGTAAGACTTGAAAGGCACGGGCTTTCGCCTTCAAGGGCAAGAGAAAATGTAATGAACTATTACAAGCCAAAGATTTGAACTTTACTTCAAAACATAGCCTTTGCAGAATCAATTAAATATCACCTAAACATTACTCCGTACATGAAAAAGAAAGTAGGCCTGCGAGGAAAGATTGTGGCACTCGGATTAGGCGCGGCTTTGCTAGGTTCGGCTGCAAAAACCGGCATTGATATCCGCAGGCTGAATGCAAATGCAAAACAGGCCACTGCAAGAATTGAGCAGATGGAAAGTATCAGAGGGGACAAAGCATCTGTAAGGCGCTTCAGGCAGACCATAGAAGCGCAGTATGGATTAGAAAAAAACGCGGACAACGAGCCTCAACTAATGAAGATGGCTGAAGAAAAAGTATGGGATCATATTGGAAGAAGGTTACTGCTGGGCCCAAATTTTAATGAATTTAATACCCCATCAAATATAACCATTTCAATTGCATATGCGCAGCAACACCTTGGCATTACTCCGAAACAAATGCATGATGCCCTGAAACGGCTTGAAAGTCAAGGGAAAATAACATTGAAGGAAAATTGGCAAGGAACAAGAGATTTAGGAGACAGGTATATAACAATAAACATGGACAGGGATTCACTTAGGAAATGGCGCGAAGGATTGATAGGGCAGGGAAAATAGGATCGTAAACGCAATTCAATATCGATTATGAAATTTTTTCACCGTGAAAGAAAGCCAAAACCCGCTTCTGAAGGGAATATTTCCAGAAGAAAGTTCCTCAAATGGGCAGGAATTACAGTTGGAGCCGCCAGCTTGGGCGTTGTGACAGAAGAAATATTTCGAAACAGAAAGCTCAAGCCACCGACTTTTTTTATCAACCCCCAACCTGGGCTTAAAGACAGGGCGCTTGCAGTGGAAAACATGGGCAATTCAATAAATAATGTATTTTCTTTGGATGAGAATCTCTCGAAGAGATTTGCAGGAAAAACCGTTCACATAGGCATAATGACAAATCTTACAAAATTTGCAAGAACACACCCGGAATTCACGGATTACTTGCAGGCGTTTGGAGAGGGAAGGACATTAAGTGGGCTCTCGGCTGTCAGGGATGAAGCAAAAGGAAAAACCGCGGTAGATGTTTTCTTTGATGAAAAAGCACTTCACAATCCGGCAAGGGCTTTTGCGGTTACAGCCTATGAATTATACAATGCAAGTAGGATAGAAGATATGGCTAGCAGGAGAGGGGTGGGGCTAAAAAACCAATTTGAACAGGAGATAGCCACACACGAATATGCAATCGCGCAGGTTGAAAAAATGCTTAAGATAAGCGAAATCGCCGCACAAGTTTCCCCAACGCCACAAAACCGTCAGCTTGTTTTGGACCTTAAGGCAGAAATCACAAATTTTAACGAAACACTAACAGAGTTCAGGCGACTTCATGGGCAGCGCCCAAAATAGAATTAAATACACCAAAGGCGAATTCATAGCATGGCAGTGAACCTGACTGAAGACTCATCCGTTATCGGAAGATCCACTGGCGATATAGAAAAATACGGCGCTCGCGGAACCGCATACTTCGGAAAATCTGTGCTGAGCTCTGGGGAAAAACCGGTTCTTGGAAGAAAATTGCTAATTGATATTGCAAAGCCTCACTTGATGCTCATCTGCGGCAAGCGTGGAGGCGGGAAGAGTTATTCTCTTGCCGTGCTCATAGAAGAATTCGCGCGCCAGCCAATTGAAGTTCGCCAAAGAATCGGCGTTGTGGTAATTGATACTGTTGGAATCTTCTGGACGCTTAAAATCCCGACCAAAGAAGGCCTTGATGAACTAAACAAATGGGATTTGAAGGCTGCGAAAACCGAAATCAACTATTTAGTGCCGAAAGGAATGGCGGATTTTTACAAAAAGAAAGAACTTCCATATGATGGGGTGTTCACGCTGCGAGTTTCGGAATTAGAAGCCGCGGAGTGGATGACCCTTTTCAATGTCACATGGAAAGATGCTGAAGGCGTTCTGATTTCGCGCGTAGTTGAGAAGGTTAAGGAAAAAATGGGAACCGCATTTGGCCTTGATGAGCTTGCAAGCGCTGCAAGAAATGATACAGAATCAGAAAAAAATTCACGGGACTCCGTTGCAGGAAGGTTCATTGCCGCAAAATCATGGGGACTTTTCGAAAAAGAAGGAACAAAGATAAAAGAAATAGCAAAAGCGGGAGCAGTTACGATTATTGATGTCTCATCTTATAGGCAGGCAGTGGGAATGGAAGGCGCGCGAGACATTATTGTCGGATTGATTGGAAAACGGCTCTTTGAAGAGAGGATGCTCTACAGGAAAGAGGAAGAAGTGCGGCTAACAAAAGGTCTTAGCAGGCAGAGCGATATGCCGATTATCTGGATGATGATTGATGAGGCGCACATGTTCATGCCAAAAGATGAAAAAAGCCTCGCGCTCTCCGTGCTTTTAGAATGGGTAAGAGTTGGAAGGCAGCCGGGGCTCTCACTTGTGCTTGCAACGCAGCGCCCGAACAAATTGCACCCGGATTGTATAAGCCAGTGCGATTTCTTTATTTCTCACAGGATGACTGCGCGCGAAGATATTGAAGCTGTTTCGCAGCTGCGCCCTGCGTATTTGCACCAGGATTTTGACAAATATTACCAGGAAATGCCGCGCTCGAAAGGGTATGCGCTTATTTTAGATGACCAGACGGAAAAGCTCTGGCTCATGAAGGTTCGCCCAAGATTCTCATGGGATGGCGGCGTAACAGCGAGCGCGTTTAAAGATTAGCCGCGCCAGACCTTTAACTCATAGCTCTTTAGCTGCAGCTCGCACGCATCATTTCCAAGGATTTTGTACTTTTCAGAGCTGGAGAGCACATATTTTTCAAATTCTCGCGGAACGGGAGTGTGGAAGAGCACTATTTTTGAGCCGCCCTCTATTTTCTTCTCAAATTCTTCTGGCCCTGGCAATGGCTCTGCTACAATTCCTTGGCGGTAAAAATAAACCCAGTCATCTGAATATACACGGCAAGCGCGCAGCGAATCTTCCTGCGGGAGCTGGGGCGAGTAAGTGTAAATGAAATACCCGCCCACAATTGCGTGAAGGAAAAGCAATATCGCTGCTCCGTGAAAGATTTTTCCCAAAAGAGGATTTTTTTCTCCAGCGGCGTTCTGAGCCTGAGCGATTGCAAGCGGAGCAAGGAAGCGATTTTCTTTTATTCCGGAAACGAAAAACTGCACAAGCGCGAGAAGGCCGAGCTGGTTTGGCGCGCTTTTCAAATTCCTGGAGAAGCCAGTTGCGAAAAACAAGGCAAGGAAAAAGAGCATGAAAAATATCTGCATAGGGCCAGGCATTGCAAGCGTTCCTTTTTGGAAAACATTCAGAACAAGAGACTCCTCAACGCTGAAAAATGCGTTTCCTGTTGCAAGATAATTATATACCACCCAGGGAATCCAGGTTAGAACCAACCCTGCGAGGAACTCAAGAATCTTTTTCGGCTTTAATTCGAGCTGAGGGAGGAATATGATAAAATAAAGCAGGAAATTGTAACGCGAGAGCGTTGCAAGCCCGAATGCAAGGCCTTTGGAAAAAGGGCTTTTGAGGCCCACGGCAATGAGAAGAAATGCGATTGCAAAGAGGTCGCTTCCGAAATTGGAATAGAATAAAATCGTCGGGAAAAGAAAAGCGAACGCACCGAAAACGAACTGGTTTTTCACGCCGCTGTCACGGAAAACCATGTAAGCGCCGATAAAGTACAGGATGGATGCTGCTGCGGCAGAGAGTATGTAAGATAGCTCCGTTGCGCCTAGTAGGCACATTGTAGCGCCCGGAAGCGGAGGGCGCAGCCACTCAAAATAAATCTCTTGGCCGCAAAACCACTTGCCCTGGAAAATATATGTAATAGAATCCCAGCTTGGAAATGCCGCTTGGTAGATCTGCAAGATGAGAAAAATCAGAAATGGGATGATGAGCCACTTGTTGGAAATTGCAAAATTTTTCACTTTTTCAAGCAAAACAGAGCACCCAGTGCGAAAAAATGGGAGAGGCAGGAATTGAACCTGCGACCACATCGATGTGAACGATGTATCATAACCACTAGACCACTCTCCCTTAAGTAAGGATTTAGTAAAAAAACAGGTTTTTAAAACCGAAAGAGGGGCAAACAGCTGCACGCCCTATCATTTTGGGTGATGTGAAGGAACGGGCTGCGGCCTTTTGTACCTGTGATCAAGAGGAATAGGCTCGTGATGGACATGCACTGTTAGCGGCAATTTTCTCGCCCTAAACCAAGGGAGTTTGCGATTCATAGTTTCTTTTGTAATTCTAACAAACTCAGGAAGTATTTCAGCTGGCCGTGATTCTGGCGTTAAATCCCTGGTGTGACGCCTTTGCGTGTTTATAGTAATGGAATTGCCCTGGAACACGAGGCCTTTGTGCTGCCCGCGGTGCATTACAAGATGCAGCTGCGCATCAGCGCCTTCAAAGAAGTTAATGGTATGGTAACGATTGCCGACTTTAACTTCCACAAGCAAATGCACTTCTGGCTTTGCAAGCGCGTGATTGAGCTTTAAAGTGTCAATGACGAATTTAGGATCAAGATTCCGCTTTTTGAGCGCCTGAACAAGCATGAAACTAAAACCATGCAAAACGGCGGATAGTGCATTTCTCTTAGTGCTTCAAGTTCCCGAGCACTTCTTGTGCCAACATTATCAATCGTCCCGCCATCAATCATTATCTGTTTGAGAGCATGCGGGTTTATTTCTGAAATAGCATCCAGAATCTGCTTTGGTGGAACATATTTGCCTGGCATGAGTAAATAGTGCAGTTTTGAGGTTTATATTTTTGATTGATGGCAAAAATGGGTTCATTTTCTCAAATATAGGGCTGAACCTGCAATTGCTCCGCCCAGAACCGCAGTTGCAAACTGCACCAAACTCATTGGAATCAAGAGAATTTCAGGAACAAGCCCGGCAAGGATTAGAATGAAAGTTCCCACGCCTATCAAAGCTGCCTTCAAAAGCGAAGAGCACACAAGCGAGAGAATGTAATTTGACCCATTCACAACCTTGAGGCTCTTTAGCGCATACACATACACGGCATTTCCCGCCCAGATGAAAGGGACAAGAAATAGCAGTGCCGGAGTGAAAGCTCCGAAAACGAAACCTGAAGCGAGAGCCGCGATTGCGGGGAGCAAAATAACCGGAATGGATTTTTTAAAATCGAGAAAAAGGGCGCAGAGCGCGAGCAGCGCATTTACAATCGTTCCCACAATCAGCTGGTTTGGAAAAGCCTGGGAGTGCAGAACTATTGGAATAATTATTGATGCAAAAGCGGCTGCGAGAAAAAAGGAATTCTCCGAAGCGAATGCAAAATCGTACTTGGATTTGTTCACTGCCGAGTAACTGAACACACGGTTCATGCGAAAGTTTATGATTTACAATATTATAAGCATTAGCCTGATTTTGGCGAATTAACAATTGTTAGCCTCCGAATTTTCTGAATTTGCGCGCGCTTTTTGCAAAACAATAAATACAACGAGCACACAGAATCTGCTCTATGGGCGTAATTGAAGAAGTGAATGCGGCGCTTGATGACAAAACTAAATTCGTTGTCTGCCAGGTCGCGCCAAGCGTGCGGGTTTCAATAGGAGAAGAGTTCGGGTACGAACCCGGAAAAATACTCACAAAAAAAATCGTGGGGGCGCTAAAGCTTGCGGGATTTCGCAAGGTTTTGGATACCTCAACCGCGGCGGATATTGTAACCGCGGAAGAGGGAACGGAGCTGATTACAAGGCTGCAGGAAAAAGAGAGGCTGCCGCTTCTCACATCATGCTGCCCGGCATCGGTTCTTTTTGTCGAAAACAACTTTCCAGATTTTTTAGAGCATTTCTGCACAGTAAAGAGCCCGCAACAATCCATGGGCTCTCTGATAAAAACGCATTACGCGAGAAGAATGAGGCTGCAGCGCAAAAACATCTATTCGGTTTCGGTAATGCCCTGCGTTGTAAAGAAGATGGAGGCAAAGCGGCCTGAAATGGAATTTAACGGAGTGCCGCACGTGGACGCGGTGCTTACAACTAGAGAAGCTGCGCAGCTTCTAAAGCTTAGAGGAGCAGAACTGCAAAGAGCAAAGAACGCGGAATTTGACCAGATTTTGGGAAAGGGCTCTGGAGCGGGGCAGCTCTTTGGGACCACCGGAGGGGTTACAGAAGCGCTTCTGCGTTTCGTTTCATGGAAACTGGATGGCAAAAAGGCAAGGATTGATTTTGAGGAAGTGCGCGGGCAAGCGGGCTTTCGCGATGTGGAAGTGCAAACGGGTGGCAAGAAACTCAGGATTGGAATAGTTGATGGGCTCAATAACCTGCGCGATCTTATGAGCAACAGGGAAAAATTCGACTCATACGACGTTGTTGAAATCATGACCTGCCAGGGAGGGTGCATAGGGGGCGCTGGGCAGCCGCCGCTCACTGCAGAAAAGCTTGCGGCGCGAAGAAAAGCGCTTTTCGAAATAGATGCATCGGAAAAAATCAGAATGGCAATGGATAACCCCGCGGTTCGCAGCATTTACAAGAACTATTTGATTCAGCCAGGTTCGCAGGCATCGACTTCAGTTCTGCACGTGAAAAGGATTTGCCTCAAGTGCGGATGAGCAATTCTTCAAATCCTTTTCCGGCGCTTATTATCAATTTGATTTATTTTGCGGCCCAGTTATACGAGACTGCAATCAGATAGCCCAGCACTGCACCGAATATTGCCCCTATTAGTATAGAGCCTATCCAGTTTGTGGCTGAAAATGCGCCCATGCCAATTTGCACGCTGTCATACATCATCATGCTATACATTCCCCGCATCATATTTGGCGCCCCAAGGTATGCTATTCCGAAAAGCGTGTGGATGACGGCTGATGTTATTGCTCCTGAAACTATTGCACCGTTTACATTCAATTTTTCCATTTTTCAAGACCTCCTTTGCAGACTTTAGGTTATGTTTATTGCTTCGCCTTATTGTTTTACCTCTTTATTATTCTTTCCCTCAGCTCCTTTTCGCTTGGCAATCCGGAAAACTCCAGCTTGCCATCAATTACTATCCCTGGCATTGCCATGAACTTATACTTTGCAAGCAACTCAGGGCGGCCAAGCACATTCACTTCTTCCACTTCAATTGGAATTTCCTTTGCTATCCGCTGCAGCATTTTCTTTACTGCCGCGCATGGAGCGCATCCGGGCGTTGATAGAATCAATACTCTTGCCATTGCAAATCACGCTTTCACATATTTGGATGGATTGCCATCGAAACTTTTTTTGCACTGCCCGCTGCAAAAGTAATATGCCTTGCCATTGTAATCACTTTCCATTGCGGTTTTCTCATCCACGTTCATCCCGCAAATCAAATCTTTTGCCATTTTGACATCACCTCAGTTGCACTTTTTGAGATTTATTTTAAGAATGCGAACAGCAGCCCTCCGACTAACACTGCTATCAAAAGTAGCGCAGCGATTGGCATCCAGCCCGACCCCGAACCATTATTGTCGTGCTGGCTGCCGCTTGGCTCTTTCTCGCCATGCTTGTGCTCTCCTCCACAGCAATTCATTTCCCCACCTCCTTTTTCTTGGTAGCTCTTTTGTATAGGTACGCTGTCCCTGTGATTAGGAAAATAAAAAACAGCCAGTCAGGAATTATTTTTGCGGTTTCCAGTGCATTTCCCTGCAGGCCCTTAAGCCACATGGCAAATGCGATTTGCTCGCTGGTTGCCGCGGTGATTTTGTTGGTGAATGCTGCGATTAGCGTGAATGTGCCGATTATTACTAGCATTGTGCCTGCGAGCAAGCTGGTTGAGTGCATTTCAATATTTTTCCCAAAAAATCTCAGGCTGAAATTTTTTCCCTTGATAAGGGGGTTTTCTGCGAGCTTGTACTTTTCCCACAGGAGCGCAAGCGCGACAAGAGGTATGACCATTCCAAGAACGTATGCCCAGCCAAGGAAAAATGCCTGAACGAAAGAGGCGCTGATTAATGTAAGTGTCAAAACCCCCGCAAGCACTGGCAGGCAGCACGAGCTTGCAAACCCCGAGAAGAGGCCAAGCTGGTAGACCGTGATGCCGTCCATCTTCTCCATGCTGGGCGCCTTTGGGTTGAATGGCATTGCCATTGACCTCCCTGCAAGTGTCAATATGCCAATGAGCAGCATGAACAGGCCGCCTGCGATGAATATCTGGGTATGATATTGCGTTGCAAGCTGGCCAAGGCCCGCGAGGCCTAAACCTATTGGTATCAGCACGGTGGCAAGGCCGAGCGTGAATATGAGTGTCATTTTGAGTATCTGCTTTTTTTCCTTGAGCGCGAACGCAAAGTATGCGGGGAGCAGGAATGTGATACAGCAGGGGGCAAAGAATGCCACAACCCCGCTCAGGAATGCGGCGAGTATTGATGCCGCAAAGAAATCTATCATTAGATTGCACCCTTGCCCAAGAGCGCGTTTTTCACGTTGCCCAAAACGAAATCAACCGGCACATACATTGCCCCGGTTCCACCGGAGTGATGGTCGCCATTTGCCGGCGGCTTGTATGCGCTGTAGCGCCATTTGATTTCCCCATCCTTGTCAATGAGCACGAAGACGTGCCCTGGCCTTTCACCCGGGTGCATGCTGTCCTGAAGGACGCCATACTTTGATGATGCGACCAGGCTGTTGTCGTAGAGGAGTGTGTTTTTGATTCCGTACTGTGCTTTTGCCTGCGCCAGTGCGTTTGGCGGGTCCACTGTAATCATCACTATCTCGGTGTCCAGCGCATTGAACTCGGATTGTATTTTTTCCAAATCCACTTCCTGCGTCCAGCACGGCGGGCACATTATTCCTTCCTGAAAATAAAGGAGGATATTTTTCTTGCCTTGGAATTCGGAAAGCGTGAATTGTCCGCCCCCGACCACCGGAAGGGTGAAGTCGGGGGCTTTGCCGTCCATGTTTGCACTGGTGCCGTTTGCATTTGGTGTGGTAACTAGCGCCCAGCCAACAAGTCCGACAATCAGCAGTATCCCGGCATATGGCAGGATTTTTCCAATAATTCCACGAGTGTTCATTTTCAATTCCTCCCTAATATCCAAATATTTTCCAGCCCGGATGCATTGCCTTCTGCATTAATACGAAAGCAATTGCGAAGGCAAGCAGCCAGAACCCGTTCTTTATCCATGGATTGTATTTTTCCCATTCTAGTGGCATGCTTTTCCACCGTCCTTTGATGCAAAGTATGCCATTACGATGTGTGAACCTATGCATGCCACTATGGCAAGGCCGAAAACCCAAAAGCCCGTGAACCCAAGGAGCTGAAGACCAAATATCAAAACCACTGGCAACAAACAGCACACCGCCATTTGGGCGAGGTGGCTCGATTTTATTTCTTCCCAGATTTTTCCAAACATTTTGTACCCTCCAAAAATTTACTGCTGCCGTGCCGTTTCGATGACCTCGTTTGTATTCATGTCGAAATATTTTATTCCCTGGATGGCTTCGAGGTTCCTGAATACGTAATTGCCATCCGCTTCCACTGTTCCGCCCTGCAGCCATGCTTGCGGGAAACCGCTGTATGCGTTCAGGTCACCTGAGAGTATGACTGTCGGGATTTTTTCCAGCTTGTATTTTGATAGAAGCGCTTTCCCTTTGGGTGAAGCGTAGCTTATTGTCTCCTCTTCAACCGGATTCACGCCAAAGGCGTTTTGAAGTATTTGAGTGAAAACTTCTTCCGCATCAAATACGCCGTTTTTATCCGGCACGGAAATAAATGCTACCCTGGTTTGCCCGCGAATCTTTCCTGTGGCTGTTTCAAGGTATATTGGAGGGATGTTCCTTAGCACCATTGTGCCATCCGCTTCGATTGTGCCAAGCTGTGGCCAGTTCTGTGTGAGCGCTGCAGATTCTTTGGCCTCGCCCTGCAACAAAACGGAGGGGATTTTTTCAATAGTGTATTTTTCAATCAGCTCTTTTGCCTCGGCCGAGCCAACTTCCAGTTTTTCCTGGGAGGCGATTTTTATTTCAGGGATTTGCCCGAGCTGCGAAATCAGCGGGGCGAGCTCTAGGAGATTTTGTTTTGTTGAGTCTGTTATTAGGGTAATAGTGATTTCGGAAGGCGCCGTAACCGGCTGAGCTATGCCTCCGGCATCAAGGTTCGAAAGCGCGGAGTTGCGTGCTTGCACTTTTGCCGATGCATCCTGAATTGAAAGTGAGCCGTAGAGCAACGCAATTATTGCGAGCGCCGCCACTACTCCTATTGCTGCGAGAATCTTTTGTTCATTTTGCATTTTTCATCTATCCTCCATTTCCTCATTCTAGGCATTGTGCGTACTTGTCAGGATGGTGGCCCAAGTGCTCTTTCCATTGCCCGGGGTCAGTTCCTGCAGGCACTGCGCAGATGTCCTCTGGGTTTTCGTTGCTTGTGAATTGCGCAAAATTTGATGGCGTGTTCTCCAATTTGTCCGGCTGGCCGGTTGCCGAAAAGTACAGCACCATTGCGCCTATCGCTATTGCCCCTGCAAATAACGCAGCCACTATTTTTTCGTCAATCATTTTCTTTCCTCCTTTTTTGCCAATTTTGACTTGATGAACATCATAAGTGCCGCCAGAACAAGCGTTCCGCCTGCAATCCAGGAAAAGGGCTGGAGATTGACAAGGTTAGTTGGAATTCCTGCGATTATCACGCCGAAGTTGAACAGCATGAGGTTTTTGGAAATGCACCCGGGGTTTTGGAGAAACATTATTGCCGAGGGAATCAGCAGCAGGACCGCCGCGCCCCACAAATAGAGATTATATTCAAAAAGAAAAAGAAGCGGCATGCCTGTTAGCACTATTCCAATCCCCGCAAGCACAGTTATGAGCGCGAGGCAGATACTGTGGCACACACTCCACGAGCTCCCGATTGTTGAAAGGAATGCTGAAAGGCCGCTCAGCGAATTAAGAGTCTTTGCTTTAAGCCGCCCACCGGCTTTTGACTGGTTCATTCCCGGCTCGTATCCAGGCACCAATTCCTCACCGTGCAAAAAGTTTACCATTACCAAAACCTCAAAGCTTTACATTTAGTGTAAAGCATTACATTATTTAAACCTATCTTCAAAAAGCTTGTGCAAGGCAGTGACGCTATGTTTTAGTAGTCGAGAATTTGTCGCACACGCCGCTTATCATTTGCCGCACGCACCACTTTGCATAATAGCCGCCGAATAATTTTCCTATCAACGCGTTTTTCTCTGGCAGGTTGTAGTCTATAGATACCTGCAGCAGCGAACCATTTGCGGATGGCTCTATTTCAACCGCCATCCGGTAATTGCCGATAACCAGAAGCTTTGGCGTGCCGACAGTCTCCCACGCCTTGACAAGCGGAGGCTCACGAAGTATGACGACCTCATCAAGAGATATTGCAATCCCAAAGACTTTGCCTTTCATCACTATATGCGAGCCGACCTTCCGGCCCTCTTTAGCATCCATTAAAGTGCCCATATGGCCCCCGCCCATCATCCATGATGACTGATTCATATGCGATGAGAAACTGACATGGTCATCTATATAGGCAAATACTTCTGCGGCTTTTGCGGGAATAAATTCCACTGCCTTGTGGTGCCGCCCATAAATTCTTGTTCCAGCCCGAGCCATAATTGACCATAAAACGCTAGAGCTTTTGGCGTATTTTCTTAATATCAAGACCTTCTTTCATCAGCTCGTTGTCAAGGCGCATCTCCTCGATTGTGTCAAGCTCCTCAAGACGCACAGGGAGAAGCCCGAAAAAACCCGCCCTTATCGAGTGGAAGAACCTCTTTACATTGAAAAAGCCGCTTTTGAGGTGCAGCAGCTCGTGCATTAGAACGATGCGAATTTCCTCTCCGGAAAAACTTTCAACGAGCCCTGTTGAAATGAAGATTGTTTTTTTTAAGGCGGAAACAACAAATGCAGTCTTGTTTGCGTCTTCAAAAATGTAAAGTTCCGGGGTCTTGATGCCAAGCTTGGTTGCCTCTTCAGCAAGTGCCTTCTCGATTTTTTTGTCCATCTTTCTCCTCATGCCTATTTGTGCAATGAACGGGGTGAAAATATAGGATGCGGCGAAAAAAGCCAGCACGAGGAACAGGGCGATTAGATGGATGCTGTTGAATATTCCTATGGAATGGTTTTCAGAGGAAAGCGCCAGTGTTATCAGGAATGCAAAAATTGCCGTCAGAAAAACCGATTTGAGGATCAGGTTCAGCTTTATGGAAAGTTTTCTGTGGAAAAAAACCAGGGCTATTGCACTAAGCACTATGACCGCAATCAGGAAGTAGTTGAGGTATGAGATGGTGGTGCCTTGGCCTATGACGCAGCTGTTTATGCAAGCTAGTTCTGAAGCCAATTACAAAACCCCTGTAGATACATTTAGATATTCTTCTTTAAGTAAGCTATTGAAGGCTCGCCAAAGGTTGATTTCAGGAAGTTCACGAACTTTTTTGAAATCCTGTTGGCAAGTTCCTCTTTGCTCACCTTCGCGCCATAATTGTACTTCAGGCCGCCCCTTCCCTTCTCTATATCCCTCTCCAAAAGGTTCCTCGAGAACATCCTGTCCATGGTGACCGTGACAGTGGTATATGCGACCTTGTTCTTTTTCTTCACAAAATCGTACACTTCCCTGCAGGTCTTCTTGCTATTGCCCTGCCAGAGGCACTCGAGTATGTCCGCCTCCAGTTCGCCCACAATTGAGTTGAGGCCCTTCTTTCCAAAGTTTATTTTCGAAACGTCCATGAATTCACCCTTTTTAGTCGCTGTAAGTACAAACCCCAGATACCTTTAAAAATGTAATGCTTTACACTAAATGTAAAGCTTTGTATAAAAAGTTAAAAGTGAGGTGTATTCGATGGCGCATGATTGCTGCAAAGAGGGAAACAACCAGCATAACAGTAACAACCAACATAGCAGTAAAGAAAATGGGGGCGCGAAAGAGCCTTCAGCAGCATTTCTGATAATTGGCGCATTGCTGATGGGCGCAGTGATAGTGCAGGCATTTAATTTCACCCAGATAAGCCAGGCAAACTCCCTTCTGGAAAACCAAACAACAGCACTTTCCCCAAGCGGCGGCCAGGCAACCGGCGCAATTAACATGTCCGGCTGGACAGACAATGAGAAAATGAACTATGAAATGCACGGGATAATCCCGGCACGCGCACAAGGCGGCTCAAATGCGCAAAATGCCGCGCCGGTTACAGCAAGCTTTTCAGAAGTCCTGCCAACAGGCACCCCGAGAATATACGGCCAGGAGCTTGGAGTGAGCTATGGCGATGTTTCCGTAAATGACCCGCAGAAGGCGGACAGGACAATAGCAATCCTCTCGCAGTTTGACCAGGAAAAGAGCGGAAAATTCATCGAACTGACCGGTGAGAAAGAGCAGCGCTACATCAAAATCGCTTCGCAGATTTCTTGCGAGTATTGCTGCGGCGCGGAAAGCATCATTTTCCCAAATGGCAAGGCCGCGTGCGGGTGCGCCCATAGCTATTCAATGCGCGGGCTTGCAAAATATTTGCTCCAAAACCACCCCGATGAATTCACGGATGACCAGATTCTCGAAGAGCTGGGAAAGTGGAAAACGCTCTACTTCCCAGGAGTGCTCGCGCAAAAGGCGCAGGTGCTCAAGGAAAAAGGAATGGAGTTCAACTACATTAATCTCGCCTCTAACAAATACAGGGGGCTAGAGAAGGGAGCGCAGGGAAACGGCGCAATGGTTGGAGGATGCTAAAATGCTTAACCAAATTCTAAACAAAAAGGAGGTAAAAAAATGCCATCAACAATGGAATATCTCGCAATAGTTGCCGTAGGGCTGGTGCTCGTGATATCAGTAGTGCAGGCTGTACAGCTAACAGGCCTGAACGAAAAAGCGGCGCAGCAAAACGCCGCACTCGGTTCGCTTGATTCTGGCGGCAACACAAGTGCGCTCAATCAGGCAAATCAGGCCCAGGCACAGGCGGCGCCTTCAAGCCAAATGGTCGGCGGATGCTGACAAATCAACGGGGATTACAATGGCGGCCAAATTAACAATAGGATTGCTCTTGGTTGCCATTGTGGCCTTCGGCGGCTGCCTGCAGCAGGCACAGCCAAAAAGCCAAATATGCACAATAGATGGCTGCTCAGCGGGCTTGGATATAAACGGCACAAGCAACGCAATTGGCGATTCAAACAAATTTGCAAACGCAAAGCCTGAAGACAGCAATATCACTTCTGAAAAAACCCATGACGAAATTTTGCAGGAAAAAGTCGCCCCAATCAAAGGAGTGGTTCTGCCAGTAAAGTGGGGCAACGCACTAGTGAAGGCGGCTAAATCCGGAGCAATTGACATGAATAAGTACAAGGAATCATTAAGGCGCGGCGGGGCAAGCCTCACATCCGAACATGAAAAAATCCTTTTGGAAGGAAGCGATGAGAACATCTCCTTCACAGCGGAAAACGCATACTTTAACCTGAACATGCTCTGGGCGCTTGGGCTTGTGAACGAAAACCCGATCCTCACAAAAGGAAAGATTTCAGGGCATGGGGACAAAAAATCCTATTTTGCTTCCACGGGCGGATGGGGCCTTGGGAAGAAAACGGGCGGCGAGCTGCTCGCAAGCACGAAAATAATCACGCTCACCCCAGAGCAGCAAAAAATTGTCGAAGAAGTGGCGGAAAGCACCTACAGGCCATGCTGCAGCAACCCAACCGCGTTCCCTGATTGCAACCATGGAATGGCGGCTCTTGCGCTTGCAGAACTCATGGCATCACAGGGCGCCACGAAAGAGCAGATTTATGATGCGCTGCTTGTTGCCAACTCATACTGGTTCACGCAAACATATGTGAACATCGCCGAATATTTGGATGAGAATGGGGAAGATTTTAGCAAGGCAGAATCAAAAGAACTTTTGGGTTATGATTACTCAAGCCAGAACGGCTATAGCAGGATTGCAAATAAACTGGAAAACATTCCAAATGTACAAGTGAGGGCAAGCACATGCGCAAACTAAAACAAAAAATTTGCTTTGTGGAATCAGGCCTTTATTTGCCGCAGCTCATCAACAAGCCTTATCATATTGACCTTCCCGTGCTTTTCCACATGGATAATGCCACGGTCTTCGAGTTTTCTGACGACCCTGTGGGCCTTGAGCCGGGTCATTCCGGGCTGCGCGGAAATGTTGCTCTGAGTTGTGGCGCCGTCCTTTTCGAGCAGGAGCCTCACAATTTGCCGGTCATCATCGCCAAGGAATTTCATTATTATCTCGACATTGGTCTTGGCCATTTTCCTCTCGCGCTCAATTGTGCTGCTCATCATGCTATAAACCACAATGCCGGAAACCACGCCGAAAAGGCCCATTATGACCATGAAATGCACATGGTGCTCAATGAAGGGCTTGAAAAGGTCAGGGACGGCTTCCCCTTTTGCCGAGAGGACATACACAAAGACAAGGACGGTCACAAGGAAAATGAAAACCGAGACAAGCACAACTCCCAGAACTATCTTTTGCCGAAAATCCATGCAAACCAAATATTGTTTCATCCCGCTGAAATTATTAAGCCTGCAGTTTATGCAAAGGAAAGGCAAAAAACGATAGTTTCACCATCTAATATATATTGTTTCAGATAAATGAAATACAGGGATTGAATCCCACAAGAGGTTTTTAGAATGGCAAACAAAGTCCTTGCAGAACGGAAGATGTTGGTTATCCTAGCCGCGGCACTGCTGATTTTTGGCGGCATGTTAATGGCCTGGAACTGGGCAAAAGAAAAACCTGCACAAGGCGGCTCGACCGCTGGCACGGCACTTACGGGGAATGTGCAGGAAATCTACCTCAAGGCACTTGGCAGCGGCACATACGACAAGCAAACCCTCACAGTGAGAAAAGGCCTGCCTGTAAGGCTGCATTTTAGCGCCGAACCAACGGCAGGATGCGGGAAGGCGCTTCTCATCAAGAAGTTCGGGGTGCAGCTGGTTTCAAAAAACGGGGAAGAGCAGGTTGCAACATTCACACCGCAGGAAACAGGGACATTTGAATACAGCTGCTCTATGAGGATGTTTGTCGGCAAGATGACGGTGGTGCCATGAGCGCCACTGAGGCACTCAGAGGGATAATTTCCACACCGAAATATGCCGCCACGGCGATTGCTATTTTCATAGTGCTGGCGCCGGTTTTTGCCCTGACTTCGGGCCTTATTGTGCCACCTTCGTTAGAACTCAATGCGATTGCAGAACTCCCCAAGATTGGAATGGTGGCGGCAATAGTCGGGCTTTTGGCGGTGAATGTTGCGGTGCTAAGGCGCAATATGGACATGAATGCCGACTCTGGCAAGGCAGTGGGAATTTTTGGCGGGGTTGCGGGGATGTTTACATCAACATGCGCGGTGTGCCAGCCTGTCTGGCTCATATGGATTGGATTTGGTTCGGCTAGCGCATTCCTTGCGGAAATAAGCTATTACATAGGCGCAGTGAGCATTGTGCTTCTTGCCTTCGGCCTTAACGGCCAGCTAAAGGCAGCCGAAGGGTGCGATACCGGAGGGGTGAAGAAATGGAAAAGACAATTAAGGTGAAGGGCATGCACTGCAATTCCTGCAAGCTTCTTATAGAAGATGCCGTTTTGGAAATAAACGGCGTTGAAAAGGTGAAGGCCGATTTCGAAACAGGGAAAGTGGTTGTTGCATACTCTGTTGAGGGGATTGTGCCAAAAATCAAAAGCGCTATAGAGAAAGAGGGCTACTTGGTGGTCGGATGAAAGAATACACGCTGCAGCTTAGCGGCATGACCTGCGGCTCGTGCGAACACCTCATTGAAAAGGTAGTGGCACGCAACGGCGCATCCGTCAATGCGATAGATGCCACATTGGGATTTGTCAGGCTCACATGTGATGAAAGCCAGATAGGCACGATTAGGGCCCAGCTGGCGGAAAAGGGGTTTGCAGAAACGGACGAAATTTCCGCGCAGAGGGGAAATCTGGCCAATGTGTGGAATTATGCAAGGTCAATAATCTCAGCGAAACCGGAAGTAGAAGTGGAGGCGAAGCTGCTCAATTATGCCATGGGCTCGGCCATTGTGCTCGCGCTGCTTTCAGCGGCAGCATATTTGTTTGCACTAAATGGGATTCCGAATAAAGAGGCTTACCTTCCGCTCATTGCACTCTCCGTTGTCACTGCAATTTCAACGGCGTACCCCTACTATCACGCCAAATGCTACACAAAGCGCATGTCATGCAGCAACGGAATGATGTCTGGGATGATAATGGGAATGATGCCGGGTTTCATGGTAGGAGCGCTACTTGGCGCAACCAATGGCATGTTCATTGGCTCAACACTCGGGCTTATAGCAGGGATATTTATGGGAGTGAAAATCGGCAAATGCTGCGGGGTAATGGGCGCGCTTGAGGGAGTAATGGCCGGCCTTATGGCAGGGATTATGGGGGCAATGACATCGGTGATGATGCTAAATGACAACCTCATCGCTTTCCTGTACATAATGTTCGCGGTCTGCGTATTCGTTCTTGCTGGAATGAGCTATATGATGCACCGCGAAGCCGGGCACACGCCAAAACAGGAATTCCGCACAAACTTCACAGGTTTTCTTGCCGCAAGCACAATAATATGGGGGCTTTTAATGGCTTTCATGGCTTTCGGGCCAAAGGGGCCATTGACATTCATATGAGGAGATGCGAAAAATGACAAAAGCAAAAGACCCTGTGTGCGGAATGGAACTGGAAAAAGAAAATGCCAAGTTCAAGGAAACAGTTGGCGGCAAGGAATATTATTTTTGCTCCAAAGACTGCCACGGCAAGTTCCTCTCCGCCCAAAAGGGCGATACCAAACAGGGCAGCGAAAAAAATGCCACAGACGCGCGTGGAACTGAAAAAAATGCAGCCAGCACGCAGGGCAGCATTTCAAAAGAAACATTCAGGGTAAGCGGCATGCACTGCGCATCCTGCGCATCCATAATCGAGCGCAGGCTCAAAAAGCTTGATGGAGTAAGAAGCGCAACTGTCAATGTTGCAACAAACAAGGCAACGGTAGAGTATGACAGGGCACTTACCGGCGTTGAAAAATTTGACAAAACGGTAAAGGGCGCAGGGTATGGCATTGAAGGTGATGAGAGCGCAAAACCACAAGGCAGCCAGCGGGAAATAAGGCTGCATGTCAAAGGCATGGATTCGCCCCACTGCACAGGAATAGTCCAAACAGCGCTTAGCAGAATTGACGGGATAACTTCAACGAGCCTCAAGTATGAGACGCAAACCGCAGGAATTACATTTGACGGCGCGAAAACAAGCCCTGAAAAAATACGCAGGGCGATTTTTGATGCGGGCTATGAACCTGAAACATTGCAGGGCGAGAGTGCGGGAGATATGGAAAAAAATGCCCGCGAAAAGGAAATTGCTCAATTAAAGCATAGGGTGCTCATTTCAGCAATCCTGACAGTGCCTGTAATTTTGCTTGCACTTCCAGAAATGCTAGAAGGGATAATTGCAATAGACTATCCGCAAGCCATCATAGCTTATTTGCCAATTCTGCAGTTCGCGCTTTCCACGCCGGTTTTGTACGTGAACAGAGATTTTTTCACAAGAGGGTTCAGGGGCCTTTTGAACAGGACTCCGGGAATGGACAGCTTGGTGGCATTAGGCGTGGGAGCGGCATATGTTTACAGCATGACAGTTGCATGGGGTTTTGTGCAGGGCAAAATGTATTTTGAAACCGCAGCGCTTCTGCTCACATTCATAATATTAGGAAGATATCTCGAAGCCGTTGCAAAGGGCAAGACTTCTGAAGCGATAAAGCGCCTTATCGGGCTGCAGCCAAAAACAGCAATAGTTGTGCGCGCAGGAAAAGAAGTTGAAATCCCCATAAGCGAAGTTGCAGTGGGCGACATCATACTTGTAAAGCCGGGCGATAAGATACCGGTGGACGGGATTTTGGTTGACGGCTCAAGCAGCGTCGATGAGAGCATGATTACAGGAGAGAGCCTGCCGGTACACAAAAACAAGGGAGACACTGTAATTGGCGCCACAATAAACAAAACCGGGGCGTTCAGGTTCAGGGCAACGAAAATCGGCAAGGACACAATGCTCGCGCAAATAATCAAGCTCGTTGAAGATGCGCAAGGGAGCAAGGCACCAATACAAAAGCTCGCGGACACGGTTGCCGGGTATTTCGTGCAGGGAGTGATAGCGCTTTCCATTCTCTCATTTGTTTACTGGTATTTCATTGCTGGAGAGCCGTTCCTTTTCGCGCTTACAATACTTGTTTCAACTCTTGTGATAGCATGCCCCTGCGCAATGGGGCTTGCAACCCCCACCGCAGTGATGATTGGCACAGGAAAAGGCGCGGAGAACGGGGTGCTCATAAAAGACGCGGCAAGCCTTGAGCAGCTGCACAAAGTGAAGGTTGTGATTTTTGATAAGACCGGAACTATTACCAAAGGAGAGCCAGCGGTAACGGATGTAATAGCTTCCGGAATGAAAGAATCAGAGCTCATTTCGCTTGCGGCGAGCGCGGAGAAGAATTCCGAGCACCACCTTGGAAGGGCGATTGTAAAAAAGGCCACGGAGATGAAAATACGCATCTCCGAACCCAAAAAATTCGATTCAATCCCGGGGCACGGAGTGGTGGCTTATGTTGGCGCCAAAAAAATACTGATTGGAAATCTCGCCCTGATGAAAAAGAACGCTGTTTTGGTTTCCGAATCCCTGATTTCAAAAATGCACTCGCTTGAAGAGCAGGGAAAAAGCGTTGTGATAGTGGCGGCGGGAACAAAGCTTGCGGGAATGATAGCGATTGCCGACACGATTAAGGATAGCTCACGCGGCGCAATAGAGGCGCTTGAGGCAATGGGTTATGAAACTGTGATGATTACGGGCGACAATGAGCGCACAGCAAATGCGATTGCAAAGCAGGCAGGAATTTTGAAAGTTCTTGCACATGTTCTCCCGCAGGACAAGGCAAATGAAGTGAAAAAACTGCAGCAAGGAGGGCGCAAAGTCGCATTTGTGGGGGACGGAATAAATGATGCTCCTGCGCTTGCGCAGGCGGATGTTGGAATCGCAATTGGCGCGGGAACCGATGTTGCAATAGAGAGCGCGAGCATTGTGCTCGTAAAAAGCGATTTGCGCGACATTGTGACCGCAATAGAACTAAGCGAATACACCCTGCGCAAAATCAAGCAGAACCTATTCTGGGCATTCGGGTACAATGCTGTGGGAATACCAATAGCAATGGGAGTACTCTACCCGTTCACGGGATTTTTGCTAAGTCCTGTAATTGCGGGCGCTGCAATGGCATTTAGCTCGGTAAGCGTTGTTGGGAATTCGCTTCTAATGCGCGGATTCACGCCAAAAAGCAAAAAATAGGCCCAATCCGCATCGTTTAAAAAAGAATACTAAACAATTCTCCTGTAATGTAATTCAAGCCGCACAAAGCGCGCTTGGTGCAATATAGGAGGTTTTGGGAATGAAACTCATTGAAGAAATGATTAACCTGGTCCGCGACGATGACGAAGGCGGCGGAGAAGACTGGGACTCGGACGATGACGAAGATGGCGATTCAGACGGAGAATCTGAAGGCGACATGGACGAGAGCTCTTAAACTTTCAAATAACTGATTCTTTCTTTTTTTATTTTTTTAATGCGAGCCTTGAGATAAGGCTGGAAAAAATAGTTCGCAATGCCTAAGGCACTGCCTCTTTTCTTTTTGATCAAACTTTTTATTTTCTTGCCAGAGAAAAGAAAAAGTTTGCGGAGGGCAGGATTCGAACCTGCGAAGGCACTAAGCCGCTACCGTCTGAGGGTAGTACGTTTGACCGCTTCGCTACCTCCGCAATGTTAACAATTTCTCCCCCTGCAAGATTTTAAAACAAGACTTTTGAGGTTATTTGCCTTTGCGCAAAACAAGCCATTTCGCAAGCTTGCGCGTTGCAAGAGCACGGTGCGAAATCCGGTTTTTCTCCTTTATGTCAAGATTAACTAGAGCATTTGAATATCCAGCCGGGACAAAGAGTTTCTCATAAGGAAGGCGGTCTTTGTCAACTGAAACCGCGCGCAAAAGCAATTTTCCGCGCAAATACCCTGAGAAGACCTTGAAGGTTTTGCCGTCGTAATAGCAAATCGCGGTTCCGAAGTGCGCGCTGCGGTTCTTTACCCGGCGGATGAGCGAGAGAAGCCCGTCAAACCCAATTCCTTCATACACGCGCTTTGCAAAAATACCCGGAAAATTGTGATACGCATCAAAGTACACGCCGGTGTCCTCTGCAATCACCGGTTTTTTTAGTTTTGCAAATGCCTGCTCCGCTTTTGACTTTGCAACCTCTTCAATCGAATTGAAATCTGGCTCGAGTATCTTGAGGCTTTTTTGCTTAACTGAAATGCCATACTCAGAGAGGATTGCGGAAATTTCCCCGACCTTGTGGCGGTTTGTTGTGGCGATAAAAATCTGCATCAGGGTTCACTTGAAATGTTTCACTTCGAATCCACGAGTTCTACAAAAGAGAGCTTGAGGCTAAAACCGGCCTTGGCCTTTGCGCGCACAACTGTTCCCTGTATCGGGGGCTTGTCAAAGGTGAAAACATTCATCTTCCCATAAAGCTCGCCATAGCTCAATTTGAAATTTCCGGAAACGCGCATAACCCTTGAATCCCTTGAAACCTTGGACTGGTAGGAGCTGCGCTCGAAATAATTTACAGTGAGTTCTTTTAGAACCCCGTCAGCTTCCTCAACATTCACTTCAGAGACATTGTGCTCCTGCATCGCGGATTTTACTCCTTCGAGGATATTGTCATCCTCGTCAAAAAAAAGCTCGATGGTTTTTTTCATTCCCTTCTTGTTGAAGATGTGCGCGTCTATATGAGGCATAAAGAGAAATAAATGGCGCAGGGGTTAAAAATGGTGCTATGGTTTCTGCCAGATGTCATAACCCTTTTTCTTGGAAAGCCGGCCCTTTTTTTGCCAAGGCGGATGGCCCTTGGGCCTACGCTTGCGCCGGTTATAATGCTCCACTGATTGTGCAAGGGCTCTAATCGTAGCCTCACCTACATTAAAGCCGCGGCTTTTTTCATAACGAATAATTTCAGGAGTTGGGAGGCGCTTTCCGGGGTTTCTGGCTAGGTGAGCCTGCAGCCTATAAAAAAATCCGTTTCTTTGAGAAATGCTGCTATTTGTGAGATCAAGAGGCCTAAAGCCCACACGCCCCTTAATTGTATAAGCAGGGTAGCCCTTGAATCCTTCTGGCGGCTCAGGCCTGCGAAGCTTTCTTATCCCACTCATATGGCCACATTAGAATAAATGGATTTTGCCCTTTAAAAAAATAGCCTTTGTTCCGCGCAAGCCTCACAGCGCATAAAGCCGTATGTTTTTTAAGCAAAAGAGAGTAATCTAAGCATGGATGAATTCTTCGGCCTTGCAGGGCTCGCGCTCATTGTAATTGCTTGGATTCCGGGAGTTATGGAAACTATCCGGACCAGGAAAACCACGATGAAGCGCGAATTCATTGCCATCTATTTTCTGGGCTCGCTAAGCCTTACAATATACGGCTGGCAGCTGAACGCCATTCCTTTTGTAATACTAAATGCCCTTGCAGCGCTTGTGCCGCTCGTGCATGCCTATTATTACTTCAAGAAGTAAATGCGCATACTACTATTTTCAGCGCAAATGAGCGAGCCTTTAAAATAGTTTCCGTAATCTTTGTGTAACATGGCAAAATCGCAGTATGATGTCATAATTGTCGGCGGCGGCCCTTCTGGAAGCTCAACTGCACTCTTTCTTGAAAAGCAGGGAGTAAAAAACGTCCTTCTTGTGGATAAGGCAAGGTTCCCGCGCGATAAAATATGCGGCGATGCATTCTCAGGCAAAAGCATGGGCCTTGCAAGGGAACTTGGCGTGGTAAATGATTATGACAGCGCCCCGCACGAACCGGTTTATGGAGTGCTCTTCAGCAACCCAAAAGGAACGCTTGTTGATATCCCATTCCCCGGAGCGGAGAAGGGAAGGAAATCCAAGCCCGGATTTTGCATGCGAAGAATTGACACGGACAATGTGCTGTTCCAGAACGCGAAGAAAAAAGTTGAAACGCTTGAAGAGTTCACGATTTCGGATTTGATTTTGGAAGACGGGTTTGTAAAAGGAATTAAAGGAAAGCAAAAAGATGGAAAAGAGCTTGAGATTCGCGCAAACATTGTTGTGGGCGCGGACGGAACCAGCAGCGTAGTTGCGCAAAAAGTAGGGCAGGGAGTTTGCCCGCCTGAACACCAAGTAATTGCAACGCGTGGATATTACCAGGGCGTTACTGGAATGACTGGCAATATCGAATTGCATTTTGTTGAAGAGGTAATGCCGGGATATTTCTGGATTTTCCCGCTAGATAACGGATGGTCCAATGTTGGCCTTGGAGTTCTTACAAGCGAGAAGCAGAAGAGGAAGATGAACCTAAAGGAATTGCAAGAGCAGATAATCGCAAACAATGCGATGTTTAAGGAAAGGTTCAAGGACGCGAAAATTGACGCGCAGGGAATAAAAATCTGGACACTGCCGCTTGGCTCGCATCACCGCAAAAACCACGGCAACGGATGGGTTCTGGTAGGGGACGCTGCATCACTCATTGACCCTTTTTCAGGCGAAGGCGTTGGAAACGCCATGACATCCGGAAAATTCGCGGCAAAAGCCATTGTTGCGGCGCTAAACAGCAATGATTTTTCAGAAAAGGCATTTGATAATTATGATGCGGAGCTTTGGTCAACAATCGGGCCTGAACTTAAGACATCTTACAACCTGCAAAAACTCGGCAAGTTCAAAACACTTCTAAATATTGTAATTGACAAGGCTTCAACCAAGCCAGAAGTCAAGCGCGCAATCTCAGGAATGCTCGCAAACGAAGAGGCAAAAAAGGACCTGATATCCCCGCTTGGGCTTCTCAAGCTGCTGCTTACGTGAAAAAGCCGGAATTGCACAATCTGCCTAGACAAATGCAGAAGCATCACAACAATCTCGTCAAACGAAAAATCTAACAAACCTCTTTACATGGACAAAAAGCTCTTTATAAAGAATTGTAGCCATAAAATGCACCTATTTATAATGTGTAGCCACCTAATATTATTATATGTTTGTCGAAGTTAGAGAAGTCGGTGGAAAGAAAAAATACTATTTGGTTCATTCTTTCAGACATGACCAAAAGGTCAGAAAAATTAGGAGATATTTAGGCACAAACCTAAACAAGGCAAAACTTAGAGATTTGAGACAAGTTGCGGAAAAGCAAATAATACAAAGAGTTAATGCCTTCAAAAAAATCAGTGACCCATTGCTTGAAGTTCTTTCAGAAGAAGAAATTCAAAAAATAAAGGAGCTGCAGGATAATAGCCAATTCAAAGTACTCCATCTTTCTGAAGAGGAATGGCAAAGATTTTCTGAAGTATTTACCTATAACACTAATGCTATTGAAGGCTCAGAACTTAATCAGAAAGAAGTCAAGGAGATACTGGAAAAGGACAAATGGCCCCAAGATAAAAGCAAAGAAGATATTTCAGAAGCTTATGGGGTAAAGGAAGCAATCCGGCTTATCCGTGAAACCAAAGAACACGTTTCCATAGAAATTATCAAAAAAATCCATGAAATCGTCTTCAAAAATTCAAAACCATACGCCGGCCAGCTTAGGCCAAAAGGAATTGAAGTTGTAGTAAGAGACGGACTTGGCAATATAGTTCATGAAGGTGCGCCTTCAGAAAAAGTGTCGGAACTGCTCAAAGAGCTTGTAAAATGGTATTCCGAATACCAAAAAAAGTACCCTCCATTGTTGCTCGCCGCGGTTATACATAACCAGTTTGAAAACATCCACCCTTTCCAGGATGGAAATGGGAGAGTAGGCAGAATCCTGATGAACAACATACTCATAAAACACAGCTTACCGCCGGTAAACATTGACCTCAATAAGAGGAAAGAATATTACAAATCCCTCCAGGAGTACGAAAAAAACCACGATATTAGGCCAACAATAGAGCTTTTGCTCGAGGAATACAAGAAACTAAAAAAACAGCTTAGGTGACCACAAAATCGAAAGGCGTGGTCACCCAGTGATAACTGATATGGAGTTGAGAAAATAGTGAAAGTAACTGTCGAAGTAACGAACAAGGAACTTGATGCCATGGAAGACCTTGCAGTGGCATGGAATCTTTGCGATAAACACAAACGCATTCACAATGCTAGTGAAGAGCAAAACTTCAAGTTCACGCAAACCTGCAAAAAATGCGTAAAAATCAACAAAGAAGTAAGAGGAAAAACGCTGCACCTTTGGAGCAAACTAGTGACAGGATACCTAAAGGCAAGCAAAAAACGTGGCAGGAAATTGTGAGTGAAAATGCAGCCAAAGGTGGCCACAAAAACGAAAAGTGCCGTGGCTTACATTTAAGATAGATATTTATTGTACCTGATTGTTAATCTATCTCATGAAAGATCCTGAAAAGAAAAAAATTCTAATGGCGGCTGTGGCAATTGTAATTTTATTTGGATTATTCGGAATTTCCTATAAAACAGAAACAAAAGGACTATCCGAATTTCATATAAAATATATAACATATACTGACGATACAGGAGTTCACTCAGGCAGTACTTACGAGGCAACAAAAGTTAGAGATTACCAAGAACAATATCTGCAAATAGAAGATGGAATTTTGTTAACTCCACTCAGCTTAGTTACATGTAATGGATTCAAATTCCAAATAGGAAATTTTCTTCAACGTGATGACCTTGACGAAACCGGAAAGCCTATACAAAATGAATCAGACAAATATAATGAAGAAAAATTATGCCAAGGGTCTAAAAATAAAATATTAGAAAATAATGGATTCCAAGACAGAAAACAAGCGTATTATTCGTGTACTGGATTAAAAGTAATTCAAAAATCTTATTGCATTTATTAATTAGGAAAAAATTCTCAATCCCGTCAATGTGAACTTACCGCCATAATTAATTTTGGTTAAATGTGGGCGCTCAGTTGTTGAGTTAAATCATCATCGGCATTAAACCAATTAGTGGACAGTCAGAAGTTCTTGTATGTCCTGCCTTTTCTTATTTCAACTTTTAGAATTTCGAATTATTTTCCAGGAGTTATTTATACGAACTATTGTAAAGGGGCTACAAACTTTCCAGTTATTTTTGTACTTTGACAAATTCAGCTGTCGGAGGCTTTTTATTGAATTGCCAAAAAATCTGGTAGTTGTCCGAGTTTTTGGACAAGGCATGGAGGTGGGAAAGTAGGCAATAATACTTGCCCAACAAATATTGGTTAGAGGGTTTGAGCTGCTTTTATTCCTTTCTTTACATTATGAAAACATGCCTCGGCAATTAAGGGTAATGCTTGATACAAGCGTTTATGAGTTTCTGGTTCTTCGCTACTTGGATGATTTGAACAAGCTGATTCATGAGGGGGAAATAATTGTCTACGGTTGTAATATTGTCAGAAAGGAGCTTCGGGAAATTCCGAAAGGTGCAAAACTGGAAGGCAAAAGTTTCAGAAATGCCATGTTGTCGGCATACGATGATGTCACAGACAAGCACTCTTATCCTGCAGAAAATGTTGTTGATTTTATTGCGGAAGAATATTGGAAAGAGTATGAAGGTGGAATTGCGAAAAGAAAACTTATGAATGATTTTAGGATTGTCGCAGTATCCAGCATTCACAACCTTGATGTAATAGTTTCTGAAGATAATCATTCAATGAAATCAAGGCTGGCAATTGAAGCGTATATGAAAGTCAACGGAAGAAACGGTTTTCGAACTCCGATGTTCTATTCTATAAGTCAACTTCTGCCTTGAGTTCGGCCTTTCTTTTCTTAAGATATGCAATAACGCTAGGGTTATTCTTGAACTTTTTAAGTTCAGCAAAGGATTTGTTGATTCTGGCAAGCTGTTCCTTGGAATAACCCTCTTCCCTTTCAATGGTTTTCTGGTACATCAAAAATCACTATATATATTGGGGGTCTTGAAAATATATAAAAGTAACTACCCAAAAACAGGATTCCGCCCCAGATTGACGTATTTTTTATACTTTTAGAAAGCTATTTTGCCAATATTAGGGCGGAATATAGAAGGTGGGCTTAAAAGGAAAGCTAACCTAAAATCTATTCGGGCGATGAAGAAGTTAACACCTAATGATTCCTCACGGAAAATGATTAGTTAACTCAACAGCTGAGCCCACTTTTGAAATTTAAGTTTAAATGCGAGCGCAGCATTCAAATAGACTTTTCAAGCGCCTGCGCCAGATTCTCAACAACCGACTTGTCAATTTCCACGTTGCTTTTTATGAAAACGTTTATTTTCGAATTCGTGCCATCGACAAAAATTAGCCTGTAGAGCGAACCGTCATTCGTTGGCTGCTCGAACAGGTAACTTTTTGTGCCGATGGTGTACTGTGCAGATGATTTGCGGAAAAGCTGCTGCTCATATTGTATCGCCTCATCATCAAGCACTTCAACGGCTGTCTCTTTGTTTGGCTGCTCGAGCACATAATAGGTGACCTGGGAAACATTGCCATTTTTCAAAAAACAGTTCGTGGACTGGAATGTCTGGCCAACAGCTGGCGGACTCTTTACCAATGTATATTCAGTGCCTAACAAAGCAATCACATTCCTTGCAATAATTTCATCGTTGCACAGAATCGGGGATTTCACGACATTTGCCATCACGGGCGGCTCTGTTTGCTGCCCGGAGCCTATGGGAGGTGCAGGCTCGGCAATATTGTAGTTTACAAAGACATTTTCGTCTTTAGGGGACTGTTTCAAGGTGCACCCTGAAAGAAGCAAAATCGCTGCAATAGCGGCAATAATGAAATATGATTGTGTGTGATTTACCATGCATTATTCTTATGCGAAAACCCGTTTATATTGATTGCGCAAAATGGAATTTCGGAAAAAATTCACCAGTTCAGATTAAAAAGGCAAAGAGCAATCCTTATTCTACTGCAGCAAGGTGCTGGTAAAATGCGGTTCAAATATCTCATCGGCGGAGTGCTAACAGAAATTTACAGGGCACTACGAATTTTTCCGAACTCCGACCCTATAATGGGGTTTATTCTCCCCGCTGCAAAAAACGAGCCGCTGTGGAAAGCCCCGCTGTTCGCTTTCACAACAATGTTTGCATTTGATATTTTTACAAGCGGAATCGGGACTTGGACTTATGTAACGAGCACAATGTACGCTCTCATCGCCCTTGCGTTCACATTTTATTTCAGAAACAAAAAAGCGTCCATTGCAGGTTACATGAAAGCCGGCGCTGCGGGAGTTCTCGTGTTTGACTTCATCACAGGCCCGGTAATGAGCTCCGCACTCTTTGGGCAATCATTTGCACTTACGCTGCTTATGCAGATTCCCTTCACCATAATGCACTTTGTTTCTGCTGCATTTGCAATTGTTCTCATAACTCCATTCCTTGATGTGCAAATCATGAAGGAAATGGCAGGATATATAAACGCGGCAAAATACGCACTGCTAAGCCGGAGGATACAAACATGAAAAAAATGGTGATTGCAATGGCAATGCTTGTGCTTTTGCTTGGATGCTCTTCGCAAATGCAGCAGGTGCAGCAGCCACAAATGCAGAATGTTGCTGTGGATATAAAGCTCGTCAACAGGGACTCTGAAACACTCTATGAAAAGCAGATAACAGTGCAGAAAGGCAAATCACTATTTGAAGCAATGATTGAGAATTCCGTTCCGTTCGAGTACAAGGAGTTTTCCTTTGGAGTGATGGTAACAAGCGTTGCGGGAGTATCTCCTGGCAGCGAGGAATACATCGCAATTTACAAAAATGGCAAATATGCAAGTGCGGGAGTTAAGGATTTTAAGCTTGATGAGGACATGAATGTTGAATTCAGGCTCGAGGAAATAAAGCCGCCGGCATAAAGCGCAAAAGCGCCTTCTTCTAAAAGCCGGCCTTGCCAAAAACCATTAAAAATCCCGCCAGCCCCAATAAATAGTCCAATGATGATTCGAGATTTCTGAGCTGTGAAAAGGATGCTGAGACTGGTTCGAGCTGAGGACGACCTGATATACACAGTTTAGATTGTTCTTTTATATGCCAAAAGAGGCAATCTGAACATGAAAAACGATGCACACTACACCCAAAAACTCAGGGAAAAAGTGCAACAATCCAGCTGGCCCACAGAAAAAAAGAACGCCTTTTTGGACTACCAAAACTACTTGGAAGCCACAGGCAAAAGCGCGCGCACCAAAACCCTCTACTCCCTACACGTCCACCGTCTGGGAGAGTTCGCCCCAAAAAAACAATTCGCAAATTACACCGACAAGGACATCATGGCATACAAAACCAAGCTATCCGAGAAATACGCGCCCAAAAGCGTGCATTGCGAAATGCTCGACCTCATAACCTTCCTCAAATGGCACATGAAGCTCGAGGGAAAACCCGAATGCATGAAATGGTACGATGTCAGCGAGCAAAACAAAAAGGTTGTGAAAAAACTGAACCCCAAGGACGTTTTAACGCCCGAAGACATTCTCGCGCTCGTTTCCTCATGTGGAAGCAAACGAAACAAAGCCATTGTATTCTGTTTATGGGAATCGGGCTGCCGGATACAGGAATTCTTAGATGTCCTCGTGGATGACCTGCAAATAAGCGAAAAGGTTGTTTCCGTTTGGATTCGCAAAGGAAAAACCCGCGAAGCTGAAAGGCAGGTATTTTTGATTCAATCCGCGCCCGCATTAATGGACTGGCTCGCCGAACATGAATTTAGAAAAAACAAAAACGCAAAACTATTTTATTCCATGGGCAACAAACAACCCGGAGGCATACTGCACCACTCAGTAGCTTCCAGTATTCTTTCAAGAGCCGCAAAAAAAGCCAAAATCCAAAAGCCCGTGAATCCGCACGCACTGAGAAAATCAAGAGCCACTTTCATGGCACAAAAAGGTTACGGTGACCAAATGATGCGGCAAATGTTCGGATGGAGCGCAAACAGCCCCATGCCAAGCTTCTACTCCTCGCTATCAGGCGATGCCGTGAAAATGGCGCTCATGCAGGATGCGGGAATAATCAAGAAAGAGGAAACGGGGCAGGAGCTTGCGCCCATACCATGCCCATACTGCAAAACAACAAACAGCGCCGATGCGGCAATATGCAAGAACCTTGTTTGCTCAAGACCCTTGACAATGGAAGGAATCACTCAAGACCGCGAGCAAAAAGCCGAAGCAATGCGCCAAATGATGCACGGCGAAATCACCGAAGCGATAGCCGCATACTTGCGCCCATTAGGGGTTAAAGCACTCGCCGAAATGACTAAAAACCAGAAAAGACTTACTAAGGAGGGATAAATGTGGCTAAAGAACGATATAAAATACTCGAATCGGTAGAGTGTTTCGGAATTTACAAATTAATTCTTTATTCAAAAGGTCTTACATACGATGAAGTTTCAGTAAAAACGGGAAAATCAATTCCTGTCATAAGCCAGCAATTAACTCCATTAAGAAATGAAGCACTTGTCAAAAATATAACGGGCACAGGAGTGCGGGGTATTCCTGCACGGGTAATCGCATCTCAAATCGGGGCGCAGACATTTTTGAAAAAGCACGGCTTTAAAGTTACCAATGTGTATAAATTCTATCAGACCAACGAAAACATATTGGAAAGGGCTAGGACGTTTGGCGAGTTTTTTTCTTTACTTAAAACGGATAAAGATGCCATTCCAAAAATTTTAACTTTTGATGATAGACTCGGAATGCAAAAAACACAGGGAAAAAATTAACTTTGCACGATGCAAAGGTTTTTAAACTTATAACCCCTTTAATTTGCATGATGCAAAAGAAACTAAAAGCAATTTTCACACGAGTATCAGAGTCGGATTACCGTCGGCTCGAAACTTTTGAAAAATCCCACGGTTTTCCATCAACCCACTCAGCCGCACGATTTTTGTTATTTCGCGGTTTGGAAGCAGAAGAGGGGAAAACGTGACTTTTTCTTCTTTCCTTTCCGATTTCGCCCGCGAGCAAGGCGTGAGCGTTGAGCAGGCGCGGGATGCAATAATTGGGGGTCTTTTGAAATGAAAAATAGCTCCCCCACAACCTTGCGAGAAGCAGGGGCACTAACTGATTCTTCTCACCCAGAATATAAGAAATCAGCCGTGCGGCACACTTGCCCCGTTTGTAACACCCCCAACGGCGCGAAAATGTATAAACTCCGAGCCTCCGGCAACCGCGTAACATGGCTTCACGCCTATTGTATCACCAAGCTTTCAGGGATGCCATCAGCTCTCCAATGGTGCGAAAAAAATCTTCCATTTAATCTTTCGGCGGTTTCACCCCATCAAGCCGCCGCCCCAAACAAGGAGGCGCGACCATGAAGCGAGAAAAGCGCGAATCAGGGCCGCCAACCGAGCAGGTCGCGGCGCTCTACAATTCCGAGGGTCAGCTCCTCTACGAAACCGTGTATGACGGGGAGAAAAGTTTTTTCGTTACGCTCGTGCAGGGAAAGCCCCGGTATTTGGCTGATGTGTCAATCGGTGATGTGATTTATCAGCCCGCGCTTCAAGAGGCGTTAAAAAAAGGCGCGATTATTCTCCCAAAAGCGGCGAAGCCATACGAATCCGTGAACATTCTGCTCGATAAGGTGCAAGCCTTTATTCAGAAATACCTTGACGTTTCCCCGGACTATGAAGTGTTTGCCGCGCACTACATACTTCTATCATGGGTTTATGACCGCCTTAACACAATTCCATATCTGCGCTTCCTCGGCGACTTCTCAACAGGAAAGAGCCGCGCCCTAAACGTGGTCGGAGGCCTATGCTACAAACCTATTCGCATGGCCGGAACAGTAACCGCCGCACCAATCTACCGCCTGCAAGGATTCTGGAAAGGAACCCTCGTAATTGACGAAGGCGACAGAAAAAAAAGCGATGAAGCTGACGAAATAACAAAAATCCTTAACTGTGGTTTTGAGATAAACAACCCCGTCCTTCGCTGTGATGTCAATAACCCAAACGATGTCGAAGCGCATGATGTGTTCGGCCCGAAGGTGTTGGGTTCACGCCAGCCATTCTACGACCAAGCTCTTGAATCGCGGTGCTTAACCGAAGTGATGCGCGAAACTTCCCGCGATGACATTCCGACAATACTTCCACCCGCATTTTACGAGGAGCAAGAAGATTTACGCGAGCAATTGCTTTATTTCCGCCTTACTGAGCGCGACCAAATAGACCTCGACCTTGTTTCCAGTGTGGACTTCGGCCAGCTCATTGAACGGAGATTAAGGCAGGCTTTCTCCGGGTTCTCAATCTTGTTGGCAAATAAGCCCGAACTCCTTCAAAAATTCAAAATTTTTGTTTATGAATATCAGCGCGGTTTAATCGAACAGAGAGAAGCCAGCGTTGATGGGGCAATTATAGCATATCTTTTCGAGCGCCGCGATGAAATAGATAAGGAAGTTCAATCTACAATTTCCAGCGCGGATATTTTGGAATCTCTTAAAGGCAGAGCCGGGTTTTCTGAATTAACCCCAGCGGGGGTGGGAAGGAAGTTGAGGGCGCTTGGAATTGCCACGAAAAACGTAAAAGTTGACGGGAAGGTTCGCCGGGGGATTATTTGGAAGCGCTCGGATATGGAGCAATTGTTTCGTAAATATATTTCGGAATCATGGATGCCCTCCGCTACTACTGCTACAACCGCTACTACTGCTACTGAAAATCGCCAAAAAGTAGCGGAGGTAGCGAAGGTAGCGGTAGTAGCGGGGAGTGCGCCTATCCTCAATTGCGTTAAATGTGGCGCTGAATTGCAGAACGGCGAGTTCCTTGTTCGGGATGAAAGGCCTTATTGTCCGGGGTGCGCTCCGCAGGTCGGTGGTTCTCCATGACCTCCGAGGTTACCGTTTCGGTTCGGCTTGGGCCTGTGGCTTTTGAAAATTTAGCCGCGCTTTGCTATCTTTTGGATTTGTCGCCCGAAGACGCTTTGGAACAGGCGTTAAGCAGAGCCACCGCAGATTTAGGAGAACCTTTATCTAAAAAGGAAAGGGGGCGGTTGTGAATGCCTGAAGTGTCCGAGATTGTGATTAATGCGGTGTTTACAGGCGCGGGAACTGCGGTGGGCGCTTTTCTTGGAACGCGGCTTGTGGTTCACAAGCTGGAGGGTTTGCTTGAGCGGCTCAAAAACGGGGTGAAACCTTGAAACGGCTTAAAAATTTTAGATTGCCTGATGATATTTGCAGTATTGTTGAGGCGCAGCCGAATCAGGCGGAATTCGTGGAAAAGGCGATTCGACTATATCACAGCACCGATGCTTTACATTCTGCACCAGCTTTACACGAAAAAAGCGAGGCAGGGGTGCAAAAAACGCATAGCTTTACACAAGTGGGCGAGCGTTTAAGCTCTGTCAGCGAGGCAATTCCGCAACCTGCACGCCCTTCCGCGTGGTGGACGGTAGAGCTGCGCCCCGGTCTTGTTAAACTATATTTCAGCGAGGTGAACCGATGACCTCTCGGCAGGAAGCGCATGCAAAAAAGCTTGACAAGTTTTTGACAGCGGTTACTGATGCTGGTATTCGGTTAAAGCTTTCGAGGCAGAATGTTTTTTGGGCATTGTCAATTTACCTTCTTCGATTGCCTTCGGAACCGTTATTGGATGACGAACTGGGCGAAGGGGAGTATGACGATGACATTCTCGAAGGCGAGGACGAATCGCTCGCGCCTGTCAAAGGGCCGCAAGAACCAAAACACTATCCGGGGGTGGCGTGATGCTTTCCACACACAGGGGTAGGGCGCATAAAATTATGATATATGTATTGTTCGGAAAACTGGGCAGGAGGTGCTGGTTATGAAAGGCAACGAAGAACAGTATGAGGACGAGGAGGAACCAGAGGAGGAGCCAACGTATGTGCTTTATTCGCAAAGGGTGGACATAGCGAATGATGCTCCGAGCTTCGGTTCGGAGAAGGAAGCGTTTGCGTTCAGGGAGAATGTCGAGCGTACGACAGGCAACGAGTATGTGGTCGTTCAGCTAAACCCGAATGAGTTCCGGGTGGGTGAACTATCCTGTGGCTTAACAGGCCGTGCGCTCATACCACTAGCACTTGGGGACAATCCAAAGTATTATGCCTTCCATGATGAGGAGCTGGCAGAGCAGGCGGCAAGGATGCTTAAAGCATGGTCGCCTTACGCGCAGGTCTTTGTAAAGAGCGCGCGACCTGAAGAGTTTGGTGTTAGGTCGGAGGATTGCCTGTGGGATGTTTTGCCGGGAAAAGGATAAGATGCCCCCACTCTATCATGGAGGGGGATGGGATTTCGGGCTTTTTCTTTCCAAATCTGGAAACCGTTCAAGGTGATATACAATGGCAGTAAGGAAAAAGAGGTTTGGCAGGGCGCTTATGATTCGCATGAATGAGAATCTTTGGCGGCAGCTGGATACTGAATGTGGCTCTGGTTCTTTGACTAAAGCTAGGTGGGTTCGCACAGCCATACGCCATTGCCTGCATTGTGAACAGGCAAAGCTCGAGCTGAGTCAGCAGGTTTATTCGAGGGTTATGAAATGGTCTGAACCACGCTAATGATTAAATAATTAGTATGAGGTTTTTGTTCGTTTGCCCCTGTCGTTGGCAAAAGACTTTTTCCGATATACCGCTTAAAATTCTCTGCGAGCTATGCTGAAAACAATTGGATTGTTGTTATTAATAGAATTAGGATTTACATTCCGCCGTATGCGCCGCCGGAGTATTCGACATTGCGTCGGGCAATCAAAAGATACGCGAATGAGAAAACTACAAGGATGTAGAACCAGCCATATTTTCCAACACTCTCGACAATCGATTGGCTTCCAGCTGAGGCGTTTTGTTGGTCGGCAATTACCCTGCCTGTTTCGTTTTTGATTGTTCCGGGTGCGAGGTTGCCGATGTTTGCGTTTGTGTCGGATAGGATTGCGTTGGATTCGTCAAACATTCCTGTAATGAAACTGTTTAAAATCGGGTTTTGCACGGAGAACATGAACGCCATCAAGCCCACGACTATTGCGAAAACAAAAACGTATGAGAAAACTCCGCGCTCATTCATGTGCGCACCTCAAAGCCTGATGGCGAAGCGTGGGAATATTTGCGAGCGCGAGCTGCTCTTTTGTTTTTTTGCTCGCGGAGCTGGGCGGCTTCCAAAGAATTCGTTGAATCCTGCGAACTCGGAGGTTTTGCCGAAGATTGGCATGGCTCTGCGTGGTGCTGTCCTGCTCCTGCCCGTTTGCCCCCGACTTACAGCTCTGCCTTCGCCAAATGCGTTCCCGAAAGCAGCTGCCCATTCATCAAAATACCCTAGTCGTGTCCGTCTGGTTCCTACTCCGCCTTCTGCGCCTAGTCTTCCGGGTGGGAAGAATGGCAAGCCCGTGGGTACTAGGGTGGGGACGTTTACCATGCTTGGAACGTTAATGTTTGTTGCGGTTGGCACGGTTGTTTCTGTCGTAGTTTCAGCCGGCCCTAAGATGTCTGTTATTTCTGGGATATTTGTTTTTGTCGGGATTTGGGTTATGCTTGGTGTTTCTGTTCTGCTCGGCGTTTGCGTTGTGGTGAACGTGGGCAGTCCGAATTCGTCCACCAGCACGCTGCGCCCGCCAATGTTTACCGTGCGCGAAGGCGTGAACACATCCGAAAAAAACGTAGTACCCGTTTTTGCTTTCCCTTTTGGCGCGGCTTTCTGTGTAACCACAGGAGTTCCAGAACCCGATACGCCCATCGTGAGAACAGGTATACGCAATCCGGCTTCACGCCCAACCGCACGACTTATAAGCTTTTCAGCAACATCACCTCCCGGTTCACCCGGAAAATCAACACCATAACCCACTCCTTGGATCACCCTTCCAAAACCATAAGGAACAGCCACCGCTTGAAGACCGGAGAATGTTGCACCACTCACACCGCCAATCGCCGCGCCAAAAAACACTCGCGACCAATCGGCTTCTCTTTTGGTAAGAGTTTCTATGTTATACGTTTGCCCCCCGCCTTCAACAACAGCAACGGCACCGATACGAGGAACGGTTAATGCTCCAAGTGCAAGAGCCTGTTTGGCAGGAGTTTTTGCGGCTCGAAGTGCCGCAGAACTTCCGCGTGTCCATTGGCTGCCGATAAATTCGCTTCCCGTTTCACTTGCGATTATACCAAGCGATGACCAAAAGCCTACAGATTCACCGCTCTTGATTACCGCGCTTATGTTCTGCGAGGTTATAGGATAGCCTTGTGATTGCAGGGCTTTTGTCGCGGCTGTTTTTTTTGATTCTTCGGATATAAAAAAACTTGTCAAACCCTGTATTCCTGATAAACCAAAACGTTGTCCCATTCCAAGCAAATCGTCTCCTCCGACTTCAGGGCGTATGATTTCGCTCGAAATCACTTTCCCTGTTTCATCCACCGATTGATTAATGCGACCTGAAAGACCGGTGCTTATGGATTCGGAATGGTATGTTTCCAGCACTCCGAGCCTTTGTTCTCTTTGCCCGCCAAGTATTTTTTGCAAAGTTGTTGCTTCGCTTTCTTTTGCCCCCTGCGTTGCTGTTGCACCCCACAAATGCAAACCAATCCCAGTGCCATAAACAGCCCCACTTTTAACAGAACCGGGCACACGAGAAACAACCCCGCCACCTTTTTGAATTGCCCGTTCTGTCGTTTGAACTGCAGCAGTTCCACCCGGAACGCGAGAAGCAACACGCGAAACCACAGGAGCCGCGCGTTCCAACAACCCGGCTAAACCGCCAACTAAAAATCTTACACCTCTGGCGATAGGATAAACAGAACCGGCTTCCGCGGCCATGGCAGACACCGGTCGACCTATGACAGCATCATATTGCGCCCGTTGTTCTTTAGGAATCAAACGTCTGGCTTCCAGTATCGGCCCGATAATAGGAACGTTTCCACTTGTCCCGATTTTATCTTGCGTGTTCGCAAACTGTTGATAAGCTGTAGCTCCAAGACCTCCGAAAATGCCATAATCCTGTTGCGGTTTTTGAATTTCTACCTTGCGAACAGGAGCCGGAGTTATTGGCGCTCTTGAAACCGGTTCTGTGGGAATATTTCTATTAACCAAGCTAGCCTGAGCCTGAACCTCCGCAGGAGTAGGCGCAACCGCACCCCCACCCGAAGAACCGCCACCGCCGCCGTATCCGGCAAAATGTTTTTTTGCGGCTTCAGGGCCTTGTTGCCAAAAAACCTTTTTAGTTTCATCAAATTGCTTTTGAGCTTCTTGCCTCGCTGCTGATTGCCGAGCGAGAGCAGAAGCCGCCGAGTTAAGCTGGGCTTGCGTTGCCATTAATCGCACCTCGTTTTATTTGCTTCAAAGTATAATTTTGCTTCCTGCGTGCCAATACTCCAAAAGATATTCCGAGTATCCTCGTATAATGTTTTTTGGCACGTTTGGGGAAGATTTTGGTATGCCACAGAATCAGGGATAGGAATTACTACGGCTCCAGCTGCGCTTACAAGCATGAGAACCCCGGCGAGAATTAGCGCCGGGTTCATGTTCCCGCCCCGCTAACGATTATTTGTTTATCCTGCACGCGCCATGTGAGCTTTTGCCCGTTTATGTCCGTGCGAAGCCCCAAGAGGTTCACGGCGAAGTCATAGGGCACGCTGACTTTGAAATACTTGCGACCCTTCGCCTTTGAGAAAAAAACGCTGGTTTGCTTTTCCATAAAGAAGGTTGCTAACAGCCGAGAATAAAAAAACAATGGGCTATAAGGTTAATGAAAGAACAAAAAACTAAACTGTTGGAATCTGGCGCGTTTTAGGTTCGAGCTGAGGACACATAATTCAGATGCCATTGTGAAATAAATGCGCCGAAAGCGGATTAGCTCTTTTTATGAAAATGGATAAAAAGAAATTTTTGAACCGAAGGTCATTTTCCGCCAAAGAGTCCGCCAAGCCGCCCCATGTTGAAAAGGTCCGAGAACTTGCTTGATTCTTCCTCAAGCTGCCTTGACTGCTCATCAAGCGCCGCAAGTGTCTCTTTGTCATCAACACCGCTCGCCTCAAGCTTTGTCCTTATTTCCTTAAGCTTGTCAGCCCGCACACGCACCTTTGCCCCATAGTCGCCATCGCCGAATAAATAGCTCATGAAACCGAGTTTTTCCTGGTCCTCTGCGGTTTTTTCGACCGTGTCCCCGAGCTGGTTTGCAAGGGCGGGGTCGTCATCAAAAAGTCTTGCAAGGGCGCCCTGGAAGTTGTCTGTGGCTATCTTGTCGGCTTTTATAACGCCAAAGCGCCTGCACATCTGCGAAACTACCTGTGAAGCCAGCTCTTCCGGATTTTCAATCGATGACTGGCAGCTGCTTGCCGCGTCCTGCTTGGCTGAGCAGTTCACTGCTGCCTCTGCCCTGCACATTGCCATGCGCAGCTTCACAGAGCCCAAATCCCCAATTGCCCTTGAAGCCTCCTGCTTGCACCTCACTTTCATCCTCTCAAACTCGCCTGCCGGGGGACCGCCCTGCTGCGGGGCAAACTGGTCAAGGAGCTCATCATCGCTCATTTCGCACATCTCTTCCGGACTTGGCCCCGGAGGCCCGTATCCGCCCTGCTGCGGGGGCTGCCCATAATTTTGTTGGTCCGGGCGTTGGTAACCCTGCTGCTGGCCGTAATTGGGCTGGCCCTGGTTTGGCCCATACTGCTGCCCGGGATAAGGCTGATAGCCTTGGCCCTCAAAGCCCCTTGGCTGCTGGCCCGAACCATAAGGCTGCTGGCCAAAATCAGGGCCTTCAGTTCCACTGCCAGGCACATAGCTAGACCCTGCACTTGGGAGAACATCTGTGGAGGATTGCTCTGAACGCTGCACCTCTGTGGAGCTGCCAGGAGAAGATTGCGTTGAATCGGCCTCTTCCAAATTGCCTACTGTAAAAAACCCTGTTGCCGGAAATATCCTCTCCATTATCCTTTTTGCGGCGGTTTCAGCGGGGGAATCCTGAGCCGGAGCCTGTTCAGGCTCTGGTGCAGGCGCTGGCTCTTGAGGCGGTGCCACAGTTTCCTGCGGCTGCGGATTTTCTGAGGGTGTCTCCTCCTGCTGTGGCGCCGAATCTTCATATGGCGCATCCTGCACCGGCATTGGATAATTTTCTTGTGGCTGGGGTGCCGGCTCGCTGCCCTGCTGATATGGCGGCTGCTCGCAGACCCATCTTCCGGTTGTGCACGAGGACCTTGCACCGCCAGGGCATTGTGGGGGCTGTGATGAGCACTCGTCCCTATAACCGGGCTGCTGGCCGCCATAGCCCTGTTGCGGCTCCCTGTTTCCCTGGCCTTGCTGCTGCACATTAAATTCCGGGAAATGGAAGTCGAATGAGCGCTCCTGCATCTGCTTTAAATTCTGCTTGAACTCGGTGCACTTCTGCCTGAACTCAGGAATTTTTGCCTTGATGCTTTCTAAGAACTCCTCCTCCCTTGCCGCCTGCCTCTCTTTCTGCTCATCTATTTGTGCGATGCAAACTTTTTCTATAACAGTCTCGTTCATTGTCTCAAAAGTGAGGCTTTCGGCAGTGTACCCTGCCTTTTCGAGGTATCGCTTCATCCCCGGAGGAAATGGGAGGCCGCCCTCGCTAAACGAAGGGCAATATAGGTCCGGAGTGCATGAATCGGCTTCTGACTTGAGCCTTGCGCACGCGGTTGAAGTCTCCCCAGACTGCCTTATCACCGAAGCTATCTGGGATTGGATAGCGTCCCTCTCGCCCCTGCAGCCCTGCACGAATGCACCGCTATTTTCCGAAACCCAAGTATAGGCACTGGTCATCGATTCAACTAGTTGCTGGGATGCGACATATTCCTGGTCCGCATAGCTTGCCTTTTCCATGCCAAAGCCGAAGTCGTTTTCTGCAAAGCCCTGCCCGCCAAATTGGTCATTTTCTGCCGAATAGGAAAATGCTGACAAAATTAGTACTGCAAAGCCAATCAAAGCAAACCTGCGCGTGCCAATGCCTCCAAAATTTGTGATATTAAGAACTAAACCCCTATTTATAAGATTGCACTGGTCCGCCGCTTGATAAAAACACCCAGAAAACGAAAAATCTGGAAAGCCGCAGTAAAAAATTAAAAAAATAAAAACAGCCCCGCTACTGCGGGGTGAATGTTACATCCGATTTTTTGGACTTGCTTCCTGGCCAGAATGAGCTCACTTTCACGGCAGAATCAACCGTGAATGAGATTGTGCCATCTTTTCCGTTTGGGACGTTGAAGGTTTCAAATGCGCTGCTGCGAATGTCAGCTCCGCCCCATACCGAATTCTGTGTCCTCTGGTTTATTGTGAGGTTCACAGTGGCGCCTTTTGGGACCATGATTTCGCTCACTTTGTTTCCGTCCTGATAGAAGCCCTTATCGTCGCTCTCGAGCATGAAGCTCACGGCATCTGGAGAGGGGCTTGATTGCGCTGGCTCAACTCGCGTTTGGAGCCGAACTGAAATGCCCGCAGTTTCCCCGCCTTCAATGTCTATTTCACCGGAATTTGCGGCGAAAACGTTTTGCGCATCCGCAGCTGCCACGTAAATTTCGCCTGAAGTGACATTCTCAAACGTCACTTTGCCTGAAGAATCGGTGTTCTTCATGCCGATTTTTGGGGCATCGGAACTATCGCCCGCGAAAATCTCAACAACTGCATTTTCAACTGGGTTGCCATCCGGCCCCGTTACAGTGACTTCAAGTTCGCCCTTAGCAGAAGTTCCTGCGCTATTTGACGGAGTCGTGTCTGCGGGGGCCTGGTTTTCCTGAGCCCCTACAGCAGTGTTTTGCTCTCCCTGAACTGAAGCCTCCGACTGGTACTGTGCGCAGCCAGAAAGCAGCACCAATGCCGCAACCAGGCATGCAAATAGTATTTTCATATTCATTGTTTCACCTCGCAAACCAAAAATAAAATTGGCAAGCACTTTCTGCACCGAGGTGAATATAAAATTGTTGATGCGGCCACTAACGGAGCATAAGAATTGAAAAATTCGAATTTTTATCAAAAAAACTTAAAAAAGGGGTGGAAGGCACGGCGAAATTTGCCGTGCCAAAAGGAAAACGTCAGTTATTCTTCTGCAGTTCCTTTATCCTTTCTGCAACCCCTTTGGCTTCCTTCTCAAGGGTATCCTGATACTCCTTGAGCATTTCTATTTTCTCCTCTTTTGTCAGGAATCCCCTGTACGCAGAGTAGTCGCCTGTGCATCCGCACGAACTTGTGCAATTCATCCCAAATCCCTCCTACCTAATTAATTGAATATTGGGTAACCGATATGTAAGAAGTTCTCTTTATATATGTATCGGGCACCCAATATATCCGAGGGTTTACTATGCGAAATTGGGACAAATTGGCAGAGGATAAAACAATTCAAGCCACCGCCAAGGCAATTGAGGCGAGGGGCATCGAGGTTTTTGTTGTTGATACAAAAGGAGAGGCGCTTAGAAAAATCAAAGCGCTCATACCAAAAGGCTCTGAAGTGATGAATGGAACATCCACAACACTTCAGCAAATCGGATATTCTGATTATTTGAAGGCAGGAGAGCACGGCTGGATTGATTTGCATGAAAAAATCGGAAAGGAAGACAACAGGGAAAAAAGATCCGGTTTGAGAAGGCAGGCATCGGCAGCAGAATATTTCCTTGGCAGCGTGAATGCAATCTCCCAAAACGGGGAGCTTGTGGCGGCTGATGCATCAGGTTCTCGCGTAACGGCATACCCATTTGCCGCAAAGCATGTGATTTTGGTTGCTGGGGCGCAGAAAATAATGCCTAATTTGGAAAAGGCAATGCAAAGGGTTCGAGAATATGTATTCCCGCTTGAAAATGAGAGGGCAAAGAAAGTTTATGGTTCTGGCAGCAACACATCAAAATGGGTGATTATAGAAAAAGAGTCCGTGCCTGGCAGAATGAAACTGATACTAATCAAGGAAAAGCTCGGGTTTTGAGAAGCTAAATATTAAAAATATGGAAGACAAATACTTTTGGAAAAAAACGGAATACCCACATGACAAAAAACGAAGAATACGAGGACTGCTGCGATATGCGCGGCATGCTCGGCTTTCTGATACTTTTCCTGCTCTCCAAAAAAAGCATGCACGGGCAGGAGATTGCAGATGAACTTGAGAAAAGGAAGGGTTTCCGGCCAAGCCCTGGAACTATTTACCCAGCGCTAAAGCAGCTAAAGGAAGGCGGGCTTATTGAAGAGAGGAAAGAGGGCAAAACAATAGTTTACACGCTTACCAAAGACGGAAAAATAGGGCTCAAGGCGCTGAAACTGAAGTTCTGCAAGATATTTGTGGGCGTTTTTTCGGAATGAAACCGGCAGGCTAAATATTAAGAGAATAAAAATTTTGCAAATTCCAAAAGAAGTGATGGCTCACCCAAAATTTCAGCCCTTTAGGAGCTTACAGTTCCAGGCCCCACCATCGGACATATTTGCCAATTAAGAGTTTAAAAACTTATCAAAACGCCAGTGCCGGTGCCAAAAGGCACAGTGAGGGAAATGAGAGGAAAGGAATCATTTAATACAACTTTTAGGCACAATTTAGAAACCTTATTTGACAGCGGAACCGGCGGTGAAAAATTGGAAGAGCAGAGCGCAAAGCACACAATACTCCTTGCAGGAAAACTACTCGCAGCAGTGGCAGCGGGGGTTTTTCTCTACTTCTATGGGCACCTAATACTTGGAATAATCCCAAAAGAATTCCTAGAGTCGCAGTCCGTTCAGGAAATATGGCCTCACCTATTCAACATAGCAGCGCTCATAATCGCAACAGAAATATTCCTTGTGCTCACAAGGTTTGCAATTTCCAAATACCTCGAAAACAGGGGCAAGAAAAAGGAAATCCGGGTAATTCTAACCCTTTACACATACCTCGTATGGGCATTCATGGGCGTTCTGCTCCTCACCACGGTGTTCAAGGACATCGGCGCCCTTTTGACCTCAATTGGGCTTATAGGATTCGGGATAACTTTCGCCCTGCAAAAGCCGATACTCAATTTTGTTGGCTGGCTTACAATCGTAATCACAAAGCCGTTCAACATAAGCGACAAGATAGAGGTGAACAATGTAAGGGGGGATGTACTGTCAATACATGTAATGTACACAAAGATACAAGGAACAATGCAGAACGCCCAGACAAAAAGTGAGCAGGTAATTTCCGTCCCAAATGAGCTGATGCTCACAAACCCGGTGATAAACCTCTCAAGGCTTGGCGGGCTCTACACTGATGACATTACAGTGAGCCTTACATATGAGAGCAACTGGAAAAAAGCCGCCGAAATACTTGAAAGCATTGCGCAAAACGCCATGAAAAAATTCATCAAAAACAACCTGCCGGCAACTTTTGCGGAGAGGCGCTCATGGCAGGAAGCAATTGACCTTATGCAGGAGGCAACAAAAAGGCTCAGACGAGGGTTTGTAAAGCAGTCCGTGCAGGAAAAGATAGAAATACTTAAAACCGCAGAAAGCAGTTCCGCAATAAGCATACCAAAGCCTAACATACTGGTGTCGCTTTCCCAATCCTCAATAGACCTAAATGTCATGTACAAAACCGACCTATACTCCGTGAGGGACACAAAAAACGAAATAGTGCGCTCATTTATGGAGGCCATTGAAAAGCGCAGTGATATTGAGATAGCATACCCGCACATGCAGATAGTTTATAGCGAGCGCCCAAAAAAGCACTCGCGCAACCAGGAAAAACTCTTCAAGCCGCCTGCAGCGGATAGGCAAGAACCTGCGGCAAAATAGCAATCAATTATTCCGAATCTTCCTTTTTTGATTCTGAAGAGCCAGAGCCGAAATATATCAAAAGGCCGAATGCAAATATTGCGATTGAATACCATGGGAACTTAATTCCAGGTTCAGAAGCGGAGAGCGGAAAATAGCACAAATTTGAAATCCTCTCCGAGCAAAAGGAAAAAAAGAGCTCATAAACTATGAGCGCTATGCCAAATGCGATAACAACTAAACCCACCTGCTTTGAATCCATAAACTAAAAATCACCCTGAAACTTTATTTAAACCCCCGCAGGCACGCCCTTTGGATGCGCATATTAAAATTCGCCACTGAAAAATATTAATAGGCACAAGGATGTAATTATTGCATGCAGGAAACCCTTAATTTTGGCAAAGGCGAAAAGGAAAATATCCGCAAAATACTCTTCGGGTTTGAACAGGCGCAGACAACAAACTACTTTGAAGAGCAGCGTGTGAAAAGGAACGGGTGCACAATTACGCTCTACGAATCCGGAAAGCTCTCAATCCAGGGGCCCAATGCAGCAAAAGTGAAAGATGAAATCCTCTCAATGATGGGGCTTTCGCAAGAGCTCGTAATAGGGATGGATGAAACCGGGCGCGGTGAAAAAACCGGCCCGCTTGTGATTACGGGAGTGCTTGCGGACACAAATGAGCTGCGGCAGGTGCGCGACAGCAAGAAAACAACGGATATTGCCGCTAAAGAAAAAATCGTCTCCGAAAAAATGCTCGGGTCGGTTTCAGTTGTTCTAAATTCAAGGCTCGTGGACCTTGCAAGGAAGCGCGGGCTCAACCTCAATGAAATCGAGGCCGCTGCAATGGATAAAATATCAGAGTTCCTCTCAATTTTTGGCGAAGCGAAAATAATCGCGGACGGAGCCCCGATGAAAACCGCGAACAAAAAAATAAACTTCGCACCAAAAGCGGATGATTCGGAGCCTGTTGTGGGCGCGGCAAGCATCGTTGCAAAGCATTTGCGCAATATTTCCTCGGATAGCGGCGAGCGCAAGACATGGAATACAAAAGAAGGCAAGAAAAACATAGAATAAATTTGAATTGCCCAGAATCAGGATGAAGAGCGGTAAATCATCTTGCGCATCTTATCAACCGGAATTTCCTTGCCCTTGGCTGGTTTTTTGTATGTGCGCGACTTTACAGTGATGTTGCTGTTTTGTATTTCCGCCAAGATTTCCTTAATCCCTATGAGCTCGGATTCTGCAATGGAGCGGAAACTGTCAAGGCGCTCAATTTTCCTTTTCATCAGCTCGTCAGTTGAAAAGCCGCCGGGGGATTTTGAGGCGCGAAGCTGCGACTCAAGTTCCTGAATGCGCCTATGCGCAAGCTCGACCTTGTTTTCAAGCGGAACAAGGCCCGGGTTTTGGGAAGTGGCAGAATAGTCATATGAAACGACGGAAGGCTGCGCAATGCGCGCAGCGGAGCTGCCATAAACAGCCTGCGCGATTTTTTGCATGTGAGTTTTCCGGCCAATAAAAAATAGCAAAACATTGCCTAGAAAAAGCGAAAGTATCAGAACTCCGAGAAAAATTGTTGTTGCACTCATGAAATAATCTGCCTGAAAACCGTTTTTTAACCTAACGCACAGAGGGTTCTGGTAAATCCTTGGGAGGTAAAGCCTGTTAAAAACAGGAGTTAAAATCGAGAGGGGGAATATGGCAAAAAGAACCCGCCAGAATTTGGCCAAGGTAGCTATAAAATAGCTGGAAATATATTTGCAAAAATCACTCCCCCCTAACTGACACTACTTTAATTTGGTATTTGTATCCTTCTAGATATTTTCCAGATAAATTGGAAATATTTTTTGAATCCTTCGTTTATCTCTTTGCTTTCTATGAGTATTGCTAGTGGTTCTTTGGACCAGATTACAATTGCGGATTTGTTTGAGTAGAGAAATATTTGGGTTTTTGTTATAAAATTTGAAGGAAGTTTCTTGCTTTTTACATCCCATTCTTTTAGAAAATAATCCAAGTGTTTTGCATCAGAATTCCATAATACTTTCATATCAATTTTTTTCTCATTCAACGCCTTAATCCATTTTGGGGTATAGACTCTCAAATATTCATATTGAAGACCTGTAGCACCGAGTAGGTATAGGTAATCCGCGTTGCGTACCATATCTTCCCAACAAGCTCTCATTCCTGCCACTCCTTGGAGTACTTTGACCTGTTGTCTGGATTTTGACTTTTCATACACTGACATTAAGGAAGGTAGCTCTTGTTGTGCGACTTCAAATTTTTCCTGAATGAGTGAAACCAAATATTCTGGGCTTGTTGCCTCATAATACCTTTTGTTATCCTGTATAGTCTCAGAGAGTAGCCCCTTGTCGATAAGTCTTGCTAATGCGTCATAGGTGTTTCTTCTATGTATTTTAATTTTGTTAATTATTTCCCCGGCTGTACTTGAACCTGAAGAGAGCAAAAATGAGTATATTTTTGATTCATTTTGGGACAAGCCAAGTTCTTCAAGAATCTTACTCATAAAAATATGTGTGAAGGAAGTGTTTAAAGTAGTAGCGGTAGCTACCACTAGCCCCTAATAACGATGGAATGTCAATATGTATAATGGAATCAAATCTTCTAAAAAGTTTGGGCCGCCATGTTGCTGGCATAGCCAGTATAATCTTAGGGATTACGGCATGGCAAGCACTCCTCTCTTTTGGATTGGTTAATGCGAACTTCTTGCCGACCCCATTAGACGTTTTCAAATCGTTAGTAGAATTAATTCAGGATGGAACCTTTATCGGAGACATCTTTTCAAGTATCACAAGGGTGTTTCTCGGTTTTTTGGGTGGGGCTATTATTGGGCTAATTATTGCCGCCCTTAACGCTTACTCTGGCATTTCCACTAGAATCACGACTCCTTGGATAGAAATTATAAGGCCTATACCTCCACTTGCATGGATTCCTATTGCAATTCTCTTTTTTGGTTTAGGAGATAAGCCGGCAATTTTTTTGGTGTCTTTAGGCTCTTTCTTTCCAATTTACACAAACACTTATCAGGCAATCAAAAATATCCCGGATAAATATTTGCATACTGCCAAGGTGTTGGGGGCAAATACAAAACTTTTGCTTTTGGATATAATCATACCTTCTATTCTGCCGCGTGTCATAACTGGTTTGAAAATAGGCCTTGGAATTTCATGGATGATTGTAATCACGGCAGAACTTGTTGGAGCTACATCTGGGCTTGGCTATTTTATAGAACTGAATAGATTACTGCTCCGCGTTGACAATGTCATAGTAGGGATGCTAGTAATAGGCGCAATAGGGTATGCTATGAATACTCTAATTTCCTTTGTCGAAAAGAGATTCTTTCATTACCAGGTAGCAGTTTAAGGTGTAACCTATGGCGCTGAAGAAACTTGTTATTTCGAATGTCTCTAAAAACTTTGAGGCCGAAGGTTTAGAGAAAGAGGTTCTTGATGGAATAACTTTATCAGTAGAAGAAGGGGAATCTGTTTGTTTGATAGGGCCAAATGCTTGCGGCAAGAGCACGTTGCTCCAAATAGTTGCCGGCCTAATCGAGCCAACAAAAGGGAAAATACTGCACAACGGGGAGCTGGTTGACGAGCCTCATTGTTCAAGAACAATAATCTTCCAAGACCTGAATTTGTTCCCCTGGAAAACCATTTCAGAGAATATTGAGTTTGGACTCAGAGCAAAAGGGGTGGAAGAAGCCAGTCGGGGTATCACATTAGAAAAATACTTGAATCTGCTGAAAATACAAGAGTTTGCAAACTATTACCCAAATCAATTGTCTGGAGGAACGAAACAAAAATCCGCAATTGCAAGGGCACTTGCAATGGAGCCGGATATACTCCTTATGGATGAGCCATTTAGTTCACTTGACATGCAGACCCGTGAATTTCTACAAGAAGAACTGCAAAAAATAGTAAGGGAAAAGAATCAAACAACACTCTTTGTATCACATAGCATTGACGAGGCCCTAATTCTTGCGGATAGAATAGTTGTGCTAAGCAACTCGCCTGCAAGAATAAAATCAGTTGTAAAAGTTCTAAGAAAGCATAAAGAAAATCCTGATTTCAGGCACTCGGAGGATTTTCTCAGGTATAGAAAACATATCTCAAAGTTACTTAAGGAGGAATAAATCTATGCATAAAGCCATTATCCCTATAGCAATTGCCATAATTTTAGTCCTTGGATTCTTGTTTTTATTTTCCACTCCAAAAAATGAAGCAATTAGGGTTGGATGGCAACCGCCCTGGGTAAATCAAGGACAGATATCTGCCATATTGCAAAAAACCGATATATTGCAAAAGAACGGTGTTGAAGCAAAATTTACTGGTTTTTCTTTCGGTCCGCCAATGACAGAAGCGGCGCTAAGCGGACAGTTGGATATACTTTTCCTCGGCGACCAGCCTGCATTCAACCTGATAGCAAAAGATAACTCTTGGAAAATAGTGTCTCCATTAGTAAACTATAAATCTGCAATACTCGTGCCAACTGGCTCAGAAATAAAATCGGTACAGGACTTAAGGGGAAAAACAATTGCAACCGGGATAGGTTCAACAACCTACCGAGATACAATACAACTCCTAAACGATGAAGAAATAACCGATGAAGAAATCACTGTAAAAAATCTTGATGTAGGAGCACAACTCGCATTTATGCAGTCAGCAAACGGTTCTTGGGGGGAAATAGACGCTATGGCTGCCTATGACCCAACAGTAACACTTGCATTATCTAAGGGTCTTGCAAAACCTGTAACGGAATATAAAAGTCTTGGAGTTATAGCTGTGAATAACAAATTTTACAATGAACACCCAGAAAAAGTAAAACAATTTATTAACTCTGTAAAAGAGGCATTTGAATACTATCAAAAAAATAGCGAGCAGGCAAATCAATGGTATTCTGAAATAGCAAGATATTCCCTTTCTACTGCGAATTATGCCGAAATGGCTTCACTAGAACCAAAAATGCAAAAAGGCGTCAAAGTAGAAATCGCCTTGACACAAGAAACAAAACAAGAACTGCAAAAACACCTGAATACTGCAATCAGCCTCGGCTTAATAAAAGAAATGAGCTTAAATGAAATTTTATTAGATTACAATGAATTGTCTTGACTGCGCCGGTAGCGATTTTTGTTGAATCTGGAGACATTTTTACTTAAGTGTTAATGGCTATTTCCCGAAAAGTGAAGTGAAGTTATTTCCCGTTGCCTTTGCGACTTCTTCTTGCGAAACGCCCTTTATCTGCGCAACCTTTTTGCACACATCCGCAATCCATGAAGGTTCGGAATTCCGGCCGCCAAAAGGCACAGGGGCGTCGGTTTCGAGAAGGAGATTTTCAAGCGGGATTGATTTCACGACCTCTGCAGAGGCAGAATCGTGAATTATTATGGGCCCGCAGGAGATGAAATAACCAAGCAAAACAGCACGTGAAGCGGTCTTTTTGCTGTTTGTAAACCAGTGCATGTGAACCTTCCTTGCGCTCTCCTCTTCAAGGATATCAAGGCATCTTGTCTCAGCATAGCGCGCATGAACGCACACAGGAAGGCTATTTTTCATTGCAAGGCGGATGAACTCGCGCAAAACACTCTCCTGCAATGCCCTTTGGGCAGGCGTTTTCGCGTGCTTGAAATCAAGGCCTACCTCCCCTATGGCTGCGGCATTTGAAATGTTCTTTTCTGCGAACGCAATTGCCCTTTCAATCTCATTTTGTTGCATCGAAAGAATGTTAGATGGGTGAAGTCCAAGAGCGCAGAGGACCTGCGGGAATTTTTTGGCAAGGGAGAGGCACTTTTGCATTGATTCTGGGCCAGTGGACGCTGTAAGTATGCGCGCAACACCCGCTTTGCGGGCATTTTCAATGGCTTTTAGAGGCGCCTTGAAAGAGTCAAGATGGCAATGTGAATCGGCTAACAAAAATATCACACTTTAAAAAAGTTCCCCAATATAACCGCTAATACAAGAAAACCTTTTATGTGATTAATATGGCGGAAAAAAAGCAAAAAGCGGCTGAAAGCCCTGAAACAGTGGAAAAAAAGAAGGAATTCCTTGAAAGCGCAATCCCAAAAAAGGGCAAAAAAAATGAAGAAAAGCCGCCGGCCTATCTCCTTGCAATGCTGATAATTTTAGGGTTGCTTGTCGGGGTTGCGGCAACAATTACGCTCCTAAAGCCCGCGGCAGACAATGGCGGTGCACAACCCGACCAGAACCAGACAATAAATGACTCAAATTACAGGCTCGTGCCAGTAACCGTGGTTTATTCTGCAGAATGCAAATCGTGCAGGCAGACAACAACGATTGAGGAGCTTTTCAAGGTGAGGCAAATAGCATATTCGCTCAAAAAAGTGGAAGCAAAATCCGCGGAAGGAAAACAGATAATTGGCAAGTTCGGCATAGATCGCGTGCCCACTGCCATAGTTGACTCGGAAAAAGTTGCATTTTACCCCAAGACCAAAAGCGATTTTGATTTGGAAGTAAAGAAGGGCTCTCTCGACAAAATAGGCTCGGCTTATATTATTCCGGAACAGAACTGGAACAGCAATTTTTATTATCCGCTATATTATCTTGAAAAGGTGCCAGGATTTTGCGAAGCCGGCAAGCCGACAATCGTGCAGTTCGATGATTATTATGCCCCGGAATACACTTTTGGAAGGAAAATATTCTACGATTTCCTCTCAGACTTCAATGCTACCACAGATGTAAAGTTCAGCTATACGCAGACGGCAAATTCCACTGACAACAACTCAGTGACTGGAAATCTGTTCTTGATGTGCGCAAGCCAGCAGGGCAAATACATTGAATTGGAACACTCAATGACCGGAGTATACTGCAACAACCCATTCAGCGGCGACCCTACCATAGTTACGGAACCCGAGGTATTGGGGTGCCGGAGCATCAGCAATCATTACGGAACGCCATTGACCCCGGTCGAACTTGATATTGCATCAAACAGGGCTGGCATGGACTCCAATTCACTCAAAAGCTGCTTTGACAACAGGGCATTCTATTACAACCAGGCTGAAAAAACTGCAAAAGATTTGCACATAAGCAGGCCAGGAACATTCCTCATTGATTGCGTAGAAACCACGAGCATTGAGCACCTGAAAGATTCATTCTGCGAGATACACCCAGAGATTTCTGCGTGCGCGGCGGATGCAAATGCCACCAAGTAAGGCTGCGGAATTCTTTTTCAGGGGCAAAAACTACAATTGCCCTGCGAGCGTTTACTGCCCTTCGGAAGATTCCTATTTTCTTGCAGAAAATGTAAATGTGAAAAAAGGGGCAACTGTTGCCGATATGGGGTGCGGCTGCGGGATTCAATCGCTAAATGCCCTCATGAAGGGCGCATCCAAAGTTTATGCGATAGATGTGAATGTGCAGGCGCTAAGGGCAACGGAAGAGAACTGCAAAAGCGCGGGATTTTCTGGAAAAGTGAAAGGCATCAAATCCGACCTTTTTGAAAAATTCAAAGGCAAGGCAGATTGCATCATATTCAACCCCCCTTATGTGGAAAGCGACGGCATAAGATTTGTTGACCTTGACGGAGGCAAAAAGGGCAGGGAAGTGCTTGACAGGTTTTTAGAGCAGATGCCGCAGCGCCTCTCAAAGAATGGCGAGTGCTGGTTTTTGCAAACTGACCTTAATGGATACGCCAAAACACGGGAAATACTTCGCAAGGCAGGAGTTGAGTCAAAAATCGTTGCAAGAAAGAGGGGCTTTTTCGAAGAGCTTGCGGTGTTTGGGTGCTGGAAGAAGTAAAACCCGCGCACGCCGATTCAATTAATTATTAAAAGGAACTTTCCAATATTCTTCTTATGACAACAAACCCGGGGCCGGAATATTTTCTTGCACAGGAACGATACGATGCTGCAAAGACAACACAGATGAAAATACTCGCGCTCACTGACATGATAAAGTTCTGCCCGCGGCACAAGGCAAGCGAAAAACTCCTAGCAGAGCTCACTTATAAATTATCAAGGCTAAAGCAGGAGGCTGAAAAGGAGAAAGTTCAGCTCTCAAAGCGCGGCGGCGGGAATTCGATTAATGTAAAAAAAGAGGGAGCTGGGCAGGTTGTGATTTTGGGCGCCCCCAATTCCGGAAAAAGCAGCCTTCTTAAAATGCTCACAGGCGTTGATGTTGAAATTGCCTCATACGCCTTCACAACAACCAAGCCAGAAATCGGGATGATGGCCTATAAGGGGGCGAAAGTGCAGCTGGTTGAAGTGCCTGCAATAGTTGAAGGGAGTAGCGAAGGGAAAGCCAACGGAACGCAGCTTCTAAGCCTTGCACGGAATGCCGATGCCATAATCATAATGCACCGGGATGAGGCAGAAAAGCAGATGGCAATTAATGAGCTATTGAAAACCGGAATAATTGTCATGCACAAAAAGCCGCGCATCAAAATCATCCAGAACTCCGAGTACAAGGGAATAACTATCGCGGGAAAACAATTCCTCAAAATGCAGGAAAAGGACCTTGAAGCGGCACTCAAAGGTGCGGGGATCCACAAAGCGAGCGTGCTGCTTGAGGAAGATACAACAGCCGAGAAACTCGCGGAGGCACTTGATGAGAACCTCGATTATAAGAACGTGCTTTTCATCAAAACAACTGAAGAGGGCGGCGCTGAGGATTTGAAGGCAAAAGTATTTGCGCTCCTTGGCAAAATAATGGTTTATACAAAAAGGCCTGGCGCGGAAGCGAACATGGGCGAACCGATAAGCATACATGAAGGCGCAACCATTGGGGAAGCAGCAGAGCTCGTTCACAAGGAACTTGCAAGCGGCATCAAGTACGCAAGGGTGTGGGGCTCTGCAAAATTTCCAGGGCAGAAGGTTTCAAAAGAGTACATACTCCAAAACGGCGATATAATAGAGATATCCGCTTAATTGTTTTCAGGGAATTTGCATGGATGCGCTCTCAGTTGCCAAAGCCGTGAAAAAATTCAAAGAAAAAAGCGGCACAACCCTTGCGCTTAGCGATGTGAGCCTGAAAATTTCAAAAGGAGAAATTGTCGGGCTTCTTGGGCCTAACGGAGCTGGGAAAACCACTTTGATTTCTGCAATCTGCGGATTGCTAGAGCTTGATGAGGGCGAAATAAGCGTGTTTGGGAAAAACCCGCTCACGCAAAAAGAGAGCGTCTCGCAAGATGTCAACCTTGTGACCGGATTTGCGGGGCTATTGCACGGGCTCAGCGTGGAAAATCTTCTTGAATACTATTCCATGCTCTATGCAATTGATGACAGGAAAAAAATGATTGGCACGGTGCTTGCGCAAACAGGCCTTGCGGAAAAAAGAAACCAGACCGCGCAGAATCTCTCTTCGGGCTTCAAGCAGAGATTTTACATAGCAAAAGCGCTTCTCTCAAACCCAAAACTCATACTCATGGACGAGCCAACCGTTGGGCTTGATATCCAAAGCGCAATACAAATACGCGCGCTCATAAAAAAACTCTCAAACGAGGGGAAAACAATCCTTCTTACAACGCATTACATGGCGGAAGCTGAGCAGCTCTGCGATCGCATTGCACTCATAAGGGGCGGGAAAATTATCGCGTTCGGAAAAATCTCCGAACTCAGAAAACTTGCGGGAAAGCCAAAAGCAAACCTTGAGGAAATTTTCCTGCACCTGACAAAAGAGAAATGGGTGGAAGAGGATGAATAAATCACTCACGCGCGCATACAGCCAGTTCTACAAGAACACAAAGCTGATGTCACAGAACCTCTTTCGCCTAATGGACACAACGGTCTGGCCGCTTACGCTTCTTCTCGCATTTGTATTCCTTGCAAAAGCGCTAAACAATGACCCCGCGGTAATAACACTCGTGGTGCTTGGAATGGCAGGATGGCAGGTTGTTCAGCAGATGCAGATGGGAATAGCGGTTGGGTACATGGATGAATTCTGGTCGAATTCACTTACGCACCTATTTGTCTCCCCAATGAGGCTGCGCGAATTCGTTTTGGGCGGAATAATGACAGGCATACTCAAGTGCATAATAGTAATAGGCCTCTTTTTTGCAACCGCGCACTTTTTTTATGGCATGGCGCTGCCAACGCAGATAGAATTCATAGCGGCGCTCTTTTTCCTTTTTATTTTTGGCATATCAATTGGGATGCTAAACCTTGCAATAATATTCCCGCACGGGGAAAACGCCATATTTCTGGTCTGGACGCTTCCTGATATTCTCGTGGTGTTTTCGGGAGTGTATTACCCGCTTGAGATACTTCCAGAGCCGCTCTATTCACTTGCGCAGCTTTTGCCAAGCTCTCATGCATTCAACCTCATAAAAGAAACGTCGGGAGCGGCAAAGGCTGACTGGGTTGCCATGATTGCACTAAGCGCCATTTGGCTTATTGGCTCGTGGATACTTTTGCAGCTCTCATTTCATTACGCGAAAAAAACAGGAAAACTTGTAAGGGTTGCGTAAAATCCTACGTTGCCATTCAAGTCAATGGACTTTTTCAGCATCTTTTAATGGCCCTGTGCCCACTTTCCGCCCTTTTCTTCAGGTTCATCATTGGGTGAATCATCGCCGTGGGAATCATCTTCCCTGCCCTTGTTGTAAAAATAAATAAGCACCAAAAGCACAACGCCCGCAACCAGAAGGAGCGCGAAAATTCCCTTTGTCTGCACCTCGAATGGAAGCGATTTTTCAAGCACATGCGTTCCATTAGAATCATCGAAAAATACCCTTATTGCAATATTCCCCTCGCCGGTGTCTTTTGCAAGAGTGAATCCAAGCGAATCGGAAATTGTTTCCCCTGCGGCAAGAGAATCCCTCTCAAAAGGCGCGCCCTCAACTATCACATTTCCCGAGGAGAAAAGCTCCGCCCTTATCGCGGAAAGCGCCTGCGCGGAATCATTCTTCATGGAAAAATCAAAATTCGCATCCTCCCCTGGCTGGATTGAATCCTTGCCAAGTGTTGCCGTGAGCAAAAGAGGGCCGCTGCGTACAATTGCAGGTGCAAAAACAGACCCGTTCTGGTCCCCGGCAGAATAATTCGCCCTTAATTGAACCGGCGCGGTGGACGCTGAAAGCGCCTTCACATCAAAATCGCGCTCCTCTGTTCTTCCGGGGAGTATTTGCAGGAATGAAATCACGCGCTCGCGCTCCTCCCTGCCGTCAATTAGAAAAACCATCTCAGGCGGAGCAATAAGGGTCACATTAACGTTCTCTGAAGGCTCATCAGATAGGTTTGTGACCGCGATGTGATAGAACTTCACTTCTAGAGGGTAAAACAAAGAGCCGCCTTCCCCTACCGCAGAAACTTCAACTGAAATATCGGCAAGCGCTGGGGAAATAAGCATCAGAAAAAAAAGCGCGGATAAAAATTTACCCATAAAGGTTCACTTCTTCAGGCTCCTTTGTAATGGCTCCCTTTATTTTCCCGCGGTTGTTGAAAACATAGAGAAGCGCGAGGAGCACAACAAGAATTCCCGCTGCCTGGAAGAGAAAATCCTGTGAAATCGCAGGGCCCGCAACAGGCGGCTTTTGGCCTCTTTTGTAAACCGCTATCGCATCATCAATCGCTGTTGCCGCATATGTGTTTGCGCTCTCGAAATTCTTCTCGCCATAGAACTTTAGCGCGCGCGAATAATCCTGCTCAAGCTGGTTTACTTTGGTTTGGTTTTCCCAAAGAGAGCGCTGCTGCTCTGAGAGAATTCCGCTGCGCGCCTCAGAGAGTGAGTTGAAAGGCGTGTCTTTCTTTATTTTTTCATTGTCCGCATAAATCAGGTCGTATACATCGTTTTTGAGCATCCTGTTTGAGAACTCATCAAGGAGCGAATCCATGCGCAGCGAGGTTTCCTGAAGCGAAGAATTGAGCTTCTCGCTTATCTGCTGCGAATTGATATTGTAATTTCCAAGCGACTGAAGGCTTGGAGGGATATCGAGAATAGCTGAGAGCTGGGATTTTTCCTGCGCCTCAAGGTCCGCTATTGAAATCTGCTGCTTTAGCTTGTTTCTCTGGCTGTTGTATGAGAGAAAAGTTGAATTTAGCGAATTTATGGAATCGAAAACACCCTTGAATGAATCATTCATCTCGCTGAAAGTTTCCTCAGAAGGCTTGGTTGCAAAATCATTCTCGGACTGCGAGGAATCGGCGATTTTTTTTGCAATTGAAGAGGATGTTGCGCTCATTGAAAGCAGCTGCGCTTTCATACCGCCTAAGTCCGCTGTGATTCCCTTGCCCTTGAGCGCGGTTTCAACGGTGTTCAATTGGTAAATCTCATCACTAATCTGAAGCGACATTTCACTAAAAACTGTCTGGTATTTTTGCGTGAAAATCCAGTCTATTCCTGAATTCGGAGTTATTGATTCCTTTATGAGCTGGAGTTCGCGCAGGTTGTTTGCAAGAGTGAAAAGCGCGCGGTTGTCCGCTTTGCTAACCGAAAGGGTGCCGGTTTTTGAATTCACGGGAAAATAAGTGACTATGTCCTTTCCAGCAGTGATTGGAATTACCCAGTAATCGCTTTCACCGTAATGAACCGAAACATTGGGCGGGGTATAGGTTTCGGCATCGTAGAGGAAATGGTTAGTGTTTACTATGAAATTTACCGCGTCATTACTGGAAATGGCGCTAGCCGCAAGAGGGAACAAAAGCACTAAAAGAGCCAGAATAATCTTAGGATTCATCTAGCTAAGAAAATGGCTTTCGAGAATAAAAAACTTGGCAAATGGCTGCGCAACCATTAAATTCGTGCTAAAACACTTTATTTACATGATTTCAGTCTGCATACCAGTATGGAAGGAAAGGGCCGGCACTTTGGAAGTGATAGTTGCAGGAGTAATGAAATCAACTCTTTGGAATGAGGAACGAGAAAAAGAACTGCTGATTTGTGTTAACGGGCTTAAGGAAAGCGCTGAATCACTTGCAGCTGCAAATGCACTCGGGGAAAGGCACCCAAATTTGGTGAAAGTTTTAACGCTTGAAAAGAAAGGCAAAAATGCGGCATGGGAAGAGATTGTAAAGCACAGCAACCCAAAGTCCCGCACACTATTTTTTACCGATGCCGATTCAATTCTTGAGCAAAATACATTCACTGAACTTGACAAGGCGCTCACATCAAGAAAAGAACTTGCAATTGCAAGCACTGTTTTAGAACGCCTGCAGGAAAATTTTGGAATTTTTGAACCGTTCAGGAAAAGAATAGCTTCAGGAAAACCAAAAATAACCGCAATTAATGGGCCGTGCTATGCAATTAAGCGCGAAGATGCAGTCAACGTAAAAATGCCCGTGGACCAGCGTATTCATGACGATATGTTTCTTACGGAAAAATTCCGCGGCAGGTTTGCTGTTGTGCAATCCGCAAGAATAAGAATGATGGCACCGAGCCTTAAGGACTGGAGAAGACAGCGCCTTCGGCACATAGTGTCATGGGAGCTTTTGAGAAATATGTTTCCGGGTGAGATGCAATTTGAGCGCAACCCAGGACCCAGGCAGGGCGTGAAAGCCAGCAGTGGCAAACTCGTCTCACTTTTGCATAAAGCAAGCCTTTTAGGAGTTGAAACTTCTGCAGATAGGCACATAAAAAAAGGAAAAGACCCGTGGAAATACAGCGCATCGCAGCGCGGAAGGCGGGCTTAGAAAACTATTACAAAGCAGGCACTCTTTGCAAAATGCAACCATTAAATAACCGGTTTTGGCAATAATATGCCTATGAACGAAGGCTTGCTCCAAAGGCTGCAATCGCTCTCCGAGGCGTTTTCCGGCTCTTATGCCCAGAACCTCAAAAGGCTTGGAAATGATTTTATCGAAGAGGCAGCTGAGACCAATGATACCAGCCTTGCGCGGCTCTCTGTAATTTCCTACGCGCTCTACAAAATCCTCTCAAAAGACCACTTTGTAAAAAACAAGGGATGGGGGGCAATATCGCGAAATATCAGCGCGGAGCTTTTGAAGGCAGCGCGGGCGCTTGAAAAGAATGACATTGGCGCTTTCGCACGCAGCATTGACAACGCAGTGAAAAGCATTGAAGGAATTGATGATGAACTGAGCAACTACGCAAAAAACATTTATGAAAAGGCGCGCATAAAGCAGGCATCAACTGCGTACGCAGCAGGCCTTAGCCTAAATCAGGCCGCTGCGCTCACCGGAGCTGACAGCAAGGAAGTGCAAAAATACATTGGCTTTACAAGAATTCACGATGAGCAGCCTGTGCATATGGGAATTGAAGCTCGCATGAAAATGCTAAGGGGGCTGCTTGGAAAATGACTTATTCAAATTCTTCGGCGCAGAAGAAAATAGTGCTGGATTCTAGTACGCTCATAACAATTTCAGATAATTGCATGATGAAAGTGATGAAGGCGCTTTCAGAGCGCGAGAATATCTCATTTATCATTCCCGAATCGGTTTATGCGGAGAGCGTGCAAACGCCCATGAAAATACGAAGGTTTGGGCTGAATGCAATTAGAATTAGGGATGCCGTTGAAGAAGGATATGTGAAAATTGCAAAGGCAACGCCGCAGACAAGGCAGAGGCTTGAGCAGATTGAGCAGATTTCACAGAATCTTTGCACATTCAATGGCGAGAAGATGATACTTCTGCACCTTGGGGAAATGGAAACGCTTGCGCTACACCGGGAAATCGGGGCTGATGCACTTGCAATTGATGAGCGCACGACAAGAATGCTTATTGAAGAGCCAGAAGGCCTGCTCTCATTCCTTCGCAAAAGGCACCACGGGAAAATAATAATGAATACAGCGCAGCTTGGCGAATTCAGGCGCGAATACGGAGGGATAAAAATAATCCGCTCAACTGAACTGATTTCACTTGCCTACTCAGACGGCTCATTTGCAGAGGAAATACACGCAACAAAACAGGCGCTCGAAGCCGCGCTCTTTGCCGCGAAATTCGGCGGGTGCGCCGTTTCCTTTGAGGAAATAAAAAGCTACATGGGGAAAATTAGATGAACGGAATAAAAAAGGCGCAAGAAAAGGACGTTGCGGCACTTGACAATATCATAAACAGGGAATTCGCATACAAAAATCTCTCGAAGGAAAAAATCGCCGAGCGCATTAAAAGGCCGGAAATCACGGTGTTTAAGAAAACTGTTGGCAGGGAAATGGCGGGGTTTGTTGAAATAGAGATTTTCCAGGAAATGGCGATGATAAATGCGCTCTCGGTTAAGGAGCCTTACAGGAGAAAGGGATTTGGAAGGGAACTTCTGATGCATGCAGTGGAATTTCTAAAGGAGAGCGGCGTGAAAACAGCGCGCCTCTTTGTGAAAAAGGAAAATGAGAAAGCGAAAAAGCTCTACACTTCATGCGGATTTGAATTTACAGAAATGCACGACCACAAAATCGGCGGGCATGTTGCGGAAGTGTGGGAAAAGCCGCTTGAGGCCGCTGAGATTTCGGATTATTTGAATTAGCATTGCCCTGCAATTAGTAAGCCTTGGCAAACAGCACCTTTGATTTTGCGCTCTTGCCTGAGAATATGCATTTCCCTTCTTTTTCTTCCTGCCCGAATGGGCTGCAGCGCGAAGTGAGGCCGAACTCTTCCTTGATTTTTGCTTCAACATCCTTTTCGCCGCAGAAATAGCAAAGCGCCATTTTCTTTGAATCAATAGCCTTGCGGAATTCTTCCTTATTCTTCACTTCGACAATGTTCGAATCAAGGAATTTTTTTGCCTTTGAAAACATCTCAGCATGCATCTCCTCCAAAATTTCCGGAACGCGCTTTTTGACATCCTTATCTTTTACGAATTCCTTTTTTCCATTATCGCGGCGCACAACAACTACATGCCCCTTCTCCAAATCCTTCGGGCCTAGTTCGATTCGAAGCGGCAGTCCCTTGAGCTCCCAATCCGCAAACTTCCAGCCAGAGCTATACTGGTCACGGTCATCTACCAAAACGTTCAAATCATCCAGTTCGCGCTCAAACTTGCGGCACTTTTGCAAAACTTCCTTTTTGGTGTTCTCAAAAAGTATCGGAACAATAACCGCCTTATTCTTTGCAAGGCGCGGAGGCAGCACAAGGCCTCGGTCATCTCCATGAACCATTACAACAGCGCCAATTAAGCGTGTTGAGAATCCCCAGCTTGATTGCCATGGGGTTTGCGCCTTTTTGTACTCATCCATGAAAGAAATGCCAAAGGCCTTTGCAAAGCCCTGCCCTAAATTGTGGGAGGTTCCCATCTGCAATGCCCGCCCATCCGGCATGAGGGCTTCAATTGTTGTTGTGTAGAGCGCGCCGGCAAATTTTTCCGATTCGGTTTTCTGCCCCGCAACCACTGGAATTGCAAGCAGCTCCTCACAGAGGCGCTTGTACTCATCAAGAATTATGCGCACTTCCTTATCGCACTGCTCTTTTGTTGCATAAACGCAGTGGCCTTCCTGCCAGAGGAATTCACGCGTGCGCAAAAACAATTTGGTTTGCTTAACTTCCCATCTTAGAACATTGCACCACTGATTTATTCGGAGTGGGAGGTCGCGCCAGCTGCGAATCCACTTTGAATAGGAATCATACATTATTGTTTCGGAAGTTGGCCTTATTGCAACCCTCTCTTCCGCATCATTTGGATTTTCATTTCTTGATTCTACCCATGCAAGCTCTGGCTCAAATCCAACTGCGTGCTCTGCTTCCTTTTCAAAAAAGCTCTTTGGAATCAGAAGCGGGAAATAGGCATTGTGAACGAGGCGCTTATCGAGCACCTTGTTGAAATATTCCTGAATCTTCTCCCACATTGCATAGCCGTGCGGCTTTATGACCATAAAACCCCTAATCGGGGCGTAATCTGCAAGGCCGGCTTTGAGAACAACCTGATTGTACCATTCTACGAAATCGGCGCTCTTCTTTACCATTATCCCAAGGGTCTGGTCCTTGTCCTGTGCATGCGCATTGGGCTTATCCTGTGCCATAAAAACAACTCTAATACATGAACTGGGCAGGAAATAAAAGGGTTTGTTTGGCAGTGGCAAAATTACTGTTTTTTAGGATTTGCCAGCATCCGCGAACTGGTCGCGCAGCCTCATCTGCCTGCGCTTGCGATTGTACCCAAGAACGAACTTATGTACCGCATCGCGAACTGAGCGGATAAAGAGCATCATCCTGCCATTCTTCTCAAACTTTTTGGACTCTTCAATCCCGGGAAGGAAGATTTCCTCATTCTGCTTTGCAAGCGCAATTATCGGGATTTTCAACCCGAGGCGGCCAAGTGAACCGAGCGCGGCACTGAGCTGCCCAACTCCGCCATCAATTATTATCAGATCAGGCATCTGCGAATCCTCTTTTTGGAGGCGGTAGTATCTGCGAAACACTACTTCGGCCATAGCCGCAAAATCATCGTTCTTGCCCTCAACCGAGCGCACCTTGAATTTTCTATACCCCCTTTTATCGGGGCGCGAGTCCACAAAGCGAACCATCGCGCCCACAATATAATCATAGCCAAGATTTGAAATGTCAAAGCACTCTATTATGCGCGCGGGCGCTGGAAGGTTCAGGGCATCCTTAATTTCTGAGAGGACGCTTCCCTCGCCCATATTGATTGTTGCGTTTTTTTCCGCAAGCCTGATGAGCCCGAGCTTGTCGCCTTTTTTTGGAAGCAGTATTGTTACAGTGCCGCCGCGAAGATGGGTGAGGTACCCTTCAATTGTTTCCTTGCCGCTCTCGTTGCCCCAGAACATCTCATTCACCACGATTTCATTTGGCACCTTGTTTCCTGAATAGTACCTTGTGATGAATTCCTCCAAAAGCCCGTCGTGAAAATCGAACGCGAATTCTTTCTTGCCTGAAATCACTCCTCGCGAAATCGTAAACATTTCAATAAGCGCCTTCTCGCCATTGCGAACAAGCGCAATTATGTCCTGGTCATAATCTTTTACAAGCTCAACCTTCTGGCGCTCATCAAGATGCAGTATGGATTCGAGCTGGTGCTTTTTCTCAAGCGCCTTCTCAAACTTGAGTTCGGATGATGCCTGTTTCATTTCATTTTGCAGCTGAGAAATTGCATTTTCGCGGTTGCCTTTTAAAAAATCGGTAGCGCCCTTAACCTGCAGCGCGTACTGCTCGTTGGTTATATTTCCAATGCAAGGAGCCGTGCAAAGCCCGATGTGATAATTGAGGCACGCTTTTTTTGGAAGAGTTGTGCAGGTGCGGATTTTGTAGAGCTGCACTGCAAGGTTTACAAGCTGCACCCTTGCAAAGCCGTCAACATAAGGCCCGAAATATTTGCCATCAGTGGTTACTTTGCGCGTGGAAAAAATGCGGGGGAATTCATCCCCTGAGAGCTTGATGTATGCGAAAGTTTTGGAATCCTTGAGGTCGATGTTGTATTTTGGCGAGTGCTTTTTTATCATATTATTTTCCAAAAGCAGAGCCTCAACTTCACTATCAACCACGACCCAATCGATGCTCTCGATGCGCGAGATCATGAGCGCTGTGCGCGCAAAATGGTTTTTTTTGCTAAAATAGCTCGAAACCCTCTTGCGCAGCGATTTTGCCTTGCCGATATAAATTATTTCAAAGCCCTTGTCGCGGAAGATGTAAACCCCCGGATTTGCGGGAATCTCTTTGTAATCAACCTTGCCGCCCTCACCCCTGTGAATCATTTTAGCACCTTGCGCAAAAACTCCCCGGTGTAGGACCTCTCAACTTGGGCTACCTGCTCTGGAGTTCCTTTTGCAATCAGTTTTCCCCCTCCGTCACCGCCCTCGGGGCCGAGGTCGATTACATAATCGCAGGATTTTATCACATCAAGGTTGTGCTCGATTACATAAACAGTATTTCCCTTCTCAACAAGGCGGTTTAGAACGGTGATTAGCTTGCGCGTATCCTCAAAATGAAGGCCGGTGGTTGGCTCATCTAGCATATAGATTGTGTTGCCGCGCTTTTGCTTTGCAAGCTCGCGTGTGATTTTAATTCTCTGCGATTCCCCGCCAGAGAGCGTAGTTGAACTCTGGCCGAGCTTAATGTACCCAAGCCCCACATCCACAAGGGTTTCAAGCCTTCTTTTTATTGAGGAGTGATTTTCAAAGTACGCGAGCGCTTCTTCCGTGCTCATTTCCAGAACCTCTGCGATGTTTTTCCCCTTGTAGAGAATTTCAAGAGTGGCCTTATTGTAGCGCTTGCCCTTGCACTCCGAGCACTCGACATAAACATCTGGCAAAAAGTTCATTTCAATTTTTATCACTCCATCGCCCATGCAAGCTTCGCATCTTCCGCCCTTCACATTAAACGAGAAGCGACCTTCCTTGTACCCGCGCGCCTTTGATTCGCGTGTGGAGGAAAAAACCTCGCGCACATCATCAAAAATTTTGGTATAGGTTGCCGGGTTTGAGCGCGGAGTCCTTCCAATCGGATCCTGATCAATTACAATGATATTTTTGACATTATCCGGAACCTGCACAAAGCTGTGCTTTCCAATCCTCTCTGAGGCCTCTCCAAAATGCCTGCGCAAATATGGGACAAGCGTCTGGTTCATCAGGGTTGATTTGCCCGAGCCTGAAACTCCGGTGATTGCGCAGAGAACTTCTGTTGGAAGATCGATTGTGAGCCCGCGCAAATTGTTTTCCGCAGCGCCAATTATTCGGATGTGGCTTGCCGCTTTTTTGCGTATCTGCGGAACATCGATTTTTTTCTTTCCTGAAAGGTACTGCCCGGTAATGCTCTTCTCATTTTTTTCAATTTCTGCAGGAGTCCCCCGAGCGCACACGTGCCCTCCGTGAATTCCTGCTCCCGGGCCCATATCAATTACATAATCCGCGGCGCGGATTGTGTCCTCATCGTGCTCCACTACAATAAGGGTGTTTCCGACATCGCGCAACCTGTGCATTGTGCTTATGAGCTTTTCATTATCGCGCTGGTGAAGGCCAATTGAAGGCTCATCAAGGATATATAGAACGCCCATGAGGTTCGAGCCTATCTGCGTTGCAAGCCTTATCCTTTGGGCTTCCCCGCCTGAGAGGGTGCGCGCGCTTCGCGAAAGATTGAGATAGCCAAGCCCTACATTTTTTAGAAAGCCGAGGCGCTCTCGGATTTCCTTTAGCACCTGCTTTGCTATATATCGCTCTTTTTCATTTAGCCTTTTTTCAAGCCCCGAGAAGAACTCAACCGAGTTTAGAATGCTCATATCAGTTACATCAATGATTGATTTTTCATCAATCTTTACCGCCAAAACATTTTCCTTAAGCCTCTTGCCCTTGCACGCCTCGCAAGGCTCAGCGAGCATGTACTTTTCAATTTCTTCCTTTCGCCACTCGGATTCTGTTTGCTTATAGAGCCTCATTGTTTGGGGAATTATTCCTTCAAAGCCATTTTCCATGCGCATGCTAACGCCCATGCTCCACTTTCCCTTTATGGGTTCTTTTGTGCCGTAGAGAAGCACATTGAGCTGCTTTTCTGAAAACTTTTTTATCTCGGTGAACACATCAAAGCCGTATTTTTTGCCAACAACCGCAATCTGCTGCGAGCGCCAGTGGTTATCGGATTTTGAATAAAGCGCAATCGCGCCATCCATTATGCTCTTTGTCTTGTCAGGTATCAGAAGGTGCGGAGAAATCTGCATTATTTCGCCGATTCCATGGCAGCCCTGGCATGCACCAAACGGGGAGTTGAATGAGAACATGCGCGGCTCAAGCGGCTCGAATACCACCTCTGGGTGGTTTGGGCACGCACCGAAAGTTGAGTAGAGGGTTTCACCTTCTCCGCGGTTCATTTCTTTTAGTGTCTTTTCTGGATCGGGGGCTTTGCTGCGCATCTGCGCTTTCTTTGCATCAATTACAATTACGCGCCCCTTTCCAACATGCAGCGCCTGCTCAACTGCTTCACTAACCCTTGCCCTCTCATCCTGGTGGATTGTGATGGTGTCGACAACCGCCTCAATCCAGTGCTTTTCATAGCGCGTTAGCTTTACATTTTCGCGCGCGGTTTCTGCGGGATGTATTTCTTCATCTATTCTGATTTTTGTAAACCCGTCGCGCTTGATGTCCTCGATTACCTGTTCGTAAGTTCCTTTTGAGCCGCGGATTATGGGGGCAAGAATCATCAGTGTTTTGCCATTCTCTGACATTATCAGGTTTGTTATGTTCTCTGCTGTCTGCGGCTTAATCTCACTTTGGCACTTTGGGCAGTGCAAAATTCCTATGCGAGCAAATAGCAACCTTAAGTAATCGTAAATTTCTGTAACAGTGCCAACAGTTGAGCGCGGATTTTTCGAAGTGGTTTTCTGCTCGATTGAAATCGCGGGGGAGAGCCCATCAATCGAATCCACATCTGGCTTATTCATTACCCCCAGAAATTGGCGCGCATACGATGAAAGGCTCTCAACATAGCGCCTCTGGCCTTCCGCATAAATAGTATCGAATGCGAGCGTGGATTTCCCAGAGCCTGAAAGGCCGGTTATTACAGTGAGCTTATCTCGCGGCATTTCCACATCGATATTTTTGAGATTGTGCTCTCGCGCGCCCTTTACAGTAATGAAATCCCTCATTTTTTCACCTTTCACTCTTTTCTTGGGCTTTTTTTTGAATCCACTCTTTTTCTGAATTGAGCTGCGCGTACTCCTGCTTTAGGGATTCAAGAGCGTCGCGGAAAGCAATCGCCTTTTCAAAATCAAGCGCCTCTGCACTTGCATGCATCTGCGCGTCAAGTTCTGCAATCTTTTTCTCAACATCCAATCTGCCCATGTGCTTAACCCCTTTCACTGTGCCCTTCTTTTCTGAAAGGGTTTTCACAATGGTCATTGGCGTGATGCCGTTTTCCTTGTTGTATTTTTCCTGCTCTTCGCGCCTCTTTCTTGTTTTTGCAACAGCGCCGCGGATTGACTGTGTCATTACATCCGCATAAAGTATAACTTTTCCGTTTAGGTTTCTTGCGGCACGCCCAATGGTTTGGATAAGGCTTCTTTCATCGCGCAAAAAACCTTCTTTATCCGCATCGAGAATGCAAATCAGGCTCACTTCAGGAAGGTCAAGGCCTTCGCGCAGAAGATTTATCCCAACGAGAACATCAAATTCTCCGGAACGGAGCTGCCTGATGAGTTCAATCCTCTCAAGGCTCTCAATTTCGGAGTGCATATAACGAACCTTCACATTCTCCTTTGAGAGAAAGTCTGTGAGGTCTTCTGCCATGCGCTTTGTAAGAGTTGTTACAAGCACGCGCTCGCCGCGCGCAACCACTTTTGCAATTTCAGAGAGCATATCAGGAATTTGGCTCTTAATAGGGCGCACTTCAACGAGCGGGTCAAGAAGCCCTGTTGGGCGGATTATGAGCTCCACAATCTGCCCTGAGAGTTTTAGTTCATACTCGGCTGGAGTTGCGGAAACAAAGAGCACGTGATTGAAATATTTTTCAAATTCATCAAATTTTAAGGGGCGGTTATCAAACGCGGATGGGAGCCTGAAGCCAAAATCCACAAGGTTTTTCTTGCGCGCATAATCCCCGTTGTACATCGCGCGCGACTGCGGAATTGTCTGGTGGGATTCATCAACAATCAGCAAAAAATCCTTTGGGAAATAATCGAGAAGAACATAAGGCGGCTTTCCGGGTGCACGCCCGTCGAAGTGGCGAGAATAATTCTCTATTCCGTTGCAATAGCCCATTTCCTGAATCATTTCAACATCGTACTTTACTCTCTTAGAAAGCCTCTCCGCTTCAAGCGGCCCGAGCGTTGGGAGGTGCTGCTCGAGTTCTGCTTTTATTGAATTGATTGCGCTCTTCTGCTTCTCCTGCGGCACAACGAATTGCTTTGCAGGAAAGAGCCGCAGCCCATCAAGAACTGAAACGGTGTCCGCAGTGATTGGATGTATTTCAGAAATCTTTGCAACCTTATTCCCTTCGAGCTCCAATCTGAAAATATTTTCCTCGTACGCCGGGATTACATCAATGGTGTCGCCGCGCACGCGAAATTTCCCCGGTTCAAGCGCCTGGTCGTTTCGCTCATACTGAATTTCAATAAGCCCTGCAATGATTTTTGAGCGCGTTGTTTCCTTTCCTTTTTGCACAACAATTGACATGTTTGAAAAATCCTCAGGGTTTCCCAGGCCATAAATGCATGAAATCGAGGCGACAACAATAACATCATCACGGGAAACTAGGCTTGCAACAGCGTGAAGGCGCATCTTTTCAATTTGCTCATTTACCGTAGCCTCTTTTTCGATGTACAAATCCGAGGTAGGGATATAGCTCTCCGGCTGGTAATAATCGTAATAGGAAATGAAGTACTCGACCCTGTTTTTGGGGAATAGTTCCTTGAACTCGGTGTAGAGCTGTGCTGCAAGGGTTTTGTTGTGCGCGAGCACAAGGGTTGGCTTTTGGACCTTTTGGATAAGGTTTGCCATTACGAAAGTTTTGCCAGATCCCGTAATTCCCAGCAAGGTCTGGCGCGCATTTTTAGAATAGCCCGCGGATAGCTTTTCAATTGCCTGCGGCTGGCCCCCTGCCGGCCTGAAAGGCGAAACTAATTCGAAACCCATGTAATTTTTCCACACCGCGGCGCTTTTTAAACAATGTCGGGGTTCGGTGCCGGTGCGAGGGGTTTTTGGGCTGAAGTGGCGATTTTTTCTTAAAGATTTCGCAGGCTAATTGTGCCTTTGGAAAATCGGCTTTGGGGAAAGCATAAAAAACACAGAAGCGTAATATTGGCATGAGGCTGATTCGGAGAGGTTCAATGAAAAGAAGAGCAAAACCCGCTGCAAAAAGGATAGCAGGAAATCCGCATATGAATCTTGCAGACCCAATCAACATACTAAATCCCGCAAAAGTTGCAGGCGCACGGATTTTGACCGGCGATGTAAAACCATCAAAACAGAAAACTCCCGCAAAAAAACGCCCATTACACGGCCCTTCAGAGGCACGAAAACACGCCCTTGCACATGCTTTTGCCAATCCAATGGAAGTTGCGCTTCCAAAGGATGCAATAAAAATAATGGAAAGCAACAGGGGCTTTTACCATCCTTCACCAGAACTCAAAATAAGGTTTGGCGGGGAGAAATTTTTTATAGTGGACATTATTGCACTGTATGGAAAAATACCAGTGGTGTTTGAAGTGGACGAAAATAATCGCATTATCCGTGGCTCTGAAAGGTTTGCATCCGGTTCCGGCTACAAGATGACACAAAATGACAAACGGGCATTCAGTGAAGCCATTGCAGGGCTCCACAGAAGGTATTCAGAATTTCATTGAGCGTTTGCTTTCGCAAAAACCTTTTAATCTCTAAGAGGCAACTGGTAACCATGGCGCTCTATCCCCCGAAATGGGTGAAATACCCAAAGCTTCTGACATTGGCGGCCACTTTCGTTGCGGCATATCTAATTGTCAGCGCCAGCGCAATGCAGCCGCTGCGCGAATTCCTTGCCAATACAGGATATATCGGGACATTCGTTGCGGGAATGATGTATGTGTACGGCTTCACGGCAGGGCCTGCAACAGCCATATTGCTGGTACTTGCAAAATCGCAGAACATTTTCATTGCGGCGGCAATAGCGGGCTTTGGGGCGTTCCTCGGGGATTTTGTGATTTACAAGATAATCAGGCAGTCGTTTTCGGACGAGCTTGATACATTTGCCAAGGAATGGGCGGTCATAAAAATTATCTCGCTTATACCCCAAAGGCTCATGTCGCTTGTGCTTCCGGCATTAGGCGCTATAATCGTTGCATCTCCCCTGCCGGATGAAATAGGGGTGACACTACTTGCGGCATCAACTTCCATAAACGACAGGTCGTTCTTCCTGATTTCATATACCCTAAATACGCTCGGCATATTGGCGGTGCTGTATATAGGCAGCGGCGCGTGAGAAAAAGGAATGGGAGAGCCCGGATTTGAACCGGGGTCCTACACACCCCAAGCGTAGATACTAACCAAGCTATACTACTCTCCCTTTTCAGCATAGACTTTTGCATTGGAAGGTCTTTTAAATTTCCACATTCGGCAGGCGCGGATTTTTGCACCGCTCACTTAACCACCTCGCAAGGTTTAAATGGATTTAAACCGCAACATTTTCAGGTGATTTTTTGGACAAGGTTGTGCATTTTGAAATACCCGCAGATGACATGAAAAGGTCAAAGAAATTTTACGAAACGGCTTTTGGCTGGAAACTTGAAGAGTACCCGGGGTTTGATGGGTACATGGGAGTTCATACGGTTCCTATAGATGAGAAAACTCACATGCCAAAAGAAGCGGGAGCGATAAATGGAGGGATGCTAAAGAGGCAGGCGCCAATCCTAAAACCAGTAATAACAATAAACGTGCAAAATATGGACAAGGCAGTTGAGGCGGTGAAAAAAGCCGGCGGCAAAATCGTGCGCGAAGGGATGAATGTTGGAGAGGTAGGAATTGCCGCATACTTTGAGGACACGGAAGGAAACATTCTTGGGCTTTGGCAGGAACTAAAGAAGATGTGAAACATTTTTGGATTTTTGGCAAAATAAGGTGAATGGCGCGCATCACCACTTGAACGCGCTTTTCATTTTGTCCCAATAATGCCCATACCAGCCATCCGATTTTTCCTCGAAATCGTTTTCAGGAACGCCCTTGTGCGTGAACTTCAATTCGGTTCCGGTTTTGGTTTTTGAGAATTCGAAAATCACTTCAGAGTAATGGCCCTGCGGCCAGCCATCGGAGCGCCATGACTGCACAATTCTTTTTGCAGGGACGAGCTCAATGTTCTTGCCTTCGATGTAGCCATCGTATGCGAAAAAGGAATCACCCGCGCTTTTGCCGATTATGCATTTGCTCTCCGTAAACTTCGAATGCTTCTTTGAATCCATGAGCGCTTCGTAAACTTGCGCTGGCTCTGCCTTGAAATTCACTATTTGTTTTATGGTTTTGGTTTTCATTACAAGACCTTTTTGATACAACTAATACGCCTAATTCCTTTTAACCGCCTTGCCCAAATTGTTCCAGAAGAAATCGAAATATTTTCTATAGCCATCGGCTATGTTCTTGCTCACAATCGAGAACTGGACCTGATCTTCAGAGAGGCGCCCTGGGCCAACTCCGTAAAACATCACAACGTGGTCGCCGAAAAAATCAATCGACATCAGTGATGAGCATTCTGGCGGCAGGAATTTGTATTCATTCATCCGCAGCTTTAGGATTTCACTTGCCATTGACTTTACTTCAGAGTCAAATATGTGCCGGAAATGTATCCCCTGCTTGATTCTCTGCCTGTCGAATTTCGGGATGTAATATTTGAGCCGCTCATCTTGCCAGAACCCTTTTGCGCCCCACGAATAAAAAGGCTCATCGACTTCAAGAATGTCATTGAGATAGCTCTTTACCCCTTCGATACCGCGGTATATCACAGCCTCTTCCTTCTGGATTTTATTGCTGAATTTTTTTGTGAGCTCTGGCAAAATGGAATTGACCTTTGCCTCCTTTTCGCGGACAATATCAAGAAGCCGTGTAGGGTTTATCGGCCGCACATACATCGTGCCGGAAACGAACTCCTGCGCTGCAAGCCCTTTTTTCATCAGCTTTTCAATGCTGTCATAAACATTCCTGCGGTGGACATTTGATTCAACCGAGAGGGAATTTATCGAAGTCCTGCCCATACCGAGCAGGGTTTCGTATACTTTAATCTCATTTGGGCTAAGCCCGATTTCCTCAAGGACATTCACATCCATGAAAATATGAAGCAAAATACTTTATTTAAAGTGGTGGCATATGCCACCACTAAGACTCATTAAGAACGTCCAAGGCAATATGTACAGATTAATTGGTTTAGGTAAAGAAGTTAAGCAAAGTTGCGGAAATTGAGAGAAAGAAATCTCACTACACAATTTTTGCAATAAAGGGGGATAAAAAATGACATTTCTAAGCGAGCCGCAAGGCTATCTAACGCTGCTATTATTCGGCGCGGCAATGATACTTATCACTTGGTTTTTCACAAAGCACCGCAACATCACAAATGAGCACTTTATAATTTCAGACAGGAAAATGAACTGGTGGCTTGGCGCAGGAAGCATTGCGGCCTCGTGGATTTGGGCCCCCGCGCTTTTCATCTCATCGCAGATGGCATACCAGCTTGGGCTGCCCGGAATTTTCTGGTTCGTTTTCCCGAATGTAATTGCCGTTGCAGTATTTGTATTCCTTGCCCCGCGCATAAGGGAAAAGTTCCCACAGGGGCACACACTTGCAGAGTACATCAGCGAACGCCTTGGCGATAAAAATGTGCACAAGATATATTTCCTTGGCCAAAGCTTTTACCAGCTCATGGCAGTGGCAACGCAATTGTTTGTCGGCGCAAGCCTCACTTCACTTCTTACAGGAATACCAATTCCGGTTGCCATTATTCTTCTGGCCGCAATTGTTTTCATTTATGCATGGACAGCGGGGTTTGAATCCTCAGTAGTAACGGATTTTGTCCAGCTAATCATGATTTTTGCAGGGTTAATAATCGTGATACCCCCCGCAATCAGCGCGGCAGGAGGGCTTGCTGCAATACAAAATGGCCTTGGAGGTATTACGGGGCTGCACACGGATATTTTTGATCCCGCAGTTGCATTTTCTTTTGGAATCATTACCTCGATCGGTCTTATTGCAGGTTCTATACTTGACCAGCAATTCTGGCAGAGGGCTTTTGCATTCGAGAGCAAATCCATAAAGCGCGGATTTCTGGCCGGAGCAATCCTGTTTGGAATTGTCCCAATCACGCTTTCGCTTCTTGGCTTTGCCGCGGCAGCACCTGGCTCAGGCATTTTGCTCCCTGAAGGAACAGACCCTTCAATGATTGGCGTTCTGCTTGTGGCACACTACCTTCCAAGCGCGTTTTTGATTGCGTTCTTTGTGATGCTGCTAGCAGGCCTTGCCTCAACTCTGGACTCGGCACTTAGCGCATTTTCCTCGATTTATACTGTGGACATCAAAAAGTATTCTGTTTCAAAAGACCTTTCAACACCACGCAGCGGCATGATACTGATTCTGGCGCTCGGGCTTGTTGTTGCATTCGTGAGCACTTATATACCGGGGTTTGGACTCAAGCAGCTTTTCTGGTTTTATGGCGCAATTGCCGCTTCGCTGCTTGTTCCCACACTTCTTAGCCTCTACTGGGAGAAGCTCACAGCCAAAGGCGCATTCAATGGCATGGCATGTGCGTTGTTAATCGGGCTTCCGATTTTTGTATACGGAAACCTGATTGACAACAATGACATAATAGTTGCAGCCGCACTATTCATTGTGGCAATAAACATTGCAATGTGCTGGATTTTCAGAAAGAAGCAGTGAATTTTACTTATCATGCACGCGCAAAAAAATGCATTTTAAGTACGACCCAAAGCGCTTTGTGTGCGCTGGAACTATGTGGTCCCTGCTCTGGAACCGCACTTCAACTATTTCAGCGCGCTTTGCCGCGTGGTTTGCGGCTTCTGAGAGCACTGAGATGAATTCATCAAGCGAAAGAGCCGCGCTGCAAGAGCTTGTTACAAGAATTCCGTTTTCCTTTAGAAGTTTCATGCAATTGTAATTGATTTGGTGATACGCGCTCTTGCCCTTTGCAATATCCGAGGGCTTTTGCACAAACGCCGGAGGGTCAACTGAAATTATATCGTAGCGCTTGGGGTTTGAAATCATCTTCTTCGTTTCCTCGATTGCGCGGCCTTCTAGAAAAGTGATTTTTGATTCGACATTATTGAGCGCTGCATTGCGCTTTGCTTGGCCCAGAGCTTCAGGAAGATCAATCATAACAACATTCGCGCCGCGCACAGCTGCGTGAAGCCCAAAGCCCCCGGTGTAGGAGAAAACATCGAGCATCTGTGTTCCTTCCGAGCAGTATTTTTCGAGTGCGAGGCGGTTCTCGGTTTGATCCAAATAGAACCCCGTTTTGTGCCCGCGGATTGCATCCACTTCGAATTTTACATCGCCCTCGGAGATTACTGTCTGCACTTTTGGGTTACCCGCAAGCACCCCTTTCATTGCCTCGAGCCCTAGCTTTTCGCGGTTGCGGAAATCATTGCGCTCAACTACTGTAGTGATGCCTTCAATAGTTAGAAGAAAATCTGCTATTTTTTGCTTCCATTTCTCAACTCCGGGGCATGAAATCTGAAGGGAGCAGATGTTTTCGAAGCGGTCAACTACAAGCCCTGGAATTCCATCCGCTTCGCCGTAAAAAAGCCTGTAAGAATTCTTGAGTCCGAGGCCTTTGCGCCTGAATTCATCCGCAGCGAGAATTTTCTTCTGAAAAAAAGCATCATCGATTTTTTCCTTCTCCCAAAGGCTTACAATTTGCGCAAGGATTTGGTTTTGCGGGTTTATGAAGGCCTGCGCAATGAATTTTCCGGTGCCATCAACGGCCCATGAGAGGTCTCCTGCTTTTGCTTCGCCCTTTATTTTCTCGACCTGGCGAGCGCTTAGAACATATAGCCCTCTTTTGATTTCTTCCTCAACTCCGATTGATACAAAGAGCTTTGGGATTTCGGATTTCCGCTCCGCTGCGGGGGCCTTATTTTCGACTTTTTCAGTTTTCTTTTCCATTATAAAGTTTGCATCCGAAAGCGTCTTTAATTATCCCGTTAAAACTGATAAGTAAAAATCGCGAACCGATTCTTCTTGAATTGCCTATTTTGCAGGGCACTTAGAAGTTCACTGGCAGCGAGTATAGGGAGCCGTTTATGACGACTATTACCATTTCATTTCCATCCATTTTGTTCACCTCTTTTTCCTGTCGTATGGCTGGTATGAGAAAGGTGAACCCGCGACCATAATCCGCACTTCTCCGAGGATTCCTGCTGGCCTTGTGTTTTTCTTTCTGCTCATGTTCAACCACCTGAAAGCATAACAGCCCCGCCTTTTAAAAGGCTGGCGACCAAAAAACAGGCTTAAAACGGCTTTTCTGGGCGATTAAAGGCGTTTTAACGGAAAAATAAGTGGAATGTTCCATAGCCAATTAACACGCGTGAAAAGCCTAAAATAATTACAAAATGACCAAAAAATGGCGAAAAATCAATAAATTGACCAAAAACATGCCGGTTTTTATACATTTTGTAATTTTTATCTTTTAATGTTTGAGGGGGAAAAACAAAGCTCACTTTCCGAGCTTGTCAGAAAACAGATAAATTCAACCCCGCATGTGAAAAATTCACTTGGCGAGGGCGTGATAAACTACTCGGCACTTGCAAGAAAAATCATGCCAACAATCCTTAAGAAAATGAACAAGAAAATCAATGAGGAATCGCTCGTTGTTGCAATCAAGCGCTACGCCGATGAACTCGGGGAAATCAAGCCGGACAAGAGCATTCTGGAAATGTTTGCGAACGCCGAACTGAGCCTTCAGGACAACATGGCATACGCCCACTTCAAAAAAAGCGACAAGGTGGTATCACGCCTTGAAAAACTCTTTGCGAGCAGCGAGTGGAATGTTGGTGAGCTGCGCATTTTCATACAGGGAGCAGAGCAGGCCATGGTGATAACCAAAAAGCAGAGGCTTGAGAGCATCTTTGGAGAACTGCAAGATGAGATGCTATTTTCTCTAAGCGACAGCGCGCTTGTGACATTCAGGCTCTCGGCATCATCGTATTCTGTTTATGGAGTGATTGCAGAAATCACGCGCGAACTTGCAAAGAAGGGCATTAGTATTGAGGTCATAACAACTCCCCCAGATTTGCACTTTTTGGTCGATGAGAAGGACGCTGAAAAAACCTACACAACCCTTAAGGAACTTATAAGGGAAGCCCACAGCTCGCTTAAGGAAAAATAAGTGGGGTTACCCGGATTTGAACCGGAGTCGCAAGCTCCCAAAGCTTGTATGCTAGACCAGGCTACACCATAACCCCATTACTCTTTATGGGCAAGGCATGCGAAGCCACGTCCCGTCAAAGACGGGACAGTCGCACCCAACAGCCGAAACTGTTGGGACATACCATAACCCCATTGCTAGGGATTTTTGTGAGGGAATTCTTTTAAAAGCGTCAAACGAGCGAAAAACAACTTATTTTAACATAAATCACGCAATTGTAAATCATGGACTTTTCCGAACTCGCAGGGTACTTTGACCGCATAGAAAAGGTTTCATCGCGCCTTGAAATGACCGCAATACTTGCAGAAATGCTATCCAAAATGCCCGCAGATGAAATAAAGCAGGCGATTTATCTCTCGCAGGGAATGCTTGGAACAAAGCACCAATCCATTGAATCCGGAATGGGCGAGGGGCTAATTGAACAGGGAATTGCAAAAGCCACAGGATACTCAAAAGAAGAAGTTCTCAAAAAATATAAAGAAATTGGCGACCTCGGAGAAGTTGCGCAAGCCCTTGCGAAAGGAAAAAAGCAGAGCGCGCTCTTTTCTGGAAAACTCACAATCACAAAAGTGTTTTCTAATTTTTTGAAGATTGCGCAAACTGAAGGGACAGGAAGCCAGGATTCGAAACTTAAGTTGTTTGCGGAGCTGATAAACAGCTCCTCTGAAGCCGAGGCGAAATTCATCACAAGAATCCCGCTCGGAAACATGCGCCTTGGAATCGGGGACCCAACCATTATGGATTCGCTCGCGGTTAATTATGTTTCGGAATTTCTCAAGAACAAAAAAATAAAAAAAGAAATTGAAGGCGCGCTCAAGGAAAAAAACGAGGAGAAGCGCGCGGAGGAGTTTGATAGGAAAGCGAGGCAGAAACTGCGCGCACATATCGAGGAAAAATACAATATATTTTCTGATTTGGGGGAAATCGCGCAAAGGCTCAAAAAGAAAGGGCTTGAAGGCCTTGAGAAAATCGAAATAGAGCCGGGCACCCCTATCCGCCCAACACTTGCAGAGAGGCTGCCGCGCGCGGAAGAGATTGTTGAGAAACTTGGGAAGTGCGCTGTAGAGGCAAAATATGACGGCCTGCGCGTACAGTGCCACAAGGACGGAAGCGCAGTAACTATTTTTTCAAGGCAATCAGAAAACATCACGCCGATGTTTCCGGACCTTGTTGCTGCAATCAAAGAGCAGGTGAAGGCAAAAAAGGCGATTTTTGAAGGTGAGGCCCTCGCATTCAATGAAGGCACGGGGCAGTATTTCCCGTTCCAGGTGACGATGACAAGGAAAAGGAAATATGACATTGAGCAAAAGGCCCAGGATTTGCCAATCAAGCTTTTCGCATTCGATGTGATGTTTATTGACGGAGAAAACATCATGCTTAAGCCCTTCAAGGAAAGGCGAGCGCGGCTTTCAAAAATGATTTCGAAGGGCGAAACAATTGAACTAACGCGCAGCATTGAAACAGACGACCCGAAAAAAATCGAGAAATTCTTTTTGGAAAATGTCGAGAGCGGGCTTGAGGGAATAATTGCAAAGGATTTGAATGCGCCATACATTGCGGGGGCGAGAAAATTTGCGTGGATTAAGCTAAAGAGAAGCTACCGCGGCGAACTCAATGATTCTGTGGACCTCACAATCATCGGGTATTACAAGGGCCGCGGGAAACGCACCCAATTCGGCCTTGGAGGGCTGCTAACCGCGGTTTATGATGAGGAGAGCGACTCGTTCAAATCAATTACAAAAATAGGAACGGGAATGACTGAGCAGATTCTTTCCGAACTTGAGGAGAAACTGAGCAAAAACGCGAGAAAGCAAAAGCCGCCGCGCGTGGATTCTGAGCTCGAGCCCGATGTGTGGGTTGAACCAAGACATGTAATTGAAGTTGTTGCGGATGAAATAACCAAAAGCCCGCTGCACACGGCAGGGAAAAGCTCGGGACAGGGCTATGCTCTTCGTTTCCCGCGCATGATTAAATTCAGGGAGAAAAAACCTGAGGAGAGCACAACGGTTAAGGAAATTATTGCAATGTATAAAAAGCAGGTGAATATACAGATTGCAGGGGAAGCGGAAGAGCAATAAAACAGGTAAATTGAATTTTTGAGATATCCTGCTTTTGGGAAGGAATAATAATCAGGTTGCGAATTATCTAGGCTATGGCAAGCCTTGGAATCTGGATAGAACGAATTGTCCTGCTATCGGCTGCGTTTATTGCAATTCTCTTTTTTTACACGCTTTTCAAGGTATGGTCTGAAGGCAAGCTGCACTATTTTCTTTTCCTTGGCGATTTTGAAAGCGCGGGGGTTGTGTTCCTTGTGATGATTGTAATTGGCGCAGTGCTCAAATGGCTCTGGAAACTGGAAGTGCACACGCTTTTCAAACCAAGAACCGGCAGAAGGGTGAGATAGATGAAACTGATTGAATGCGAACAAAGTGAGTCAGTTGTATCGAGCCCAAGCGACCTTCCAGAACGGAGTTCTGGGAGGCCTCGCGAACAAAAAGGTTCGCAAGGAGATACTACGCGGTCCCAACGGTCGCAATCGTTGAGGGTGAGATAAGTGGAAGGCTCAGTTCTTCGGCTTGCAATTTTTGCAGTGTTTGCAATGGCGGTTATTTACATAATACTCGGGTTCTTTAGCGAGCCGCAGGGCAATGAAACGCAATTCAAAACAGGGCTCGATTACGCGGAAGGCACAATAGGGAAAAACTACAAATACGACATAAAGCTCTCAAGCGACACGGGATTTAGCGCTGCGCGGCTTGATAGCGGCACAAGAAATGTGAGGTTTGAGTGCAGCAGCGCAGACACTTGCTATAGCGGAAAAATAACCATAAGCCCGCGGCTTCTCAAGGTCAATGAAGACACATTCGTGCAGGCGTACTTTCGGTGCGTGCGAAAGGAAATCATCAATGACTGCGTCATTTATTTTGGCGATGAGCCGGCGCAGCTTGAAATTAATGGCTTAATTATGAATGAAAAATTTGGCCGAGGCGAGAGCGCACAGATTGATTTTGAAGTGCTAAACACCGGCTCTTTGAATGCGGAGAACGTGCAATACAGGATTGGAATTTACCAGGAAAAAACCGAAGGCGGCACAAAGAACCGGGTTTTAAGCGTTGAAATCACGGGGAATATCCAAAGGATTGAAAGCGGGAGCGTGAGGAAAATAACGGAGCATTTCACTGCGGGATTTTCAGGGAAATATGCCGCAAAGATAACGGTGGAAGGAGAGGATGCCGGCTACGCGCTCGCGGAAAAGGAATTCACGGTAACTGATGCGGTTTCAAATTCATGCAGCGCGGCAAGCAAGGCAGAAACATCAATTGAATCTGAAATTTGCAGAACGCAATATACCTGCAGCGGGTGCGAAACAGGAGCGGAGTGCAAAATTAGATGGATTGGAAAAGGAATTGATGCGAATACAATTACAGAAGCTTACCCCACAGGCATTTACACGCAAACTCCGGCGGTTTCCGATAATTGCCCATAAAACAACAGTTTCGGCTGTTGGGTGCGACGGCTATCCCATCTAAGTGATGGGATAGGCCGCATTCTTTTGATTTACTATAAAAAACCTCCGCAGGAAACTGGAATTATGCTCCTAAAAAACTGCAGGTATCTTGTTACGCAGGATGAGAAAAGAAGGGTGCTTGAAAATACTGATGTGCTGGTCAGCGGCGGCACAATAGAAAAAATCGGCAAAAGCATCAAGGCGCCGCGCGGAGCAGAGGCAATTGACTGCTCGCAAAAAATAGTGATGCCCGGGATTGTGAACACGCACACGCATCTTGGCATGCAATCGCTGCGCGGGAAATGCGATGATTTTGAATTATTTGGCTGGCTAACTGAACTTGAAGCGCAGGAGCGAAAACTAACGCCAAAGCAGGTGAAACAAAACGCGCTTGATGGATTGCGCGAAGCCATCCGCACAGGGACTACAACGATTTATGATTCTTATAAATTCCCGCAAGAGCGCCTTGAGGCATTCAAGGAAATAGGGATGCGCGGCGTGATTTCTTCCACAGTAAGGGATGAGAAGACTTTTGCGGAATCCAAAAAATTCCTTTCCGCATTGAAAAGTGAACTGGTGAAGGGCGCGGTTGCGGCAAACTCGGTGTATGCCTGTGATGAGCAAACGCTTCGCAAGGTAATAGAGTACAGCGATGAAAAAGAATTGCTGCGAAGAATACATGTTGGCGAAACCCGCAAGGACCGATTTGACACCCTTAAAGCCAAGAAGCTGCTTGCGGTTGAATACCTCGATTCTATCGGGTTTCTTTCCCCAAGAACGCTTCTTGTGCACTGCATCTGGATTACAAAAGGCGAAATCAAAAGGATTGCAAAATCTGGAACGAAAGTTTCACATAACCCTGTTTCAAACATGAAACTCGCCTCTGGCGGAGTGATGCCGCTAAATGAAATGCTCTTGGAAAATGTTGCCGTTGGCTTGGGAACGGACAGCGTTGCAAGCAACAATAATTTGGACATGTTTGAGGAGATGAAGATGTGCGCTCTTCTTCACAGGCACCACAAGTGGGATGCGAAAGCGGTGAGCGCGCAGCAGGTTCTTGATATGGCAACACGCAGCGGAGCGCAGTGCCTTGGGCTTGAGGGGATTGGCTCGCTTGCGGAAGGGATGAAGGCCGATATCATAACGCTTGATATTGAGGAGAATTTGCGGCCAGTAAATGATGTGGTTTCAAATATAGTGTTCGCGGCGCAGGGGCTTAATGTAAGCGATGTGATAATTGAAGGGAAAATGAAGCTGCGTGAAAAGTCATTTGTCCAATAAGGCCGCTTTTTTAATAATCAGTTTCCCGCTCTGCCCGGATGTCATTTCTTTTTCGGTTTCCTTAAGTTCAATGCGCTTTTTGAAAATCGGGCAATCAACCACAAGGCTCTCGTACTCCCCGCCCTCGCCGCCCACATGGAAGCCGTATTTTTTGTGCAGCTCGGAAAATTTCGCAATTAGTTTTTCATCTACCTTTGCGCCCAGCATTTCTCGCGAAAGCCCCTGCGCGGCGATTGCAACAATGCGCACATCAAAGCCAAGTGAAATTATTTCACGGAGCAGCGATTCCTGCGCCTTGTGCCAGAGCGGAGCAAAGCATTTGAGCCCAAGCGAGTGGCATATGCGGTTCACACGCTCGTGCTGGTAATCAGAGAGCAGCGCTCCAACTGCAACCCCTGTGATTTGGTACTTTTTCTTGGCGTTTTCAAGCGTGGCTTTGAGGTCTTCGAGCTCCTGCTCCTTCTCGCCCTTGGTTTCATGAAGAATCAGTGGAATTCCAAGCGCCTCGGATTGGAGTTTTACCATATCAATTGCGGGGGTGTGAAACATATAGCTGTCCTTGTTTGCGGATTTTAATGAAACAAGGCATTTCACATCCCACCCTTGTTCCAGATAGTAATAAAGCGTGAAAACGGAGTCCTTTCCGCCCGAAAAAAGCACCGCAAGCATAACATAAAGCAAGGGCGGAAAGGCTTGTTATTTGTTTGCGGTTTAGCAAAAGCAATATAAGTATTATTCCCCTAATCCATTCAGCATTCTTCAATTTGGGGGTATTATTGATGGAAATCGGATACGAAAAGGACCTGCTTGTGCTGCCATTTGACCACAAGACTTCGCTTCTAAAAAAGCTCTATGGGATTGAAGGAAGGGCGCCCACTAATGAAGAATCTGAAGCGTACTCCTCACTAAAGCACATGGTATATGAAGGATTCTTAGAAAGCCTGAAAATGGGTGTTCCTAAAGAGACCGCTGCGGTTCTTGTTGATGACCAGTTCGGCTCGCACATACTTAAGGAAGCTAAAGCAAATGGAATTATGACCTGCACTCCGATTGAAAAAAGCGGGCAGGATGAATTTAATTTTGAAGAGGAGGATTTTCGCGCGCAGATAAGGCGCATTGACCCCACAATTGTGAAAGTTCTGGTGCGGTACAACCCTGAAGCCGATAAGGCGCTGAATAATAGGCAGCTTGTGCGGCTTAAGGAAGCGTGCGAATTTGCGCACGAAATCGGAAAGAAATTCATGTTCGAGCTTCTGGTGCCCGCAACCGCTTCGCAACTTGCCAAAGTGAATGGCGATAAGGCCAAATATGATCTGGAACTGCGGCCAAAATTAATGGTTAGCGCGATGCAGCAAATACAAAATGCGGGAGTTGAACCCGATATCTGGAAAGTTGAAGGCGTTGAAAGGGTTGAGGATTCTAAAGCGCTTGTTGCGCAGGCGCGAATTGCCGGGCGTAAGGCCGGAATTATAACTCTCGGGCGCGGAGAGGACGCGGAAAAAGTGAAAGAGTGGCTTAAAGTGGGCGCCAAAGTGAAGGGAATTATTGGGTTTGCTGTCGGGCGCACGGTGTTCTGGGAACCTATGAAGCAATTGCATGAGAATAAGGTTTCACGCAAAGAGGCAGCGATGCAGGTTGCGAAGAATTATAGCAGCCTAGTTGAACTCTGGAACCGCGAAAGGGCGTGAAGAAAATGGCTGGTGCAGAACAAATCAAGGATAATTCTGAAAATGGAAAAACAGTAAATTCAAAGGCAAAGCCCAAAAAAAGCTTTTTTGACATGAAGCCATTCAAAGGCAAAAACAAAAACACGAGTGAAACGGTTGATGAAGTTCTCTATGGTGGAAATAATCCGGCGTAATCACTAATTTATTTCTGCAAAAGATATTTTCGCGCCAGCTCAATTTCTTTTTTCCCGCCCAAATAAAGCGGTGTGCGCTGCGCAAGAGAGAGCGGTTTTATGCTGCGCAAATTCTCAATTCCGTTGGTTCCGGCGCCGCCCGCCTGCTCGGCAATCAGCGCCATCGGGTTTGCCTCAATCAGAAGCCGGAGCTTCCCTTCGGGCGCATTTTTGAGCGAAGGGTATGAAAAAATACCGCCATATGTTAGTATCTGCTGGAAATCCGGAACGAACCCGCCAGAGAAGCGAAGCTTGTAGCCCTGCCGCTCCAAATCGGAAATGAATTCTGTGTGCTGCGCTGTCCAGTCCTTGCGAAGGCCGCCTGGGCAGTAGAGCTTTCCTTCCTGTGGAATCATAATGTTCTCTTTTTTTAGAACGAAGTTTCCTTTCGGGTTAAGGATGAATTCATGCACTCCGTTCTTTGCCGTGTAAACAAGAGAAGTTATGGGTCCATATAGAATATAGAGCGCCGCATCCATTTTCGAGCCGCGCTCCATCACATCCCCCTCATTAAAAAAGCCCGCAATCGTTCCCACGGCAAGGTTGGTTTTTATAAGAGAGCTCCCATCAAGCGGGTCAAGCACAACTCCGTAGCTTCCCTTTGCCTTCACGATTTCAATTATATCATCCTGCTCTTCAGAGGCAACGGTTTTCACAAGCTTTGATTTTTCCATTGCCTTCAAAAAGAGCTGGTCGGCGTACTTATCCAGTTCCATCTGCTGCTCGCCGTGGATGTTTTTTGTATTAGTAATTCCGCCGTGGGTGTGAAACGCCTTATGCACGGCATTGCTCTTTTCGGCGATAAGGAGGATTATTTTAGAGAGGTCCTTTTCGACCTTATTTGCGCGCAGGTGTTCTTTTAGGAGCAAATCAAAAACCTATAACCAAAAATCGGCTTAGAAATGGTTAAAAAAAGACCTTTGGGCAAGTTAATAGTGCCAAAGCAAAAACCGAAGGTACTGGTTATAGGAACTGGCGGCGCAATCAGCGCAAAGCCTGTTAAAGGAAAATGGGTGTATGGGGAAATACCGATACAGGAACTGATTTCAACCACCAAAAGAATAAGCGAGCATTTCGATGTCACGGCAACCAATGTATTCAGAATGGACAGTTCGGACATGAAGCCTGAGAACTGGCTAACCCTTGCAAATACGATTTATTACAAGATGAACGAGTATGACGGCATTGTTGTCACAATTGGAACGGATACCTTGGCGTATGCGGCAACCGCAATCTCATTTCTCATACAAAACAACAATATCCCGATTGTGTTCACAGGCTCTAAAATAGATTCAACGCAGCTCAAATCGGACGCGAGAATAAACCTTCGCGATGCCATCACTGTTGCAGGGCTTTCCGATATTGCAGAAACAGTGATTGTTTTTAACGGCAGGATAATGCGCGCGAACAGGGCAAAAAAGGTGAACGCATCCGAAATCGGGGCGTTTAGCAGCTTTGAAAACCCGGAGCTTGGAAAAATCGAGCAGTTCATACAGCTAAATGGCGAATACAGGAAAAGGTCCAAATCAAAGCCAGCGCTTTTCAACAAGCTTGAGAACCTCGTTGCAACAATCAAAATATACCCAGGGTTTGACGGGAAAAGGATACGAAACCTTGTCGATTACCCCGTGAAAGGGCTTGTGCTTGAAGGCTTTGGCCTTGGGAATATCCCGCTGCTTGACAATGAATTAAAAGAGGGAATAAAATATGCGAACAAAAAAAATGTCCCTATAGTGATTGCAAGCAACTGCGAACTGGGAGAATACTGGCAGTACATTTATGAGGCGGAAATCGGAACGCGCCTAAAGGGCATGAAAGTTATTCCGGTTTATGATATGCTTCCAGAAACCGCATATGTAAAACTCATGTGGGTTCTTGGGCAGGCGCAGGATTTTGAGGAAATTAAGAAAATGATGCAGCGCCCATACTGCGGGGAAGTCTCGAAATTCAACAGCAAAAATGGGAAACTGGGGCTGTGAAAGAAATGAAGGCGCGCGAATTTCTAAAAAAGCATGCACTCGCCGAAGGGCAGCTCATAAAAATGAAGGATTCCGAATCCGAATACACTGGGCACATCATATCCGTTTCTGAAAAGGACCCTGAAATTTTAAGGCTCAAGCTAAAATCAGGGTACAATGTTGGTGTGCGGGTTTCGGAAGGCTTTGATGTGCAAAAACTGGGCGAGACACGAATAATCGGAAAGCTTGCAAAAAAAGAGCTCAAGCAGGACCCTGCGCTTGCAAAAATTACAATACTTCACACCGGCGGAACAATTGCAAGCCGCGTTGATTACAGGACCGGAGGCGTTTACAATTCATTCGAGCCTGAGGACTTGCTTGCAAGCTTTCCTGAACTTCTAAAGGTTGGCAACTTTTCCTCAAAACTTGTCGCAAACATGTGGAGCGATGATTTGCGCTTTGAGCACATCGATGTACTTGCGCAGGAAATAAAATCCGCGCACGAAAAAGGGGCGCAGGGAATCATTGTGGGAATGGGAACGGATAATATGGCTGTGGCATCCGCCGCAATGGCGTTTGCTTTGGAAAAATGCCCAATCCCGGTTATTTTTGTCGGGGCGCAGCGAAGTTCTGATAGGGGGAGCAGCGATGCCGCAATGAACTTAATCTGCGCCGCGGAATTCATAACAAAAACCGACTTTGCAGGAGTAGCTCTTTGCATGCATAATTCAAGTTCGGATGACAAGTGCGCAATACTTCCCGCGTGCAAAACCAAAAAATTGCACTCCTCGCGAAGGGACGCATTCAAGGCGGTGAATGACACCCCGATTGCGCTTGTGGATTTTGAAACGCGAGGCGTTGAATTCATCAAAAAGGATTACGCAAGAAGGGATGGCGGTGCATTTAGCATGAAGCCAAAATTCGAGCCGCGCGTTGCGCTCTTTAAAATCAGCATCAACATGTTCCCCGAGCAATTCGAGTTTTATTATGACCAGAAATTCCGCGGAGTTGTAATTGAAGGCACGGGCCTTGGGCAGGCGCCCGGGCACAACCCAAATGAGCACACAAAAATACATGAAAAAATATTCCCGGCGATAAAAAAGCTCGTGGATTCTGGGTGCGTTGTTGTGATGACAACAAACACGGTTTATGGAAGGGTTCACATGCACGTGTATGACAAGGCAATTGATCTGGTGAACCTTGGGGTGGTGCCAGGCGAGGACATGCTGCCTGAAACCGCATTTGTAAAGCTTGCGTGGCTTTTGGGAAATTACAAGGCGGAAGAGGCAAGAGAGCTTATTGGGAAGAACTTGCGCG